>OGOV01000266.1_pt1 | contig 56148 bp, 42 predicted proteins | sample 1552711 | NCBI WGS metagenome assembly OGOV01 (sample SAMEA2580216, study PRJEB22360) | human gut metagenome | biome: human gut; feature: human-associated habitat; material: faeces | place: Denmark | collected 2008/2010 | reverse complement strand
CGAAAAATTTGACGACGCATCTGTCGCACAATCTTTGTGCGGTATTGCCCTAAAATTTATTCTGCCATTTCCGGCAGGTTGTTGATGATTTGTACCAAGAACCGGAGCAAAACGGTTGCGTCGTTGGTATCTGTCATGCCGTCGGCATCGCAGTCTGCGTTCTGCCGTGCAGTATCATTCAGGGTTACCACGCCGGCAGTCGCCTTGTTCAGCAGCACTGCGTCTGTGATGTCTACTCTGCCGTCCAGATTCACATCACCATACAGCACCTGTCCCAGCACTTCGGAAGAAGATGCAGTTGTCTGAGCTGTAGTTTCTGTGGTGGAGGCAACGGTTTCTGTGGTGCTCTCCGAAGAAGCGATTTCACTTGTGGTGTCTGCCGCAGAGGAAGTGGTTTCTGTTTCTGTGGTCGTGGTTTCTTCTGTGGTCGTGACTGTGGTTTCGGTCGTGCCGGACTGTCCCAGCACCTGAATGGTCAGAACAACGTCCGGACAAGTGGCAAATGTCACATGCAGGGTGTGCTTGCCCTCTGTCAGGGTTTCCAGATAGGAGCGATTGAAGCGGAACTGGCTGCCGTTGACAGCGTAATCCGTTCCCTGCTGCAATGCATTTCCGTCCTCGGTAATGCCGGTCAGCACATGTCCGTTAGTGATAATGGTAAAGATGATGTCTGTGGGATCCTGCGGATCAAAGGTCGCTTCTGTTTCTGTTGCTTCTGCATCGGGTACCGTGACCGTACCGTCATGGTACAGACCGATGTCATCGAAATACCATACACCGGTTCCCGGATTGCCGTTCTGTCCGGTGTAGAGAGAGAATTCTTTCACACCGCTCAGTGTCGGAGTTTCTGCGGCAGTGCCCCATTGCTGCACATAGAAGTCTGAGAACGGGATCTTTACCTCTGTCCAGCCTTCCTCGGCAGTAACTTTCTGAACGCTCTCCCAGTATGCACCGGCACCGTCCACAAACTGGAATGTAGTTTCGCGGTTACTGCCGTCCGACAGGATCCAGAAGCGAATGCCGTCGAAGCCGGTCCAGTCTGCACTGCCCAAGTTCTTGGTAGCACCGCAGTAGCCTGCACCGCCGTCTGTTACGCTGTAGTCGTATTTCAGGGCAGCCTTGCCGTTCTTTACATGTTCGGTGTCCAGCGAAAGGGTCAGGCTGTCACCGCTGGAATTCTGCTGATATGCTGCGGCAACTGCTTTGCTGTCTGCATAGCTTTCGAAGTCGTCGATCACGCTGCGGGACTGTTCCTCCGCAGTGGAATCGTACACGCGAATCAATGCGGTCGGCTGTGCACCCTCGGTGGTAAGCAGCGTTACCTTGTGATTGCCCAGTTCCAGTGATTGCAGTGCATTTTTCGAAATGGTAACTGTAGTGCCGCTGATGCTGTAGTCGGTGTCAGCAGTCAGTGCGGTGTCGTCCAGCTGTAGTCCGGAGATGCTGCCCAGTTTGATCGTTGCCTGCAAGGTCACATCTTTCGGGTTCACAATGTCAAAGTCTGCCTTTTTCGGAGAAACGCTGTTCTGTGCATTGCGGGCATTCATACGCTCTGCATGTGCCATAATGACATCACGTGCATCATTGGTTTTCGGGTAATCCCGAAAATAAACGGTATAGCCGTCATAGTCCTGATACAGGCTGCCGCCGTCCATGGAAGCCAGCATCCAGTAGTTGGTTCCGGCGAATTCTACGCCCTCGTAGGTGTTGCCCTCGAAAATGTTGAACCAGTCTGTATAAACATCGGCTCTTTCGCCCTGGTCTTTCCAGCCGAATTCTTCTGCGATCAGCGGCTTATTCATTGCCGCGGTGTCCTCGCCGTGCTTCTTGAACCAGAATTCGCCCTGCTCCTTGGTCAGTCCCCACTGGTCGCAGTACACATGCAGAGTGCCGAAGTCAATATCCGGAATCGAGGTCAGCTGTAAATAGTCCATACCGGAGCTGCCGTGGTATACATACTTGTGGTCGCCCTCCGGAAAATCGTTGTAACCATAGTTATAGAAGCCTTCGTCACCAACAGCCAGCATGTGGTTGTCGTCGATAGACTTCACATAGGCACTCATTTCGGTTGCCCACTTTACAACGGTGTTGTTTTCACAGCCCGCATCGGATTCACAGCGAGGTTCATTCGCCAGTTCCCATGAGAAGATCGTGGGATCGTCCTTGTACTTTACGCCGGTATATACGTTCTCATGATTGAGCAGTGTCTTGATGTAATCCTTATACCAGCCCTTAATGGTTTCATTGGTGTAGAAGTCATCGTGACCGCTGACATTTTCCCCTGCCAGCTTTGCCCACTGGACATACTGTCCCATGCCGCCGAATGCTTCCCAGTTATTTGTAAAGGTGATCAGCAGTTTGATACCTTCCTGCTCTGCCTTGTACAGTGCATAGTCCAGCTTCTGCAAGCCGTCCTCGCCTTCGTTGACGACCGGTCTGCCCAGATCGGCATCGAAATACTGATAGTACACGCCTTCCTTTTCGCCGGAGCCATCTACGTTGTCGGTGAATACGGTGTAACCTTTATCAGAAACCTTATCCGTTTTCACACCGGCATCTAAGTTGCCCCATGTGCGGACAACTTTCAGTCCCATTTCTGCGGCATCTTCCAGCACTGCATCTACGCTTTCCTTCGGCTTGAAGTTCAGATAGTAGTTATTGGTGCCGGCATAGTAGAATGTAGAGCCATCCAGCATGAACTGGGTGCCGTTGGTGGTAACGAATCCGCTGCGGGTATCAGCTGCATTTACGGTGAATGATGATGCAAACGGCATCATTACGGTGCTGCAGCCGAGAACGACACTGCTGATTGCTGCGATCCATTTCTTCTTCATTTTGGTTCCTCCTCATAATAATTCCAAAAGAGTGTTATCCCTGTTGATGCATAAATTCCAGATTCCGGTCGATCAGATCACACCGCTGCTTGACACAATCGGCACTGCGAAGCGGGTCCTGCGGGGTGTGAAAGGCGTAATCCAACAGTCGCTTGATGTCGGTAGTGGCAACGTGCAACCGTGTGTCTGATGATGCATAATAAATGTATACCGTGCCGTCCGGACGAACGATCGCACCGTTGGTGAACACCACGTTGGAAACATCGCCCACCCGTTCTCCGCCCAGCGGAGCCAGAAAATAGCCAGACGGTTCGGCAATCACTTTCCACGGCTCGTGCAGGTCTGTGACAAATACATACAATACGTAGCGAAGTCCCGCTGCCGTATTCCGCACGCCGTGTGCCAGATGCAGCCAGCCCTGTTCCGTTTCGATAGGCACCGCACCGGCTCCGTTTTTGGATTCGGTAATGGTGTGATACTTCCGCAGGCTGGTCATACGTTCTTCTTCAATCACCGCATGGGTGATGTCCTCTGCCAGTCCGAACCCGATACCGCCGCCGGAACCAGTTTCAATGAAGCCGTCCATCGGTCTGGTATAAAACGCATACTTCCCGTCTACGAATTTCGGAAGCAGGCAGACGTTCCGCTGCTGGGGGCTTTGCTTGGTCACCAGATTCGGCAGGCGTTCCCACGTGTTCAAATCCTTGGTGCGGACAATGCCTGCTGCCGCCACTGCCGCTGACAAGTCGGCAGGATCTTTGGCACTGGATTCAGAACAGAACACGCCGTAGATCCAGCCGTCCTCGTGCTGAGTCAGCCGCATGTCATAGACATTAGTTTCGTCCGGATACAGATCCGGCAGCACAACGGGCTTTTCCCGAAAGCGAAAATTGTCGATGCCGTTGGTGCTCTCTGCAACCGCAAAGAAGCTTTTGCGGTCATTGCCCTCTACCCGAACCACAAGACAATACTTGCCGTTCAGATAAATCGCTCCGGCGTTGAACACTGCGTTGACTCCCAGCCGTTCCAGAAAAAACGGGTTCGTTTCCGGATTCAGATCGTACCGCCAGTGCAGCGGCACATGGTCACGGGTGAGCACCGGATTTTTCCACCGCAGGTAGATACCATTATAAAAAGAAGATTTCTCATTTTTGCGGCGGAGCAATTCCTCCTGCTTCTCTTTCTGCCGCAGATATTCAACATGATACATCTGGATTCCTCCTTATGATCTCCATACACATTCTGCCGTTATGATACGGACACTTCCACGGATCAACAATCGTCAGCTTTTTCACCGGTTTGCCGGTGATGTCCACTTTCCAGAACCATTCGCTGTTTTCCCGCGAGTCCACCAGCTGCCGCAGAATATACTTCCACACTTTCGCGGCAGCTTCTCCGTACTGTTTCTGTTCAGGGTGTTTTTCCAGCATGTGGACAAATCCAACGATCGCCTCTGACTGCACCCACCAGATCCGGTCTGTATCTGTCACACCTTTTTCGATTTCGTTGCAGACGGCTTCGCCGTCAAAGCCGCGTTCCAGCACAGACTGTGCCAGCACATCGGTCATGCGGTGTACCTTTTCAGACAGTGCCGCATCTCCCAGCAGGTCACAGCCCCAGTCCAGCAGCCATGCACTTTCAATATCGTGTCCGTAGCTCTGGAGGTCGATCAGACTGTGGTAGTCCTTGTCAAAGAATACCTCCTGCCGGCGTTTTTCCGGTTGGAACATATGCTTTCCCCAGATGTCCAGCAGGGCACGCAGTTCTGTTGCCACTTCCGGTGCCTGCGTCGCCTGATACAGTCCGCTGTAGCCTTCAAAAACATGGAGCAGGGTGTTCATGGTACGCTCTGCCATAACACCGTTTTCGGAAAGCTTTTCGTTAGATTCCGGATTCCAGAAACGGTCATAGGCTTCTCCATAGCCGCCTGCATCGCGGCAATGGTTTTCCACGCACTGAAGCAACTGATTCGCCGCAAACAACGCCTCCGGATTTCCGGTCAGCCGATAATAAGCAGACAGGGCGTAGATCGCAAACGCCTGATTGTAAGTGTGCTTGGTGGTGTCCAGCGGTTTTCCATCAAAAGTCACCGACCAGTACACGCCGCCGGCTTTGCGATCCATGCAGTACCGCATCAGAAACCGGTACGCATGATCTGCCGCCTGCCGCAGGTCCGGACGTTTCAGCAGCATTGCCGCTTCGGAAAAAAACCAGAGGATCCGGCTGTTAAGAATACAGCCCTTTTCGGCTTTTTCATTCCGCCGCAGGTTCAGATCCACATAACTGACAAACCCGCCATAATGATCGTCCTGCAGCGACAGCCAGAACGGAATAATTTTTTGTTCCAGCATCATTTGCACTTCTGCGGTCAGTTTCATGCCCATCCCTCCTATTGTTGGCATATCTGCAATTATCGTCTGCCCTCGCTGCAGTCATCATCACAAGCCGCATCATGGGACTGAATGTATTCGACTACAGTCTGTACATCAGTAAACGCCAGACCCACATAGCTGTCTGCACAGCCATAGTAAATCGCAATTCTGCCGGTGTCGCCGTCCTGCAGGGTGGCACAGGGGAAACAAACGTTCGGCACAAAGCCACGTTCTTCGTACCACTGTTCCGGCGTCAGCAGGAAGTTCTCACAGCGGTATTTCACCCTGGACGGTTCGTCCAAATCCAGAATGGCACCGCCGATGCTGTAGACGAATCCGTTACAGGTATTGGTAACACCATGGTAGAACAACAGCCAGCCCTCACTGGTTTCGATTGGTGCTGCTCCGCCGCCAATTTTGGTGTTTTCCCACCAGCGGCTGCTCTTGCCCATAACATGGCGGTGGTGTCCCCAGTATTCCATGTCTTTGCTTTCGCTCAGGAAGATGTCCCCGAATGGGGTGTGTCCGCTGTCACTGGGACGGGACAGCATCAGATATTTGTCGTTGACCTTTCGCGGGAACAATACCGCGTTCCGGTTAAACGGCAGGAACGGATTTTCTACCCGCACAAATGTCCGGAAATCGGTCGTCTTTGCCATGCCGATCGCTGCACCATATGCGTCCTGACACCAGATGACATAATAGGTTCCGTCCACTTCTACCAGTCGGGGATCGTATGCGTAGATCGGCTGAAACGGCTCGCCGTTCTCATCTACAAACTGGATCTTATCCGGTTCGAACTCCCAGTGGATTCCGTCGCGGCTTCTGCCGAAGTAGATAAACGGAATGCCGTTCACCTGCTCTCCGCGGAACACACCCACATAGGCACCCTGATAGGGAATCACAGCACTATTAAATATGCGGGCAACATCGGGAATCGGATTGCGGGAAATGATAGGGTTTTCGGTATAACGCCACACCGGTGCAGAACAGTTTCCCGGTCGGTTCTGCCACGGAATATTCGGCAGGCTGGCTGCCTGTGTCAAAGTCGGGTTCATATATATTGCCTCCTATTATTCCTTTACAGCACCCATTGCCATGCCGCTGTAGATCTGTTTCTGACAAAACAGGAAAATAATCAGAATCGGAATCATGGTGATAATTACGCCGGCACAGATATACTGATACTGGCTGCCCATAGGTCCGGTGAATGTGTACAAAGAAGTGGATACCACCTGATACAGGTTCTTGTCCTGCAAGTACAGGTTTGCCATATAGTATTCGTTGTAGGTGCCGACACCTTTCAGAATCGCACTGGTAACGATCGCCGGTTTCAGCAGCGGCAGCAGGATTCGGAAGAATACGCCGAAATAACTGCAACCGTCCAGAATTGCCGCCTCGTCCAGTGTCTTTGGCAAATTCTCGAAAAACTGCAAAAAGATATAAATGGCGATAACATCAGTCCCCAGCATCAAGAAAATATAGCCGTAAAGCGTATTGACCAGATGCAGAACCGTCATGATCTGATAGACGGTGACCTGTGTGGCAATTCCCGGGATCAGTGCCGCAACCATGAACAGATTGCGAATCAGATGATTGCCGCGGAACTGGAATCGGTTCAGCACATACGCCAGCATGGCGGAAATCATGGTACTGCCCACCAGCACACAAACCAGAATCAGAAAGCTGTTGAGAAACGCTTTTCCCATGTCTGCCTTTTCCCATGCCACCTTGAAATTCTCAAAGTTCAGCCAGCTTTCCGGCAGTGTCATAACACTGGTCGTGCGGTATTCTTCATCGTTTTTAAATGCCGTTGTCACACAGCTGACGATCGGCACCAGTGCACAGAATGCACCCAGCAGCAGAATCGCATACTGTAGAATCTGCTTCGGCAGTTTTTTTAGAAAGACGTGTCCCTGTTTCATTTTCTCGCCCTCCTCTTACTGGTGCGAATACCAGAATCCAACTTCTTTTCTGCCAGCTTCTGCACAGCACTGACCAACAGGATCAGCACCAGCAGTACCACTGCCATTGCCGATGCCAGACCAACCTTCTGGTTGGCGTGTGCCAGCTTATCCATCAAGACAAAATAGGTCGATGTTCCGAAGCCGCCGTCTGTGATTACATAAGGGATTTCGAATACGGACAGCGAACCGGAAATGGCGAGGATCATATTCAGTACTACGATCGTGCGAATGGACGGCAGGATAATGTACCGGAACCGATGCCATGCGTTGGCACCGTCAATGGCTGCGGCTTCGTACTGAGTTTTGTCTACGCTGGCAATTGCTCCGATAAACAGTACCATGTTTTGTCCCATGTACCGCCAGATAGAAGATGCCACCAGCACCCAGTTGTTGATGCGGATATCTTTCAGCCAGAACGGCAGCATGTCTTCAGGAATTCCCAGCAAGCCCAAAATGGAGTCCAGCACGAATCCGTGGGTATAGAAATACTTGAAAATGAATCCCACGGCAATGCCGCAGACCAAACTCGGAAAGTACAGTGCTCCGCGGAAAAAGTTTCCGCCTTTTGGATTAAAGCTGAGAATCGTTGCAAACAGCAGTGCCAATGCCAGCTGCACAACGGAACCAACCATATAATACAGGCTGAGTTTCAGGGCATTGAAGCAATCATCTCGTGTGAAAACGTCCACATAGTTTTGCAGTCCCACAAACTTTCTGGCACCGATATATTTCATGTCGTAAAAGCTGAACTGCACCATTTTGAAAAACGGCAGATATGTAAACAGTACCAGCAGGAACAATGGTACAAACAGAAATGTCAGAGTCACTACCACTTTTTGTACATTCACATTGGACCATTTCAGCCGCCGCATTCGTTTGGACAATCCGACTTCTGTGTGATGTGCTGCCATGTCCATGCACTTCCTTTCTGACTTCAAGCGTTATCTTTATTCCGGAGTTACACCGTTCTTTTCCTGTGCACTGGTCCATGCAGCATTCCATTCATCGGCGATTTCTTCCATCGTTTGATTGCCGCCGATGGCTGCTTCTATAATCGAAGCCACATGCGTGGAATCAGAATCCAGAGAAATTTCAGAATCGTTATTGATCTTACCGAACAAGTCTTCTTCTCCGGCAGGAGCAGGATTATCGGTCACCAGCGTGATACTCTGAAAGCTTTCCAGAGAATCCGGATACGCATCGCCCTTTACGATCGGGATACCGCCCTGAGTTTTCGCAAAGCCGGAGGACTCGGTGAGCCACTTGATGTACAGCATCGCTGCCGTTTTTTCTTCGCTGGTACTGTTCACATTGACACCATAGCAATAGTCTGCACTTGCGGAAGCATACTGTTTGCCGTCCACGCTGATCGGGAACGGCATATAGGCGATGTCATCTGCATTGGGACCGCCTGCCTGCATCTGCGGCACTGCCCAACTGCCCAGAACCATGCAGCCAATATTGCCTGCGTTGATCTGTGCCTTACAGCCCTCCCAGTCAGTTGTAGTCGGGTCTTCTTCCGTCAGCCCCTGCTTTACTGCCTCATACAGAGTATCATATACGGCAAACGGTCCGGTCATATCGTCATGCTTTGCAAACGGATCCTTGGAGTGTACCAGCTTGTTGTTTTTGAAATCTGCATCTCCCGTTGCACCGCCGCTGATATAAGCATCCCATGCTGTTAATGTCCAGCCGGCAGCGTAGTTGGTATACAGCGGAATGGCATCGGTTTTTTCCTGAATCAGCTTCAGATCTGCCAGAAATGTTTCCGGATCTGTCGGCAGTTCTGTGATGCCTGCCTTTTCAAAAACCGCTTTATTGTAAACGACACCGCTGACATTGCCCATGGTAGGGATACCGTAGACTTCATTATTAAACATCTGCTTATCTGCAAATTCGTAAGTATCCTTGAAGTCACCGTAGTCACCGATCTTTTCAAAATAATTACTCAGTTCGCTCTTGTCTACCGTAGTTGGAATACAGCAGATGTCACCCCAGTCACCGGAAGACAGCCGTGTTGTAGCATCAGTATCGTAATCGGTAATACCTTCATAGGTAATTGTGATGTTCGGATACATGGCATTGAATTCGCTGATGTAGTCCTGAAAATCGGAATCCACCAGATCGGTGCGGTTGGTCAGGATCTTCAGGTCTGCCTTCAGATCAGTAGCCGTTTCGCCTACCTGCATGTCCTTATATGCAACGGTCGGCTTTGCGTCTGCGTTTTTGCTGGTTTTGCTGTTGGTGCTTCCACACGCGGTCGCCGCAGCAGTGAGCATGCCTGCCAGTACCAGAGCCAGAATTCTGTGTTTCATAATAAGTTCCTCCATTTCGGTATTGCGTTCTCGTGCCGAATCGCAATTTTATGCTGATTTTTCACGTATAGGTTTCCGGAATCTTTTTTATATTCCGTTTCTTTATGATCCTATCTTACTCTATTTTTACCTAAAAGTCAAGCTAAATTTAAGTTTAAAACAGCTTTTCTGCATTTTCCACAAAAGGATTCTATTCGAATTAGCTATATTCAACAAACATTTCACCGGATTTGTTGTGCAATTCGGTATCGTGATTCGGGATTTCCGATTTTTTAGCTAAAAAATAAGTCCAACAGAGAAATTCTCCCCTGTCGGACTGACATATAAGCAAAATTGTTCCTAGGGAAACACTGAATAAAGCTTGTGCATAAGATGCGTAGTCAGATTTTTCGACAGATTTCTGAGCAATATGACGGAAAATCTGCAAGCAGATTGCGTGCAAAGCCGTCAGGCGGACTTTATGCAGTGTTTCCTGAATGTTTCTGCACGCTTTCCCGAATCACCAGTTTTCCGCTGACGACAATGCGGCGAACTTCGGCTTCGGGCTTCTGGATCCGGCGAATCAGCTGCTGGGCACTGACTTTTGCCATATGATCTACGTCAATGGCGTAAGTCGTCAGCGATGGAACAGCCAGATCTGCCAGAATGTAGTCATCGAATCCCACCACAGAAACGTCCTCCGGCACACGGATTCCATTTTCTTTCAGAGCATTCAGCAGCACATATGCAGTAACATCACAGTTACAGGCAAACGCAGTGGGCAGCTTAGACAGACGTTCCAGAGAAACTGTCACCTTTCCTTCTGCATCACGATCCGGGAGAATACGATCTTCCGTCACAGTCACACTAGCTTCCCGCATGGCACGGCAATAGCCATAATAGCGGTCAGTGATACTGCTGGTGGCATTGACAGAACCCACAAAGACAATATCCCGATGTCCCATTTGCAGCAGGTAATCCACCATGGTATACATGCCGTAATAGCCGTCGGAGATCACGGAGTCCCGATGATACCGTGCGTCAAACGCGTCCAGCACTACCAAGGGAATTTCAGTTTCCGCCAGCATATTTCGATAGGCTTTTGAGAAATTGCCCATGACGATCACGCCGTCTACCCGTTCTTCCTGCACCAGCCGCGGCACCTGACAGTTTTGCTCCGCAGTATCGTTCACCACTTCCAGAATGCCGATATGTCCGGTCTGTGCCAGATAAAACAGGATCCGTTCGTACAGACTCCAGTAAAACGACTGTCCTTTTTCAATATATCGATAAGATGTCACAATTCCCAGCGTATAGGTTTTCGCCGCAGCCACCGGCTTGGCTTTCTTGTTCTTGTAACCCATTTCTTCTGCCAGCTGTAGAATTTCCTGCCGCAGCTCCTCGCTGACACCGTCCTTTCCGGCAAGTGCCTTGGAAACTGTTACAATGCTGACATGCAGCCGCTCGGCAATGTCAGACATTCGTACTGCTTTTGCCACGTTTCTCCGCCCTTTCTTTTTGCAAAGTTGCTTTTTTAGCTAATTATACAGTAATTTAAGTAATTTGTCAAGAATTATTTTTCGAACAGCAGACGAATATTTTGGGAAAAGCTGAAAGAACCGCTGTACATTTCTGCACAGCGGTTCTTGTCTGGTGTAAGTGATACGTGAAATTTTACCAAAAAACATATATCTGAAAACATTCGAACACCATTTGCATTTTCTCCAAGCCTATGCTATAATATAGTTGTATTTTATCATTAGGAGAAAAGCTATGGCAGAAATGATATTGGTTGTCGATGATGAAACAGAAATTGCAGAGCTTGTGGAGGTCTACCTGAAAAACGAAGGCTATCTGGTGAAAAAGGCTTCCTGTGCCGCAGAGGCTCTGCATATTGCAGACACCCAGCCCATTGCACTGGCACTGCTGGACGTGATGCTTCCGGATCTGGACGGCTTCACCCTCTGCCGGAAAATTCGGGAAAAGCATTTGTTTCCGTTGATTATGCTGACTGCCAAAACGGAAGATGTGGATAAGATCACAGGGCTGACACTGGGTGCAGACGATTATATCACGAAGCCGTTCAACCCGCTGGAGGTCGTTGCACGCGTCAAGACACAGCTGCGACGATATATCCGGTACAACCAGACTGCACCGGAACCTGCTCCGGCGGCAGTGTACGACTGCGGCGGACTGTACATCGACCATGAAAGCCATACATGCACCCTCTACGGCAAACCGCTTTCGCTGACACCGCTGGAATTCGAGATCCTCTGGTATCTCTGTTCCCGCAAGGGGCATGTGGTTTCTTCCGAAGAACTGTTCGAAGCAGTCTGGGGCGAAAAATATCTGGACAACAACAATACCGTTATGGCACACATTGCCCGCCTGCGGGAAAAAATGGGCGAACTGCCCCGCAAGCCCAAGTGGATCAAAACGGTATGGGGCGTGGGGTACAAGATCGATGAATAAGCAAAACAGCAAACACAAAAAACTGGTACAGTTCTGGCTGTGCGGCATCGGCTTCACCATTGGCATGGTGGTCTTGTTTGGACTAGGGTATATTCTCTGTCATCTGGTCACATGGCAGTCCTACGAAACGCCCTATATCCTGTTGAAAATGGCGGAATTTGGCATCGCACCAGTACTCTTTCTGGCAGGCTGGGGATTTTTGATTTACCGTTTTTTCTTCTATGTCCCCAGAGCAGTTTCTGACCGTTCCCGTGCCATTCGGCGGCTATGGCTGCGAACGGTACTGCTGTTATTTCTGTCGATCGTGCTGTGGCTGGGACTAATGATTCTGCTGCTTGTCGGCATTTCGTCTTTGCTTCGCTGGGATATTGTTTGGAACGGTTCGGCTTCCATGGCATATATCTTGCAGACAATACGTTTTTTGACTCCGTTTCTGGCAATTGTCGGCGTGGTCGTCATTTCGCTGCTGCTTTTTCGAAAGCCGTTCTCCTATTTACAGGAGATCGTACAAGCAGCAGAGCAAATGCAGCAGGAACCGGAAAAACCAATTACCCTTTCCGCACCAGTCAAGACGATTCAGGACGAACTGAACCGCCTGCGGGAATCCTCCAACCAAAACGCACTTGCCGCAAAGGAAGCCGAACAGCGGAAAAATGATCTGATCGTCTATCTGGCACACGACCTGAAAACACCGCTTACCAGTGTGATCGGCTATCTTTCTCTATTGCAGGACGAGCCGGAAATTTCACAGGAACTGCGTGCAAAATATACCGGCATCGCTCTGAACAAGGCACAGCGGCTGGAAGAACTCATTAACCAATTCTTTGAGATCACCCGTTTTCAGCTGACGCATATGGAACTGGAATGGGAAACGATTCACTTTTCCCGTATGCTGGAGCAAACTGCCTTTGAATTTCAGCCGATTCTGGAGGAAAAGCACCTACAGCTGCAAACGGAAATTGCCCCTGATGTGAAACTTACCTGTGATCCGGATAAGCTGGAACGGGTTGTAGACAACTTGATTCGCAACGCTATCAGTTACAGTTATCCCGATACCGCCATTTCACTGGAGATGCACACCACCGAGGAATATGCCGTGCTGACGATCTGCAATACCGGACGCACTATTTCACCGGAAAAGTTAGACCGCATTTTTGAACAGTTCTTCCGCGGGGACAGTTCCCGTGCCACTGCTACCGGCGGGGCTGGATTAGGATTGGCAATTGCCAAGCAGATCACCGAACTGCACGGTGGCACAATAAAAGCAGACAGCCGGAACGAGCAGATTCGATTCACCGTAACGCTCCCGCTTCGTCAGAAAATCGTATGATTTTTTTCAGAAAAAAAACAGAAAGCCATATGCATTTCCGCAGGCACTTCTTTCGCAGATGTGATACAATCAGAAGCGAAAGGAGTGCTTTTTATGACTTCACAAAGACACAGATTTTTTCGTTTTCTGTTTATTCCCCTGCTGATTCTGGCAGTGCTTCTCGGACTGGTGCTGTTCCGACAGCATGCCGGTTTACCTACCAGATTTTCCACGCAAAGCAACACCCCGTGGAATCTGATACTGGTCAACAATGAACACGCCTTGCCCAGAGGATACTCGCCGGAACTGACGACACTTTCCAACGGTGTGCAGGTGGATTCCCGCATCTACCCTGATTTACAGAGTATGTTTGATGACATGCGAACGGAAGGTGTCTACCCTGTTGTCGGCGAGGGTTATCGTTCGGAGCAGCAGCAACAGGAGATGATGCAGGAAAAAATCGATGCCTACCTTGCAGAGGGCTACAGTGAACGCAAAGCACGCAAGGAAGCGGAAAAGTGGGTGGCAAAGCCAAACTACAGCGAGCATCAGCTGGGACTGGCACTGGACATCAACGCCGACAAGAGCCGGTGCGACAACGACACCATTTATCAGTGGCTGTCACAAAACGCCTATCGCTACGGCTTTATTCTGCGGTATCCGGAGGGCAAAGAGGACATTACCGGCATTGACTACGAACCGTGGCACTATCGCTATGTGGGAAAAGAGGCAGCACAGGAAATCCAGTCGGAAAATATTTGCTTGGAGGAATACTTAGAAAAGACATGACTGCTCCGGCAAATCCAGCAAAAGTTTTTCTCTGTTCTCCGATTCCCACAAAAACAATTGACATTTCCCACAAATTGTGCTACAATATAGGCAAAACAGAAATCAGATGCGGAAGCATTCCGCACGCACATGATACAGGGAGGATTTTATGCTGCATCATATTTTTCAGAAATTGCTGCTGCCGGCAGTTTTGGCGGGAACCATGCTTGCCGGCACAGTGGCTCCGGCGGTGTCCCTCGCGGCACAGGCCGCCACACAGCCGGACAGCTACCACGACGACTGGCTGCACGTCAACGACAACGCCGAAATCGTAGACAAGGACGGCAATCCGGTCTGGATCACCGGCTGCAACTGGTTCGGCTACAATGTCGGCAGTCAGGTTTTCGACGGGGTATGGTCCCAGAATATGCACGATATGCTCCGGCAGATCGCCGACCACGGATTCAACTTTCTCCGCATTCCCATGTCTACGGAAATTTTGCTCCAGTGGAAAAACGGCGACCCTGATCCCGCTACCCCCAAAGTCAACCAGTACACCAATCCGGAACTGACGGAAGAAGGCATCGAGGGCGGCACGATCAAGTACAGCTTCGACATCTGGAACATGGCGGTGAAGTGGTGTCGGGAACTGGGCATCAAGATCATGATCGATATTCACAGTGCAGAAACGGCTTCCGCCGGTCATCAGATCAGCCTGTGGTATACGGACAAATTCAGCACAGAGGACTGGTGCGATGCACTGGCATGGTTCGCAGACTACTATAAAGACGACGACACCATTCTTGCCATTGACTTGAAAAACGAGCCCCACGGCACAGCTGATGTAAAAGACCAAATGGCAAAGTGGGACGATTCCACCGACCCTACCAACTGGAAATACGCCGCAGAAACCTGTGCGGCACGGGTACTGGAAAAGAATCCGGAACTGCTGGTCATGGTAGAGGGTACGGAAGTCTACCCCAAAGAGGGCTATGACTGGACTGCTCCGAGAATCGACTACACCACCATGACAGAATATTATTACGGCACATGGTGGGGCGGCAATTTCCGCGGAGCGAAAAAATATCCCATTGATCTGGGCAAATATCAGAGCCAGCTGGTCTATTCCCCTCACGACTATGGTCCGCTGGTATGGGAACAGAAGTGGTTCTATGACGGCTTCACACAGGAAACGCTGCTGAAAGACTGCTGGTATGACAACTGGTTCTTCCTCCAGGATGAGGGCGTGGCTCCCCTGCTGATGGGCGAATGGGGCGGATTTATGGACGGCGGCAAAAACGAGCAGTGGATGACCTATCTCCGCGATTTCATGATCGAAAACCGGATCCACCACACGTTCTGGTGCTTCAACGAAAACTCCGGCGACACCGGCGGACTGGTCTACGATAACTTCGGCAAGTGGGACGAGGAGAAATATGCTCTGGTCAAGCCGGCACTGTGGCAGGACGACAACGGCAAGTTCATCAGTCTGGATCACACAATTGCTCTGGGTGCCAACGGCATTTCCCTTTCCGACTACTACGGCAGCGGGAACAGCAGTACAACAGCACCGGACAGCAAAATAATTGCAGGTGATGTGAACAGTGACAAGCTGGTCAACGGTGTGGATCTGACACTGATGCGGCAGAACATCACCAAATGGCAGAGCACAGAGGATGTGCTGACTGCCAGCCCGCAGGACACCAACGGCAACGGCGTATTCAGCGTAGCGGATATTGTCCTGCTGACACAGTATCTGCTGGGAAAAGATGTCACACTGAAAAGCTACACTTCGTAACAATATCATTCTATAAAAAAGCCCCCTGACTTTCACGGTTTGAACCAGAAAGTCAGGGGGTTTTTTATGTATACAAAGCTATATCAGACAAACGCTTCCCTGATGCTGTCATAGTGCAGGAAAATACCCTGTGCAGCAATGGCACGAATCTCCTCGGCAGTTGCCAGTGCGAATTCCGTCACCTCGTCCGGCTGTACTTTTACATCTGCTTCGGTAAAATCCAGCACGTACTTGTAAATATCCACAAAGTAATTGTTCTGTTCTTCCGGATTGACACGCTTATAGGAAAACGCATAGCCGCCCTTGGCACCGGTGACATCGATACCAGTTTCCTCCAGAATCTCACGTTTTACGGCATCGGCTCCGTCTTCTCCGGCACGAACACCGCCGCCCGGAACTTCCCACCAGCCGGCAGCCCATTCCTTGTCCAGATTACGGCGTGTAATCAGATATTTGCCGTCCGGACGCTGCAACACTCCCAGCACGGTCAGGTGAAATTCGTCCGGCTTCATGTGCCAGTCATTCCGGTTCATTGTGCGTCCGGTCTTTTGTTTGTTTTCATCGTAAATATCCCACTGTTCCATGGATTTTTGCTCCCTTTTCTTTTTTTGCCTTTTTATTGTAGCATAGTTGAGGGTCGGTTGTCAAGACGAATTTGATTTTTTGCTATTGCATGGAATAAACACTTCGTTCACTTTCCACGCCGGTGAAATATCAAAGGCAATACTGAATAAAGCTTGTGCGTAAGATGCATCGTCATATTTTTCGACTTCATAAAAAACGGCTTAAATGCGTCGGATTTCGCATCTAAGCCGTTTTGCATCTGGTCGAGGTGACAGGACTCGAAGATGTGGGATTTCAAGCAAAATCCACGCAAAATTGGGAGATTTTCAAATTTAGTTGGCACTTTGGGTTGGCATATTAGATGGCCAAAGTCTTGCTGAATCACTCATGCTTTATTCCCTACTGTTATCTATTTCATTGTTTCAACTCTAAATTTCACTTTCTCTTTTCTCAACGATATCAGATAAGTTGCAAAGGGTTATATTTTCAGCATTGGCTGCCTCTTCTAAAATCTTATCATCAAAACCAGATTCAGAAAAAAGATAATAATAGAATTCTGATTTTTCCTTTTGAGGTGACAGTTTTGCAATAGTATCCAGATATTCAGAATATCGGAATGGCTTATTTTTAAACTTACATTCTCCGATCAGATACTGCGTTGCGTGTTTGGAAACAGCGAGAATATCAATTTCGGTTTCCTGCACTTCTCTTTTATCATCTTTTCGTCTGACTGTCGTTTTTCCCCACCAACGCCCCATTTGAGAATATCGAAACGGCAGAGCATTGGCTTTTTGCATTTCACGAACATATTCCCGACAGATGTCCTCGAAAACAGATGCTGCAAACTCGTGAAGTTGCGGAGCAATGGCATACTCATAAACACCATCTACATCGCCGCCTTCCAGTTCTGAGTAATTTGTAAAAACAAACGCATACCAGAACCGAAAGAAATTATCTGTCAGATGATAAAGTCCACGATTGGTGTTTGCTTTCTCTTTTATCCCATCAGAAACAGAAAACTCCCGTTCGACAATTTCCAGTTCAATCAGATTTTTCAAATATACACTTGTTTTCGAAGTATCATCCACCAACGATTTCATGCTGATTTCATTGAGTTTGGTATTACCAAGAGCGACAGCCTCAATGATGGAATTGTATAATGGTGTTTCTCTCAATTCTTGTCGCAAAAGAAATTCCACTTCGCTATACAGTGTACAGCCCTTGGTGAGAATATTTTTCTTGATATTCTCTGCAAGTGTCAGATCGCTGTCAAATTGTTTCAGATAATGCGGAATACCACCAAGAATCGCATAAGCAAGTACTTTATCCCGATCAGAATAATTCGGAAAGAATTGAATGGCTTCGTAGAATCCCATTTCTTTCATCTTATAAATTCCGGTCGCTCTTCCATAAAGCGGATTCTTTTCTGCAAGAATTTCTTTTTCAATAAAACTCATTGCACTTCCGCATAGAATCAGCATAACGTTCTCGTCTTTTAGGATTTCATCCCATAAATTCTGCAAAATGGACGGTATGCTTGGATTGCCCTTACACATATAAGGAAATTCATCGATTACCACCAGCTTTTTTGCATCACCATACGGCAATTCCGTGATGGCACGAAATGCTTTCTCCCAGTCTGAAAATTCTGTTATATAAGAACGAGCCGGAATATTTTCTCTCAGCAGTTTTTCTGAAAAGTTTTTCAGCTGCATTTTATCTGTGCATTCTCTGCAGGAAAAAAAGATATGCGGTTTTCCTTTACAGAACTGCCGAAGCGTTTCTGTTTTTCCAACACGTCTGCGACCATACAGAACAATCAACTGTCCGTCTTTTTGACGATATTTATTCTCTAAAAATTGCAATTCTGCTTTTCTGCCAATAAACATTGTACTTACCCCTTTTCTCTAATCGTGATTTAGTAAATCGTGATTTGATATTATTATACCACGGATTTTTGAAAAATGCAAGTGGTGCAGAAAAGTCTAAAATCATCTGAATGATTGTTCCATGTTTGCTTTACTGTAATTGAATTAAAGTATCATTTGTTGGTAGGGTGCATTTAGTATAATATAATAAAGATGCGCACCCTACAGATGAGAATTTAATATGAGTGATTTTTCTCAGTAAATGTTTCTATATGCCGCCTCTTCCAATGGAACTTGATGTTAAGAATACAAATTTCAGAAAGTGCTTGACTTCATAACAAAAAAGAAAAGACTGTCCATGCTGACATACCATGTGCCTCCTAAAGTTTCTCAAACCGTTTTCGGATGGTGTTTAGTACAAATGCAATCCCTTACATCTCGTTGTAGTGATATTTTTTCAGTCTCCCGCCGACAATTACGCAAATCAAACTCCCAGTCACACCAAGTATGAACATCATTAAAGCAGCACCTGAGCCTTTTCCTGTGCCGAAAAGCGTTCTTAAAATCGGCAGATCACCATGTCTGACCATAAATGGCTCGCATACGTCATCCACCATAAAACCGCCCAAAAACAGTCCAATCGGGATTGTAAAAAATTGCAGCGTATTTCGGCAGGCATAGACACGCCCTTGTAATTCTACAGGAATCGAACCTCTGAGAATCACTTCCAGATTCGTACTCATAACCGGTACAAAAAGCCATCCGATTGCCTGCCCGATACACCATAACACCGGTTCTCTGGAAAATGCCAGGATAAAGTTCTCCGTCCCCATAGCAAACAACATTGTCAGATAGACAATTTTTACCCGATCCTTCGGTTTAGGCAGGGCAGAAACAATTAGACTGCCAACAATCATAGCCGCACCAGAGCAGGAAGTGACGATGCCAAGAACGGTTTGGCTGCCCTTTGGATTTGGGAGAACAAATCCCGGCAGTACGGCGTCAAAAGCAGAAGATACCAAATTGATGCCCGACAAAAACCACAGCAGTGTCAAAATCATAGGATTGCGTTTCAAGAATCCCAGACCTTCTTTTGCAAGACGAAAGACATTTTCGATTCTCTCGCTCCTGCTCTTTGGAATTGAAACAAAAAATAACAGTGCCGTAAATGCAATTATAAAACTTCCGACATCTGCTGCCACGACACCATTCAGCCCCGCAAAAGCGTACAGGGCGGTAGCAATCAAGGGATTTAATATGGAGATCAGTGACCGGGATAGAGAACGAAGTGCACTTGTTTTTTGATAATACTGTTCGGGAATAATCAGTGTCATAGCAACTTCTGAAGCTGGCTGCTGTACCGTGTTCATTAGCCCGGAAATGATGTTCAGGGCATATAAGTGCCATACCATCAGATGATTTGTGCGAAACAAGGCAAACACAGCTATGGTGCAAAGTACAGCAAGCAGGTCACAGACAAGCATGATCTTCTTTTTGTCCAATCGGTCTGTCAGCACTCCTGCAAAGATGCTCATCAATACATAGGGTGTATAAGAGCATATGGTAAGTGCAGCTGTGCTTAAAGAAGAACCCGTAGTCTCGTATAACCATAAGGTAAGTGCAAATGCTGTGATACTGCTACCCAGCTGGGAGACGCTTTGCGTACTCCAGAGAATCAGAAAATTTTTCAGTGGATGTGATTTGTTTTTCATTTATCTTTGCTCCTTTTTCTATAAATGATTGTGCATAACAAAAAGAAGCAAAGTCTGAGGATATCAGCCAAAGGCAATTCCTCCATGCAGTCTCCTCAGACTCTGCATGGAGCAGTTACAATACAAAGTATCATTCTATTTTCCTTTCATAGGTGTGAAAATATACGTATTGCAAAGGATCTGATTTTATTATACTGTGCTTTGGTACCCTTGTCAATGAAACTAAGGTTGTGTTTTTTGCAGGATACTGCACCTATTCATGCTGCTTAATTGCTTTGCACCCTATTTTGTGAAACTAAAGAGTAAATCCAGCAATTCTACATCGCAGAAATTCTTTACCAGTGTGGTCTATCGAAAATCCCTATTCTATATGAAAAAGGTATATTCAAGTATTTCGAGGAAGATGTATGTTATCTGGCGTTTCAGGAGAGTAAGGAAATCAACGTGGATGATATTGAGAAAATCGAGATATCATTGAAACTCTGCGAAATCAAGTTGATTTTTAACTAGTTTTATGGTATAATGGTTACAATAAATATTTGAAAGAAACTGAGGTGATGACTATGGAAAGAAAACCATTGCCAATTGGCATAGAGGATTTCAAACGATTGATCGATGACAAATATTACTTTGTTGACAAAACCTTGATGATAAATGAACTGATCGAAAGTCAGACAATAGTCGGACTTTTTACCAGACCAAGAAGATTCGGCAAGACTTTGAATATGAGCATGATTCAGTGCTTCTTCGAAAAAACAGATGAAAGCAATGCTTATCTTTTTGATGGCCTGAAAATTTCAGAATATCCTGAATGTATGAAATATCAGGGGCAGTACCCGGTCATCAGTATTTCTCTGAAGAGCATGAAGCAAGCGACATTTGAAGAAGCTTTTGCTGTTTTCAAAGACCTCATACGTGCAGAGATACTAAGACATAAAAGCATATTATTTAATAGTGCAGTTATTGAAGAAACAGATTTGGATAAACTGACAAGATTTATTGAATTGAAAGCAGATAAAAGTGATTATAACACTTCAATCGGTTTTCTCTCAACGCTGCTTGCATCTGCATATGGCAAAAAAGTCATCATTTTAATAGATGAATATGACGTTCCGCTTGAAAATGCATTCCATCAGGGATTTTATAATGATATGGTAAATCTGATTCGTTCCGTATTTGAATCAGCACTTAAAACCAATCCTTCCCTTGACCGTGCATTTCTAACAGGATGTCTAAGAGTTTCAAAGGAAAGTATTTTTACAGGACTGAACAACCTTCAGATTTTTTCTATTATGAGTACAAAATTTGATGACAGTTTCGGATTTACACAAAAAGAAATTGACAGTTTGCTTGAATGTTATGGATTGGAAAATAAATCTTCAGACATAAGGCATTGGTATGATGGTTATAAATTTAATGATGTTGAGATATATAATCCATGGAGTGTATTGAATTATCTGTCGGAAGCAACCGATAAAAATTCCATTCCGTGCAAACCATACTGGTCCAATACAAGTTCAAACGAAATTGTAAAACGCCTGATTGAAGAATCTAACGACAGAACGAAAAACACAATAGAAGACCTGATAAACGGAACACCTGTCAAAGCACAGATTTTTGAAGATGTCACATATGGAACAATAGACATTAACAGCGAATATATCTGGAGCTTTCTCCTTTTCACAGGTTACCTAAAAGTAATTTCTTACGAAACAATCGGTGATGAAACTTATTATGAAATGGTGATTCCGAACACTGAAATCAAAAGCATTTACAAAAATACAATTCGTGCATGGTTTACAAAAAAATTAAATGCTGACAGCAGAAAGGATATTCTTGAAGCCATCCTGAATGCAGATGCAGAAAAATTAGAAGATCTTCTCTGTACATGGATGACAGATACGATCAGCTGTTTTGATGAAAGAGAAAATTTTTATCATGGTTTTGTCGCAGGACTTGTTTCAGGATTCAATGGATATGTAGTCGTTTCAAACAGAGAGTCGGGAAACGGGCGTTTTGATCTGGTAGTGAAGCAACGTTCCAAATGGCACTATGCTGCCATACTGGAATTCAAAATCGTTGATAAATTCAACCAAATGCTTAATGCCTGTGATGAGGCATTACAGCAGATCGAAGATAAGGATTATGAAGCATCTTTAAGAGATGAACAATACGAAAATATCGCAAAACTTGGCATATGTTTCTGTCAGAAAAGATGCAGAGTAAAATCCGGCGGTATTGATCGGTTTGAGTATTAACAAAAAGCCATTGAGGAAATTGCTCCTCAGTGGCTTAATTTTTTCCACATAATAAATCCTATACAAGCACCAAGCGTATTATTGAACACATCATCAAACTCACAAAGACCTCTGCCTGTGAAATACTGTGTTATCTCTATTGCTGCTGAAAAGATTAATGCTATAAGAAATATGCTTCCCAGTTTCCGAAACTTTTGGTGCAGGCAAGGTAACAAGAATCCCATAGGCATCAGCATAAGGATATTGCACCCGATCTGCTGTGACCAGTAAAGTTTTCTATCTGTTGTTATGAGTTCCCGCATTTCCCAAAAGGGCATAAGCATTGCTCTGCGTTCGCCCCACTGTCTGTCGATCAGTGTCAGCCATAGAACAATAAATATGTATATCAAAAAGACTGCAATTAGCAGCTTTTTCCGCTTACTCAACGGTCACACTCTTGGCAAGGTTTCTCGGCTTATCCACGTCAAATCCCTTGCCTACGGACACATAGTAAGACAGCAATTGCAGCGGAATTACAGCAAGACTGCCTGCAAAAAGGTTGTCGATTTTCGGGATATACACCGTAAAGTCTGCGACATCTTCCATGTTATAATTGCCGTATGTCGTGAGTCCGAACAGCTTTGCACCACGGCTCTTGACTTCTACCATATTACTGATAGTTTTTTCATAGAGTGCAGATTGTGTTACTACGCTGAATACCACTGTACCGTCCTCGATCAGGCTGATCGGTCCGTGTTTCAGTTCGCCTGCTGCATATGCCTCCGAGTGAACATAGCTGATCTCTTTCAGTTTCAGACTGCCTTCCATACCGATTGCGTAGTCGATGCCACGTCCAATAAAGAATGCGTCCTTGATATTCACTACCTTGGAAGCAAACCATTGCAAACGCTCTTTATCCTCCAGAATCTTTTCGATCTTTTCAGGGATCGTATTGATCTCAGCGATAAGCTCTGCGAATCTCTCTTCTGTGATCTCTCCTCTTGCCTTGGCAAACTGCATGGCAAGCAGGTAGGCTGCAACAAGCTGACAGCTGTATGCCTTGGTTGTGGCAACGGAAATTTCAGGACCTGCAAGAGTATAGAACACGTTATCCGCTTCTCTTGCAATAGAAGAACCAACTACGTTGACAATACCAAGAGTTTTTACGCCCTTTTCTTTGCAAAGACGAAGTGCTGCGAGACTGTCTGCGGTTTCTCCTGACTGGCTGATGATAATGGCAAGACTGTTTTTTGCAAGCTGCATTTCTCTGTATCGGAATTCCGATGCCAGCTCCACACGGACAGACAGAGAGGTCAGCTTTTCCAGAACATACTGTGCCGCCATTCCTACATGATATGCAGAACCACAGGCAATGATATATACCTGCTGAATGTTCTGCATTTCTTCATCTGTCAGGCTCTCAAAATTGATATTTCCGTCCTTCAGGACAGAGTTGATGGTATCCCTGACTACTTTCGGCTGTTCATGTATCTCCTTTAACATGAAATGCTCATATCCGCTTTTTTCTGCCGCCTCTGCGTCCCAGTCGATGGTTTTCATTTCCTTCTGAATCTCTTCACCGTCAAGGTTATAGAAGGTTACTTCTCCCTTGGTCAGCTTTGCAAGCTCAAGATTGCCGATATAGTAGACATTTCTGGTATATTTCAGTATAGCAGGAACGTCAGATGCAAGATAGCTTTCGCCGCCTGTCACACCGATAATCATAGGACTGTCTTTTCTGGCAGCGTAGATCTCACCGGGATAGTCCTTGAACATGACTGCAAGTGCGTAAGAGCCACGGATTCTTACAAGAGCGTGATTCAGAGCATCTACAGGTGTTCCGAGGTACTTCTTGTAGTAATAGTCGATCAGCTTAACTGCCACTTCTGTATCAGTCTGTGACTTGAAGGTATAGCCCTTTTTGACCAGCTTTTCACGAAGTTCCTGATAGTTCTCGATAATGCCGTTATGTACCGCAATAACATTTTCGTCATCGCTGCAATGCGGGTGAGCATTCGTGGCAGACGGTTCACCATGCGTTGCCCAGCGAGTATGACCAATACCACAACTTCCTTTGACTGCCTTGCCGTCATTGGTCATTTCCTTTAGGACTTTCAGCTTTCCCTTTGCTTTGACGATTTCAGGCTCTGCATCGCCGTTTCTGACAGCAATACCGGCTGAATCATAACCTCTGTATTCCAGTTTTGACAGACCGTCCAGAAGAATCGGTGCTGCTTCATTTTTTCCTGTAAACCCAACAATTCCGCACATGTTTTACTCCTTTTAATCTCTTCTGAAAATATCTCTGGTGTAGACCTTTTCTGCTACATCATCAAGACATGGATCATATCTGTTTGCGATAATCGCATCAGACATTTCCTTGAATTTTGCAAGGTCGTTGACAACGACGCTTCCGAAGAATGTTTCGCCGTCTTCTAACGTTGGTTCATAGATGATAACTGTTGCACCTTTAGCTTTTATACGCTTCATAACCCCTTGAATTGAGGACTGGCGGAAGTTATCGCTGTTGGACTTCATCGTCAGACGATAAACACCGATCACTATCTGTTTTTCAGAATCAGCATTCCAGTCGTTGTTCTTGCTGTAATCGTAATATCCGGCATTTTGCAGGTATACTCCGACGACCCGAACGTCTGCACACCATTTTTGGAAGAGCTGGAACATTTGGGAATTTTGTGTCCGGAAGGACCAATGATTCAGAAAACCACATTTCTGGCGTGTGCACTGGGAGAAATGCTGATTGACTTCACCATGCAGGGCAGAAATGAACAGGGACAGCGTGTCTTTGCACAAAATGCCGGCGGTGCTCCGGCAAACGTCATGGCTGCTATGGCAAAGCTGGGGGCAAGAACCGCCTTTATCGGCAAAGCCGGAAATGATATGCACGGCAGATTTCTCAGGGAAACGCTGGAACAGTGTGGAATTGACAGCACTGGTTTTACGCTGAGCAATGATTATTTCACAACACTGGCATTTGTGGACGTCAAGCCGGACGGAGAGCGGGAGTTCTCCTTTGCACGGAATCACGGTGCAGACAAGATGTTGGAAAAGGGTGACGTTCCGCTGGAACTGATCCGCAGCAGCGGGATTCTGCACATCGGCTCGATTTCGCTGACCGATGAGCCAGCTCGCAGCACCACCCTGTTTGCGGTGCAGAAAGCGAAAGAAGCAGGCTGTGTGATCTCTTACGATCCGAATTATCGTGCTTCCCTCTGGAAATCGGAGGAACTTGCCAAAAAGCAAATGCGGAACATGGTGCCGCATGCAGATCTGATGAAGATCTCAGAGGAAGAAACCATGCTGCTCACTGGTGAGAGCAACTATCAGAAAGCTGCGGAAGTCCTGATGCAGGGCGGCGTAAAAATCGTGGTCGTAACACTTGGAAAAACAGGTGCCTACGTCCAAACCAGACAGGGCGGACAGCTGGTAAAGGGTTTCCGGAACAAGGCGGCAGATGCGACTGGTGCAGGCGATGCATTCTGGGGCGGATTTCTGTTTCAGTTCAGCCGCTGCGGAAAAGCACCGGAAGCTGTCACAACAGAAGAAGCAGCAGAGTTTGCAGATTTCGGAAATGCTGTGGCGAGCGTTTGCGTCCAGAAACACGGGGCGATTCCGGCAATGCCGAATATGGCACAGGTCATGGAGCAATTAAAAGAAGAGAGGTTATAAGCATGAATTTGCAGGACAATGCGACCGGATTCCAGCACATAGGATTCCCGACCAACGATTTGCAGGAAACCATTGCTTTTTATGAAAAGCTTGGATTCAGCGTGGCGCTTCGCACCTATAACGAAGAAGCCGGCGAAGCAGTTGCATTTTTGCAGTTGGGAAACCTGATGCTGGAGATCTATGAGAATCATCAGGCATCGATGCAGGCAGGAGCATGGGATCATCTGGCAATCGATGTCAAGGACATCGAAGCCGCCTATGAAGAGATCTGTGCACTTGGACTGAACAACCAGAAAGATATCATTCATTTTCTGCCCTTCTGGGAGCATGGCGTAAAGTTCTTCAAGGTTCTTCAAGATTACAGGGCCGAACTGCGAAGTAATCGAATTTAGTCAGATCCTTTGAGAATTTCATAGAAAGTCGTTTTTAGAGGATAACAAACAGACCTTGGAACAGCAATAAGCTTGCCGTTCCAAGGGCTGTTTTGTGATAGGTAAAGTGATCCTGGATGCTCCAGCTATGTTCGCTAATAAAAAAGTGAGCCAAAATCACATGAAATGATATTTAAATTTTGAGCCACTTTAACTACGAATTAGACGCATTTATTCCGCGGTTTGCTAACAATGAGCCTCTATGACTGTGGCTTTGGGCAGAAGGAGAAAATGACGCAATAGCGCTTCTGCTCGGCAATTAGCCTACCACAGTCATACTCATTGTCAAGTAATTTTCGCGGCATAAACGCTTACGCAGTAGATCAAATGTTTATTAGCAATCACAGTTGTATTTAACAAGTTCATCATAGAATATCACTTCTACTGTATGACCTTTTTGCCTGCTCAAGAATGGCTTTATACTTGCTTTCTCCGCTGTATCCAGGAGACACAATGAGATAATAAGAAATCCTCCATCCCATTTTCACCACATTCAAAATCCAATTCTTCGAGTTTGATCTGCCGTACTGTTTAAGTCAATGTTTTCATCCTCCAGATAATCCTGCACATCCGATCGTATGATCGCAGAATCTGTGATGCCTTCCTCATCCGTCCGAAGATTCTGGTTCATGATCACCTGTTCGAGAATATTCCGAACTGTACGGGCGTTCGCAAAGTTTGGTCTTAGCCTGTCATATTCCACAATATCAAGCACAAGTGCAAGTGCATCGTCATCTATGGTATATTTTTTTCGTTGCAGAAAACGCTGTGCGATCTCGGAAAGCTCTTCCTGCGTATAATCAGGAAACTCAAGCGAAAACTGTATTCTTGAGGAAAATCCCGGATTCGTACTGATAAATGCACCCATTTCATCTTTATAACCGGCAAGAATCACGCAGAACTGTCCGCGCCGATCCTCCATTTGTTTCAAAAGAACTGCAACCGCCTCATCACCATAACCGGCTGTTCCATTGTCTGTACTTTGGGTAAGACTATATGCTTCGTCAATGAACAAGACACCGCCCATGGCATCATTGATCTTATTCAGCGTTTTTGATGCTGTCTCGCCAACATATTTACTGATGAGACCGGAGGAATCGGTTTCCGTGAGTTTGGCCTCCGGCAGCACACCGGCTTCATACAGAATCCGAGATAAGATCCGGGCAACCTCCGTCTTTCCCGTGCCGGGATTGCCGCAAAAACACATATGCAGATTCATATCCGAATCGTCTTTATTGCGCTTGACATATGCTTTGATTTTCTTTACCATGCGTTTCACAGAGCGCAGTCCCACCAGCTGTTCCAACTCATCCTCTGCCGTCAGGATCTTCCTTTCTGTGCCCTCGCCGCTTGTGGGAAGATTGACATGATTTTCCTTGATATAATTGTTCACGTCCACAAGTTCCAGGGTTTTATCCGCAGTCCCTGCACAGCGTACATTCTGACACATAATGACCTGCTCAATGATATTCCGCATCTCACGGGCATTTGCAAAGTTTGGTTCTTTTCGGATATAATCTGTGATATCCAGCATTCTGTCCTTTGCCGCATTACTTGCAGTATATCCTCCGGATTTCAGCATCAGTGCAGCGATCTGCCCCAATTCGTCCCGATTGTAATTTGGAAAATCCAACGTAAATTGGATCCTAGACTGAAATCCCGGGTTAGACGCAAGCATTTCATGCATCTGGTTTTTATATCCTGCAAGAATTACGCAGAATTCACCCCGATAGTCTTCCATTGCCTTTATCAGCGTTGACACTGCCTCATGGCCATAGTCACCGCCTGTGTCTCCCTGCACAAGAGAATACGCCTCATCAATAAACAGCACACCGCCCATTGCCTCTTCAATGACGGCTGCGGTTTTCATTGCCGTCTGTCCGACATAGCCTGCAACAAGACCGCTGCGGTCTGTTTCGACCACCCTGTCTGTGCGGAGAAGGCCATTTTCATGAAGTATCCCTGCAATGATCCGGGCAACTTCCGTTTTGCCCGTTCCCGGATTTCCCAGAAAGCACATATGCAGATTGGGTTTCGCATTTCCCTGATTTGCTATCGCATATGCCTTGATTTTTCGGATGCTTGATTTTATGGTATCCAGTCCAATAAGTGATTCCAGCTTTTTTTCACAGCTGCCGACTACAAGATAGCCTTTTGTTCCGGTCATATAGTGATACATGTCAAGATCAAGCATTTTCTGATAGAGTTCGAAGAGTTCATCTTCCGACTTGTCTTTCAGAAAATCTTCTGCATCGATGATTTCAGCGGCAGCATGAAACTGCCCTGCAAAGATCGAGGATAACCGTTTATTACACGCTTTCGCAGACATTTCTTCATAAACTTTATCGCTGTCAAAGGTGTAGAAATATTTTCTTTTTTTCACCGGAGCAGCTAAGAGTACAAATACCGCATCCCACAGTACTTTCACCATGGCGGTCAGTTCTGTACTGCCATCCTCAAAAATATCAATGATATATTTCTTCTCCAGAACTTTGTCACAGGCAGAGATACGCTCTGCCATCATATCCTTCCAGTTGATCTCTTGCTTTTTTTCCGGAACATGGAATGTTTTGACTTCCGCATCATAGGCACGTCCGTAAATGTTGTTTGCCCGTATAAACTGATAGATCTTATCTGCCATCTGATCGATCTTTTCGAGAAGCTGGTCGGCAATCCCGATGAGATCATGATTAGCACACTCCGTATACTGCACTGTGACAACTGGAAAAGCTGCTTTTTCCGGTTCTGCTTCTATTCCAAGTTCCAAAAGCACACGCTGCAAATATACAGCCGTCTCCTCTGACAGCGTTTCCAGTTCCTTGCATTTTGACGAATAGTTTTTGCAGAAGGTTTCATGGAAATATCGCTGCATCTGCTCTGCACTGTTTTTCAGCCGCCGATAAAATGTCTCTGTTTTCTCAGACTTTGTGACATAAACTTTGATTTTCTGAAAATCGGGAAAACGGTCAATATCGTTCCTCAGCTTTCCAAAATCCAATGTGCTCACATCGATCTCCTGACCAATGGTCTTATCTGCAAGGCTGCGTATTTCACGGATCATTACTTCACTGCGTTCATACGGCTGCGGAAACATCATATATCCGCATACCGGACAAGTACAGCTTTCCTTGCTTTCTTTCACCGTTCCACAAGCAATGCATTGATATTTTTTCATCACAGATCAACTCCCAGTGCAATCTTTGCTGCCTCAAGCGGTGTTTTATAAAAGCCCACTGCAATCTCTCTTTTCAATTTATCTGAAAGGAGCATATAGTTATCTCGGCTGCTTTCCGGCAGAAGAATTTTTTTTGCTCCTGCATTTACTGCCGCAACAAAAATATCTTCCAGCATCGTAATCACCGGCATTGTTTCACCGGACATCACCACTCTGCCGCAAATCACCATAGAAGGCAATATAGGGCGATTTGCGAGTGCCGAATACAGGCCAACAACCTCAGCCACTGATACTTCGTCACTCACATTCCGGTTCTGCAAATCGTTATAATACAAGCTGTAATCAAAACTGGAAGGGCTGCCGTCGATCAGCTTCTCACTGTTCTCCACAAAATAGTGAAATGCCGCAGTCAGACTGTCACGCACGCTTTTCGGCGCCCCCGCAAGTCCCTCTACATTCCGGAAATTGAATTTGCCGCTACCCTCAATCAGCTTATTTTCAAAGCGGTAAACACCGATATGTCCATCAATAGAGCTTCCAATGGCATAAACATAACCCGGCTTTCCAAAACTCTCCGGAATCAGGGAACCACTTGCGATCTCCGGCAGATCCACAGAAAATTCTTCTCCGGTGTCCAGATCGATATACCCCAGCATCACATCACTGAACTCTGCCGGATTCATTTTCCGGAGCTGTTCCTTGACTCTGCGGCGGCACTCGATCGCATATTCCAACAATTCTCTTGCCTCTTCCTTTTCGATGCGCTCGTCCGGGTAGATCAATTTTGCAAGTCCTGAAAAAGTCCGTCTGACTGCGGTATCATCACGGGTATTGAAATTATTGTTCAAAGCGAAATATTCCCCAAATGAATTGGTGAAATCATACTTTCGCATGGCATGACAGAATTCAGAAAAGCAGTCGGAAATCAGTCCATAACGGTTCGTAAACAAGCTTGCCCTCAGTTTGGGCGTTTCCCATCCCGGAAGATAGGCGTGGATTCTATCAAAAAAGGCGGAATCGTTGTTGAACGCCTCCGGAAACGGTTCAAATAAATTGGTAGTTCGCAGCATATCTTCTACACTGCGGAATGTGTTTCCCTCAAAAGCGATAGACGCATCGGAGTTGATCGAATCGCTGCCTCTTGCAAAGCTGCCGTTCGCCATGTAGTTTTTCATGATCTGAATCATATCGCCGGAGGTGTTGGTAATGCCGCCAACCTCATCGAACGCCACACAATCCCAATTTCCAACAAGTCCCACACGATGAGATGCCATATTGTAAAACATATTGGATACCGTTGTATGACCGCTGCTCATCAGGATCGAGTACGGAGAAAGTTCGCTGTAAGCATGCGATTTTCCGGTACCTCTCGGTCCCAATTCCACAAGGTTATAGTTTTTCTGAATAAACGGCACAAACCGCAGCAGATAGTGCAGTTTCTGTTTTTCGCTCAGCTCTTTCGGCTCATAGCCAGCAGAGCGTAACAGAAGTGTGATCCATTCGTCTTTGGTAAATTGCTTTCTTGCCTCGAAGATCTCGTCAAGATCCAGGTTTGCCATTTGTATAGGTTTCAGTGCTGCGATTGTAAAGGGCGATTCATATTTTGACTTTTTCTTTTTCCGCTTTCTACCGCGTTTCTTTTTGTTGCCGTCAAAAATGTCTTCTTCATATTCCTCCTCTTCATCATCTTCCTTTTCAAGCCCTACATATTCAATCTTGATAATACACCAGATGCCGCCGATCAACAGCTTTTCATTATGTGTTACCAGATCAGAATTCACCTCAAAATCCTGCAGATCCAGATTGGTAAAGCTTGCAACATATTTATCCTCAGATTCATCCAGCCTGACAGTCACCTTATCGATCACAGTGTACTGCCCGTTTTCCTTGATTTTTGATTTTACATAATCACTTTGATCCGGACGCACATAGTTCTCGCTAAGAATCTTCTTGATTTTTTCCAGGCCAGTCTTGATTGCATCCTCATCATCTGTGGCACAGTACATTCCCAGCAGATATTCCAATACATAAGTCGGAACATTTGCGCCCTTTTTCATAAGGGATGTCAAGTCTTTACGAACAGACTTGCCAGGAAATGCTGCAATTACTTTCCTATCAAATTCATCCATGATGATTCCTCCCATTGCATTTTGATTTGGAACGTGCAGTTCCATTTCCAGCTGTTTCTGTGCTGCCTGATAATCCGGTGCATTCCGCTTTTGCGAATGTCGATAATGACATATGCGACCTTTTCCGTTGGAGGACAACAGTATCTTTGCACCGATCGCTCCAGCCCAGATCAGCTGTTTCACTGCCTGATTTCCTTCCCGGTTTTGTTTTGCCCGCACTTCACGCCTAGTCGTTCCTTGTATGGTCACCCAGGGACTTCTCATTCCGCCTTTTACTTTAAATTTTCTTGTTTTCATTGCGGTTTCCCCTAAAAATCAAAATCATTGGAGAAAGCAATCTTTACGGAAAATTCTGTCCGCTCCATGATCTCGCCGGTTTCCTTGTCCACAATATTCAGATAATACGCCGCACTTCCATCAAACGCAACGCTTTTCAAAGTGAATCTAACATGGAATACCCGATCCTGCGGCTCGCTGGTTTTATCGGCAAGCAGCGTTTGCACATTGCTCACAGGATTGGAAAGTTCGTCACACAGATAGATCTCATATGTTGCAGGAACCGTTTTTCCGCCAACTGCCTCGCTCTGCATAAAGTCAAGAGAAAAAATGTTGTTGCTGATTCTTCTTGTCATGCTGAGCAGCTTGACAGAAACTTTCTTGATGTCTACAAATTTCTTAGAGGTTTTTGAGATATTCTTGAACGTGATGACCGGCACACAGCACTCCTGCAAAGACACACCGCCGTGAACAAAATTACTGCCGCCGCCCGGTTTCTGAATACGGACATTTTCACAAGGTGTAAGACCGACCAACTCTTCCGCATACTTTTCCATAGAAATGCTCATAAGAACATCTGACTTGCCGGCATTGTCTGTGAGCAGATACCGTCTGCCCGTTTCCAGAACATCTTCAGTGACCAGACTGGTGCTGATCTTTTCACTTTCTGCAAGCGGTTCATAGGAATACAGGAAGCCATGATCAGCAGTAATGAGAATATTAGAGCCGCTCATAGAGTTGACGATCAGACGCACCAGATTTTTGAGTTCCTCCATAGCATCGGCACAGGCCTCAAAAACTTGATTTTCTGTATTCGCCTTATCCCCCACTGCATCAATGATATTGTGATAAATGTACACCACTTCTGCACCGCTGACAAGTTCCCGCCGCTGGGATTGTTTCATGGCGAGCAGTGCTTCATATGTCACCGCACAGTTTTTCAGATTTTTCCCTTTTAGAATCTTATCTCTGTTTTCTGTCCCATCTGTAGACACTCCATCACACAGCACTTTCATGGTATCAGTAACCGTCAGTGTCTTGTGAGGCAGCAGTGCCGCCATGCCGAATTTGGTGATACTCGGGAAAACCGACTGCATCGCCGACAGCTTCGCCGTGCCGTTCGTTTCCCGCAAAAGCTTTTCTGTCAGTTCTGCCGCCACCTCATAACGCAATGCATCAGAAATAATCACAAACACTCTGCTGTCATTGGTGACTGGCTGCACAATTCTCCGATAAAAGTCGCTTTGCTGCGGAATACCCTGCAGGGAAAATCCGTCCGCAACAAGCTCTCGGATCAGTGCATTCCAGCTGCCGTTCAGTTCTGACAGATACCAGTTTTTGTAAAGGTTCTCCGCAGTGACCACAGCGCCCTTGAACAGGTCGTCCAGCGCTCCCGACGCACTGACAAGACTTTTCCGGAAGTCCATATGCAGCCGCCGATAGTATGTATCCATATGATACAACTCTTTGCAGTAGGCATCCCACAGTTCCTCATATATCCCGAAGTGAAAGCCTGCAATATGGGCATGGTGAAACTCCTGCATTTTGGCAATATTGTACAGCCCGTCATACAAATAGGCATATCTGCCATACCACTTGGATGTGCGTCGGCTCTCAGCGATTTCCAGAATTTCCTCTGTCTTGATGACATTCTCCGCGATCTCCTGCATAAATCTGCCAATGATTACCTCGTCGATACAGGGCAGGCTGTCCAGACGCATCAGCACTGCCGTATCCACCTTTTCCAGACGCTCCACAAGCCGCATCCGCTCTGTGATGTCATCGGCGGTCTCGAACAGCTTTTCCTGTTCCGCCGAGGCGTTCCACTCGTCAAGGAAGGCATAGCACGCCGGCTGGTTTTCCGGAGAGAGATACTTCTCCAGCCCAGCCAGCACACGCTCCTCCCCGATGGCAGAAAACGCCGTCAGCAGGATATGTGCGGCGAGGTCAAACAGCACATACTTCTCATCGGCATAGCCCGTATACCGTGCCGTCATCTCCTGCAGTGCCTGCATGCTGCCAAACTTTTCGATCTGCTCCAGACAGGTGTTGTCCTCGTTGTACAGCGAATCGCAGAGTATCGCACGCAGGACACCGTTGACGGTATTGTGTCTGGTATTGCACAGCACCGCCATAATGTCGATGTGCAGCTGTCCGGCATTCTGGTACTGCGTCCCCAAGGCGACAAGCTTCGCTGCACGTTCCTTGCTCTCGAAAAATTTGCCGTAGTGTTTCATTGCCCGCCGTAGCTGAGTGGTCTGGGGAATGTGCAGCTCGTCCATCTGCATGGAAACCAGATCGGCACGGAATTCCTCGCTGTACAGCTGGACATCCCGCAGCCAGTTGTCCTCCCGCTTAGGATAGGTCAGGGGATCATACACCAGATAATTGCTCCGGGTATCCGTTTCGCACAGGAGCATCTTCGCCGCAAAAAAATTGTCGCCGGTCAGCTTCAGAAGCTTCACGCCGGGAATGTCCAGCTCGTCCAGCATGCCCTCAAACTCCCGCTCGGAGTCGAACCAGAAGATGATCCGGCGTTCATAGCAGTCCGGCAGTTCCGCAGCGAACCGCTGGTTCAGCGAACGGTTTATGGTATCTATCGTCATTTTATCTTCTCCAGAATTTCCGCAAATTTCGCATAGTTCACCTTTACGCCGTCGTCCAGGTCGATGTCGATCATGCGGTCGGCGAGGTGGTGGACTTTCTCCTCATAGGCGTTGATCTCGTCCAGCTGTGCGGTCAGTTTCTCCTGCCGCTTTTTCAGCTTCACACGCTCCGACGGTGCAGCCTGTTCCAGCTGTTCGCCCAGCATGGAAAGCTGCGTCCGGTAGCGTTCCTGCAGCTCGTGGACGTAGTCGGTGCGGACGGTGGCGACAGTGGTCTTTTCCCAGCGGTGCATATAGACCAGTGCCTTGAACCCGTGCTTTTTGCCGGAGCTGAACAGCCAGTAGATAGGGCGTTTCTGGTAGATTTTGCAGTGGTCGGCGTAGAAGCCGGTGAGCAGATAGTTCCGGATCACCTCCCGTGGCGTTGCACCCTTTGTGCCGAGGGCGTCGGCGATAAACTTGAGGTTCTCCTCCAGGGTGTCCTCGCCGTAGACCGTTTTCACGAAGTCCACGATCTTTCCGGTGAGGTCGCTCTCCAGATAGTCGTCATCGCAGATGGGCAGCACGTTGTCTTTCACGGGAATGATGGTCTTGTACTTGCCTGCGTCCCACTCGCCGCCGGCATAGCACAGCCCGTCCACGTCCAGGGAATACCGCCCAAACAGGCAGCCCACAGCATAGGAGAGCAGCGACCGGATCTCACGCTGCAAGTCCGCACGGCGAACGGTCACGTTCCTGTCCTCCACCTCCGGTGTCAGCTCGTCCTGTAAGCCGTAGATGTCGATGAAGATGCGGTTCAGTTCCTCTTCGTTGGACTTTAGTTTTTGGAAACGGGCTTCGCATTCGGATTCCCATTGTTTGTATTTGTCACTGATTAGTTTCCCCATTACGATTCTCCTTGCTCAATGGCTTTGACATATGCATTAGCGATATAATTTGCAAGCCTATTTAACTGTGCGACATTGACAGTGATTTCAAAATCAACTATGCCGCCATTTTCTCTTTTTAAACCTTTTTGTTTACAGGTTGGGTTCTGACATTTGTTACAGTTCCTATTTTGGTACTTGTTTTTAATAGTAATCCTAAAATTCGTATCATCTACTATTGCTACAGTAATGTTTTGATGTGCGACACCATTTCTTAATTTGTTGATGAAAATACTTGTTGTTCTATTATTATAACTAACAACACAATTATCGCAACCTTTTATTGGAACAAAAAGAGTTGGTGTAATACCCATTTGCTGTTCAAATATGGATAACCGTCCAGAAAAAACCTTATCACTGCTTTTGCTTTTAGCTTTTTCGTGAGGCAAAACAATCATAGATAGAAGCGAATTGATTAGTAAAGTTGGCATGTAAATACCGTTCTCCCCTAAATCAGTCAATATTTGCTGTGTTGTTTTTATTTCGGCTAAATAAAAAGCTTGTTCCTCTGTATATCCTTCATTAAGGTATTTTTGATAGTGTTCCATAACATTACCTCAAATTAGCGGATGCCTCTCAAAATCCCAAGAAGTTTCAAACGAATCCCAATCAACTTTGCTTAGTTCAATGTTCTCAGCCACTAATTTGTCCACTCTTTCTTTTTTCTCAACTTTTATTGGAGCTAAACATATATCCTTCACTTGAAAATTTAACGTCGGATTTAATACTGTTGCAATATAGAGATACACTTTTGAATTTAATAATCCAATAGAAAAATTATAGATATTCTCATTAACAATAACTGTTGATCCACCTTTATCAAAAGTTGCACCCTCTGGCATAATTCTAAAACTAGGCAAAGAAGATGTTATTAGTCCCCATGTTATCCCCTTTTTATACCAATAATTTTCGTTTATAATTTGTGATGCATGTTTTCCATCACCATATTGATAAATTTTTCTCGCATTTGGTGACCAATCCACAACTTCTGTAAGATTTCCCCACCACTTTCGATAACCACCACCTTTGGCATAAAATATCCAACTATCCTTTTTATTTACGCATTGCTTTTTTAGTTCCCAAAATTTCCGAACAAATTTGCTGTTATTTCCCGTTACATTTTGACTTGGAGAAATTGAGTATTTGTATAGATTTTCATTTTCAAACGCCCTCACAAAATTCTCACTCACCCAATAAGCCACAGGCGAGCCGGGGATTTTGGAGAAGTTTTCCTGCTTGGCGGTGTAACGGTGGTTTCCGCTGCGATACTCGGCTTCTTTCTCCCTTTCGCCCACAATATCCACCAGCCGCACGTATGTCCCCTTGAAATCAACAACTCGTCTGCCGCAGCTGACAAACGCCGTTGTCTGTACCACTTCGCCGCCGATCTCATCAAATGCCCTTGCACCCAGATGTGCCATGTTCACAATGGAGTTCATCTTCAGTTTCTCCCGCAGCTTTTCATAGCTGGAGAGAAACATCCAGGCGTGCTGTGTAATCATAGCATACAAGCCGTTCCTCTTGACAAGCTGTCCGCACTTCTCCATAAAGCACGCAAACAAATCGCTCTTGCTGTCCGGAAAGTTCTTCTTCACATAGTCCGACAGCACCGCATTCATGCCGGAGCTGCCCATATACGGCGGATTGGTGCAGACCACGTCATATTTCTGCGACAGAATCTTATAAAGCTTCACCATCGCTTTCAGCTGCACCTCGTCCAGCCCGATCGTGGGATGGAATGCAGCCACCATCTCGTCCAGCCCCGCCGGTGCTGTCACCGTCATCAGCGAACCATAGGTGTCGGCGAACTGGAACTGCTCCACGAACTGCCGCAGACTGCCGCTCAGCATGGAGGTATTCACGCCCATAACGTCGGCGAAATTCGCAAGGTTTGGCTGGTTCTCCCCACGGAGAATGCGGCGGTTGTACTGTCTTGCTTTCATCATCACCGCAAAATATGCCAGCTGATACGCACGGCGGTCGATGTCCAGCCCGTAGAGGTTGTTCCGCAGGATCGACACCGCCGCATCACGCTCCGACCAGCCGCAGGCGGTGTAAATGTCCATCAGCACATCGAACGCATAGACGAGGATATGGCCGCTGCCCATGCACGGGTCTGTTGCCGTTCTAAAAATGATACAATGTAACGAATAACCTTTTAACGATGCACCCACCAGTGCCTTAGTGTGTGCATTATTTAACGATACCGTGTTCATTTGCACACGGTGATAACGATTGGGTGCATAAGTTGCCGCTACACTCATGGATACAGCCTCCTCTCGGTATTATCTCATGATGAGTTCCAGCAAATCATCAATATCCCAAAGTGTCATTAGTGTTTTTTGTTCTTCTGCAAATTTCCGTGCATCTCTTGTAAATTTAGAAGATGTCACAACTACTGATTGATTGGCTTGTGTAGCCATCTGTACTCCATATACGCTTCTAACTACACTAACATCAACTTTATGTTTTTCACCCCAATGTTTACACTCAACAATCAAAGTATAAGGTATAGGGCTTGACTTTGTTGCAACAATATCTCTACCTCCATCTCGTGTTGCTTGCGTTATTTTTACGCTAAATCCAAGCTTTTCAAATATATCAGCTACAAAAAATTCAAACTCTCTTGGTGACATTTTTTTGATTTTCTCTCTATGATATTCTAACAAAGCCTCTGCTTTCTCATATTCATCATAGGCTTCATCACAATAATATTCATCAAATTGATAATCCATTTCAGCTACTGGTTCATCCACAAAATCTCCACCATTACAATCACAATCCGAAAAATTAAATGCACCAGCAGGATATTCATATCCTCTAATATTAAAATCTATCCAAGAATGACATCCTTCACAGCATATTTCACCACGAAAATCATATTCTATTTCTTCACCCATAGATCGTTCATATACTGAAGTGTCATAATCCAAATTATCAGCCTCGACCAATGTTACATAGCCACAATTTTTACACTTGACATAAAAGTCTCCTGATACCTTCATCATAATATCTCACCCCCATTAATCATTTTTTCGAGGGCATATTCTTGGTAGTTCCTCCAAGAAATGCTGTCCGATTTTCTCTGCATCAAAGTGATATGCTTCACAAATTAACCGCAATCCGTCCGGTGTTAGCAGGCGCCCGTTATTTCTATCACGACATAGCTGTTCATAATCCTCTAATTGCTTTTTCGTTATTGTAGGCATCTGATGCCACCTCCTTAATATCACTGTTTTTCAACTGTTATTCTTTTTGCCAGCAAATCTACTAATGTGATTTTATACCCTGCGTCCAGTATAGTATTCGGCAAGGTATGTGTAGGAGAAGGATGCCAGTAAGCCGAATAATTGTAAGCTGATTTGCAAAGTTTCGTACCGATAATCTCCTCTATCTCAGAAAAAGACAATGTAGCTACGTCCTGATTGGTTTCCTGAAGATATTTCTTAAGTGCATCGAACTTGTTGTCATGAGACGGTTCCTCATCAAGTTCTCCGGCAATTACAAGGGCATTACACAACTCATCGTATTTATCGATCATCCACGAAAACAACTCTTGCTGTTTTGCAGGATTGAAGATTTCGCATTCTCTCTTATATACGATGCGTTTTGCCACGCTGTTTCGTTTACTGGAATACCAATCCAGTTTGTCTCCAAACGAAGTCTCTATCATATCTTTCTTGCTCTCAAGCCTGGAAAATGCCTCTCCATTATAAGCATAAATGAGCAAAGACAGATACTTACCTCTGGTTAAAGTAAACGAGAGGTGAAAATCAGCATTAATGACAGGAATGTCATACCAATTCTGTGCATATGGCTTTCTGCTTGCCATGTCTTCTGCACGACCTTCCTGCTCACAGTATTTCACAAATTTTGTCCAAAACATCAGCTGCTGATTGCCGAGTTCCTGGTTAGTATCTGCCGGGCTGTTTTGAGTTTTGGACATAGCTGATGCATCCTCTGTTTCTTCAACAATCGGAGCAGGAACCTCTCTACCATCAACTGCAAAGGTTACATATATCAATTTATCTAACTGGTCACTGGTATAACTGAATTGCCAGCGACTTTCCATAAACTTCAATAGTGATTTGCTTCGTTGATAGATTCTGTCCGCCGACCAATCCGTTTCTTTCGACACCTCTATTTCAGAATGCGAGCCGTTTTGATAGCCCCTTCTTCCGGAAGATTGGGAAGTCTTTTTATCTTCAAAACTATCATTTTGCAATGAAGAATTAATACTCTGTGACAACGGTAGTAAATTTCCCAAAGCACACGAAAGGAGTTCTATCTCTTCATCATCAAATTGTCTGAACTGATTTCTCCAATAGTACTTTGTGGGGGTCTGCGGCAGAATATGTTCAATGGACACTTTGTCTTTTTCTGTTTTTGTGAACATTTTCCAGCTAACTTTATCGAGGTTATTTCTCTGTGCAAGGTGAAGCTCATATTCATACAGAAAATATTTAATGGATTTCCAATCGTAGAAACCACCCATATTATCGAAGTGTTTTTCGATTTTTGTTATAAAATTCGGAATCGCATATTCAATATTTGCATTTGTAGTTTCCGTAATATCATCAACCAGATCACTTATGTCCATCTGTTTTAGGTAAATGCTTCTGGCGGCACGATAATATTCACTGCTTCTAAATGTAGCATTAAAATATCCCAGTCTGAAACAGATAAAGATAAAACGCTCCATTGCTTTAAATGCATCAATTCGCTGTTCAGCTGACAAATCTCTGCGGCTGATGATTACCATAACTAAAGGTCTGAAATATCCAATTCCGATACGATTCAATCTGTCTACCCAAAGTTTTTCCTCTTTGGATAAATTGTCACTCTGCATAGGAAAAAATGTAGCATACCAATATTTTGCTGTATCTTTTAGGCTGTTGACATACGCAGATATTTCGGACGGTTCAAGTTTTGATACTTCAAGTACTTCCGGCTCTGCTGATTCTTCAACCATATCCTCTGTATCATAATCTACAGTTTCCACATCTTCATCTAAGGTTTCTCCTATTATTACAGTTTTCTTTTCAAATATGTTTTTTGCAGAAAACTTGTTTAACAGGAAATGAATATAATCATCACCTTTTTTACGGGAATAAGTAAAATAGCTAATCCAATGTGCTCTTAAAAACTCATCATCCGACAACGGTGTTTTTTCATTTCGCCCCAGTTGATAATATACCTCTTTCCACGCATCGTTTATCTGACCTCTAAGGTTGCTTTTATCCAGCTCATCAAACTTATCATTCGAATACAATGTTGTCAGATAAATCAGTCGATTCTTCAGTAACTCCAAATTCGTGAGTTTCTTGCCACGGTTGTTCATAGTTTCAAATGCTACAAACACATCATAATCATCTGCTATTTCATGAATATTGAACATTAACCGCAGTGTCAATTTCAAGTACAGATTATTCAATCCTTCTGTACCCTCTGCTTTGTATAAAGCCGCTAAATTTTCAGAGAAAAAGGATTTTGCAAACTTTAGATTCTTTGTATAATATGTTTCATTTACAGTTCTGGAAAACGGCTCATTGAAAATCCGATATCTAAGGTAATCTGCGCTTGGATTATCCACTTCATAACCGAACAGATAAGTAGTAATCTGGTTATTCGGAGGTCGGTGTTGGCAGATGTATTTTGCGACCACATCTTTCAGAGTATCATACCCAAGGACTATCTCATCTTCAGATTTGCCGGAATTGCAATCAAGTGAACGTACAAACTCAACAATCTCATTCAGCAGAATGATAAATGTTGTCAATCTCTGCTGTCCGTCTACGATATGGCAGGGTTTAAATCCTTTGTCCACCATCCATAAGTCACTGCCCCAGCTTTTTGTTTCTGTACTCTTAAGCACTTTTAATGAAAGAAGTCCAGTATAGTGATATCTGCCTTCCTGCAGATTCGTTAAATCATCCCAAAAGTCCACCAATTGTGACTGCTGCCAGGCATATCCTCTCTGATAATCCGGTATTCTAAATAATCTGTTCTGAAACAACAGGGATAAAGGTTGTAATTCGTTAGCCATTCAGACAGTCCTCCTTATCAGTTTTTCTTTTCACATAAGTCAGTTCAATATCATATCCCAGTGCTTCCAACATCTGCACATAAGTCTTATTGACCACACCGTCCTGCTTCTTTATGATACGATTCACATACTGACCTGTTGTTCCGATTGCTTCTGCTAATTGTGCCTGCGTTTTGCCTGCTTCGATGCATTTTACTTTGACATCTACCTCAATATTGTTTTTTACCATTCCCATTACCTCGCTTGCACATTTTAATGTTTATAAATAACACTATTAAGATAAATTATAGCACATCTTTTCTCGATTTACAATCCGTCCGGAACATTGTTTACAAAATATCCGAAAAAAGAAAAACACCCTGCATCACTGCAAGGTGTCTCTGTGTATCTCTATCCTGTTTTATACCTGTATTTCCGACCCGTCCTTGAATGTGACGGTCATTTTCTTATCCTTATCCACCGTGATGTACTCGACCATACTGCCCCACATCCCGGCATCAAATTCCGTGATAGGTGCTCCATGCTTTTCAAGAATATCAATGAAGATGCCCAGTTTTTCATAATGAGCCTGCTTTTCCTCTATGGCTTCCATAATGGCATCATACCTTGATTTAACCTTTTCGTATCGTTCCACCAAACCATCATAGCGTTTCTGATAATCCTCCTGGTTCTGTGCGGTTCTCGCATTCTCCGCCACACAGCTTTGGGTCAGTTCCACAACAATTTCCATCTCGCTGCGAAGTTTGTCCTGTTCCTGCTCCAAAGTAGTGACATTGCAGACCGTCTGCCGTATCAGCTGAATGTTTTCTATGATTTCGTCTCTCTCGGTAATGAGGATATTCATTGCCTTGATAAAAGCAGCGATGATTTCTTCTTCCGTAACATGAGGAGTTTCGCATTTTCTATTCCCATCGAATTTATGGTTGCAGCGATAAATGACCCTGCGGTACTTGTCATTGGAATGCCAGACCTTGGATCCGTACCAACTGCCGCACTCGGCACATTTTATCTTGTTTGAGAAGATGCTGACTCCGCTGTACCTTGCTTCGTTTTTCTTGGAGCGTTTGGCAAGTTCCACCTGCACCAAATCATAAACGCTTGGCTCGATAATGGCTTCGTGGTTGCCCTCCACATAATACTGAGGAACTTCGCCCTCGTTTTTCTTGGTCTTTTTCTGCAGGTAATCCACCGTGAATTCCTTTTGGAGCAAGGCATCACCCTTGTACTTCTCATTGGAAAGCATCCTGCGGACGGTTGCTCCGTTCCACTTGTCCTTGCCGCCAGGGGATTTTATGCCCATTTCAGTCAGTTCCACTGCTATGCTGTGTGGTGTCATGCCCTCAAGGAATCTTCTGAATATCAGCTTCACTATTTTCGCCTGTTCTTGGTTGACCACGATGTTCCCATCAGGTCCCTTCTCAAGGCCAAGCACACGGGAGTAGGCGAAGCTGACTTTTCCGTCAGCAAAACGCTTTCTGTGTCCCCATGTGACGTTCTCGGAAATGGATCGGCTTTCTTCCTGCGCCAGTGAACTCATAATGGTGAGGAGCAGTTCGCCCTTACTGTCAAAAGTCCAAATGTTCTCCTTTTCAAAATAGCACTCCACGTTATGTTCCTTCAGCTTTCGGATGGTAGTAAGGGAATCCACTGTGTTTCGTGCAAATCGGCTAACCGACTTTGTTATGATAAGGTCGATTTTACCTGCCAGGGCATCCGCCACCATACGTTTGAAGCCATCTCGTTTTTTGGTGTTGGTTGCAGAGATACCTTCGTCCGTGTATATCCCAGCAAACTCCCAGTCCTCTCTGCCTTTGATATAATTCGTGTAATAATCTACCTGTGCAGCATAGCTTGTGACCTGATCTTCATGGTCAGTGCTGACACGGGCATAACCTGCCACCCTGCGTTTCTTCCTGCTGTTGACCGGAGTGGCTGTGAATTTATTAATGGTTGCAGGAATAGCCGTTACTTTTCTTTGCGCCAATTTTCGCCACGCTCCTTTCTCATCTGCTTCATGCGTTCACTCATCTCGACTTTTCGCTCCGGAGTCCATTTTTCCTTCATAAGGCTTCGCATATGTGCTTTCTGTTCCTCTGTCCTTGGCAGTCGCTTTGGAGCAGGCGGTGTATAAATCACTGCCGTTACCGTGCCGTCCTTTTTGTGAATTTCCAAGTCCTTATCCGTCAGCACCGAAATATACTCCACGGTCTTTCGGAATAAGGCATCGTCAAACTCTGCCATTCCAAGAGTATCGGCAATGAGAGGTATCAGTGCATCCTCACGCAAGCCTGCCGTTTGACAGCCATTGCTGTGTTCGGAGCATCGCCAGTAATTGACCTTTCCGTTTTCCGCTGTGGCTGACGGCTGTGTGGCTCTGCGGAAATTGCATTCACAGTTTTTGCACTTGATTTTTCCAGTAAAACATGAGGAGCCTTTGCAGTTCGTACCGTTCTTTCTTCTCTTGGCAGAAGTCTTAGCACGGTACTCTGCCGTCCAACAGTCCTTGTGACCAGTGTTGGGGCAGTCCTTTGTGATAACCCTTCCGTCTGTCATATGAAACTCCAGTACATAGCGTTTCGGAACATCGATATGGTCAACCTCTCGGAGGAAAATCTCCTCATCAAATTCTTCTAACCCAAGCACCTCAGTGCAGGCTTTGACCATATTTTTATGGTTAATACTCCCACCAACCCCACAGCGGCCACCCTTTTTCTTTCTCGAACCACAGCACCAGAACTCAAGGCAGTTGCCACGGTCGGTTCGCTTGTTGTGCATATAGCTGACACCGCAGTGAGGACATTTAATTTTTCCCGTAAAACAGCAAGTGTTCAGACTCTTATTCGCCAAAGCACCCAGTTCCTTTCGCCTTGCAATCTCATCCTGCACATACCGAAATGTTTCCATATCGATGATTGGCTCGTGGGTATTCTCCACGAAATACTGTGGCATTTCGCCACGGTTCTTTTTGCGGCGTTTTGTAATAGGGTCCTCGATGAACTCCTTCTGCAGGAGTAGATTGCCTGTGTAGGTAATGTTGGTAAGTACCACCTTGATGTTTGAATCCACCCATCGGCAGCCGTTTGCCGTGGTAATGCCCTCGGCGGCAAATTCCTTCTCGGTTTCGAGCCTGGACTTGCCATCAAGGAAATTCTGATAGATGCGTTTTACAATCTCCGCTTCCTCCGGCACAGGCACCAGTTTATCATCCTCCCAGCGGTATCCGAAAATCTTAAACTTGCCATTTGGGATACCCTTTTCAAAGCGTTTCTTCGTTGCCCACCGGATATTCTCACTGATGGAACGACTCTCTTCCTGGGCAAAGGATGCCAGAATGGAAAGCATCAATTCTCCGTCACCACTCATGGAATTGATATTTTCCTTTTCAAACCGAACCTCGATGTCCTTTGCCTTCAGATGCCTTACGGTTTCCAACAGGTCAACCGTGTTCCTTGCAAATCGGCTGATGGACTTGGTAAGAATGATGTCTATTTTTCCTTCCTCGCAGTCAACCAGCATTCGCTTGAATTCATCACGCTTGACCGTGTTTGTGCCTGAGATAAAATCATCGGCATAAACACCTGCGTACTCCCAATCGGGATTCTTCTGAATCAGCTTGCTGTAGTAGCTGATCTGTGCGGAAAGGGAATGCATCATTCTTTCCGACTGCATGGATACTCTGGCATAAGCCGCCACTTTTTTGAGCTGCTTTATGGCAGGCACAGTCGGTTCAATTTTGCTTATTTTCGGCATATAATCACTTCCTTCCGCTACTATACATCACTCTTTTCGCCCCGGAAGTCAACGATATGTCGGCAAATAATGTACCCAAAGTCGGGTGGTATTTTTCACGGAAAATTGTATCAATTTGCCCATACTCCTTATCTGAAATAATGCCCTCAAAGAGCATCTTTCTTGCCATAAGCATGGTGGTCTGATACAGTTTTTCATTTCTGAATTCCTGCTTATCCATCAATACCACCTCCGAACCGATGCTCCACATAACACTCGTGGCAGCAATACTTTCTGTGGCTGTTGCCATATACTTCAAACTCCTTACCGCAGTTCGGACATTTATATATATAGATGGCTTTTCGCTGTACCTGATCAAGATGTGCATTCCACCATTTATTCCTACAGGCATCACTGCAAAATCGCTTTTTCTTTCTACCTTCCATCTGCACCATTTCTTTTCCGCAGCACTCGCAGACAGAACCGTCTGCAACAGGCACATCGGATTTCTCAATGCCAGTGAGGTTATTCCTCCGGCAGAACGATTTAATGGTATTCTGTGAAATGCCTGTCTGCTGTGCTATCTTCATATATCCCACACCCTGTTTTCGGAGTGCGCAGATTTGCGCTTTCTGATTTTCTGTCACTACTGACACCTCCCATCGTTATGAGGTCATCGCCTCTAACAGTGAAAGGACAGAAACACATCATTCAAGAACCACGAATTTCGACAAGGGCAAAAAAATAATGCCCGCCAAGGATAAAATCCAAGACGGGCATCAAGTCAGTACACAAGTATCACAAGAATTACTATATAATTATTTTTCTATTTTATAGAGGGAAACACGCACACGTATACGCACATACGCGCGTATAGGAATTTTCCGAGCCTGTTGTGTCACTTGTGTCTTGTGTTCCCATGATATGCTTAAACCTTTGTGCAAAAATCAAGTGAAATCCAACCTGCTCCGCTTTTCAATCTTCCCCAGCCCTTATCAGAGCCAGTGCCGGACTGCACTTCGATAATCGTATACACACCGACAGGGATATATTTGGTTCTGGCATAGTTTGTGCCGGGACCTTTTCTGATGTTAAGGTCAGAAATTGCAACCTTAATCTTGAACGGCACGGCGGATGCTGTTGTTTTCGATGTGTAGATGTTTACACCATTTGCATCAAACACGGAATATCCCGTCTTGCAGGCTTTTTTTGCATTTTCCAATGAGGAATATGCCCCAATCTGCGACTTTGCATCTGCCCACGATTTGCGAATGCGATAGATGTTTTTGACGGTCGGTTTTGCATCGGTCAAATACTTTTGTACTTTTGCCTTGAATGCGGACCAGTGCGGCAAAATATACAGCGGACAGGTCTTGTACGGATTTTTTGCGGTATTGAGATAATCCACAGTACCCGATTTTCCGTCCCTGACATTGAGCCAGTGGGTGTGGGTAAAGAGGTGGTTAATATCAAGATTGTATTTTTTCAGCAAAGCTGCCGCCAATCTTGCACAATTGTCCTCAGACTTCTTATCTGTCACATTATACGCAGATGACATAATGCACTCGATCGCAATTGTTCTACGATTGCCATTGCCACTACCATCAGCGGCGTGCCAGCCGCTCAGACTGTGGGGCAGATTCTGCCATGCACAGGTATTATCAACGTAATAATGCACCCTGACATCTTTCATATTGCCATTAACAGTTGCTCTTGTATACTGCTCCGCAGGTGTCGTTCCGCTTGCCACAGAAATCCAGTCGGTATTGTGAACTGTTACACCGATGATTTTACCCTCCATAGAAGCGGAGGGCATTGCGATATGATTTGGATTGTGCTTTGTGAGTAAGTATTCATTTACGGTTACACCGTTCATTGTTGTGGTTGTATCAGGTTTCAGAATTGCCATTCTTATCATCCTCACTTTCTTTCAGTTGTTCCTCAGCTCTGCCTACCTTTGTTTGCAGAACGTCAATTGCTTTCTTGATTACCGGCGGATACGGAATTCCCATGAGTGTGGTATTCTCCACAATGGAGAGCAGCTCATTCAGACAGAAGCTGATGCACACGGTATCACGGATGTAATTTGTGCCAATGAGAATATCGATTCTCACGCCGACCACCACCATAAGAAGAATACAAAACTTCTTTGCAAGACCAACCCAGCCTGCCGTGCTGTTGAGTGTGCCGCTTTCGCTGTGTTTGGATTTGCCCATTGCCGCAGTTACAATGCCTGTCACAAAATCAATGCCCATAAAAACTACAAGTGTTGCCAATGCGGAATCCCAGCCGCCGAGCAGTGTGGTAATCACTCCTCCCACCACGCCTGCAATCATACAGATTGTTTCTTTCATAAACATCACCCTTTCATAAATTTGATAGATTTCACCATCGGATGGGAATTATCCGATGTGCCTTGGAAGGCAAGGTAATATTCTCCATCCGACACATTTTCCAGTGACTGCATCACTGAAATGGACGTATCGGAATAAAGCCATTGAAATGACAGTGAAACAGCATTGCCGTTTTGGATTTCTTCGTAGATGTGCCTTGCAAGCTCAGAGCCTGTCTTATCGGTTTTTCTCACCAGATAAAACTCGGCATTTTCCAACGCACCAACCACATAATTCAAAATCAAGTGCATGGCAGAAGTGATGAAAACAGGTGTCAGACACATCACAAATACCGTTCCTGCCCAACCAAAATCTGTTTGATTGACATGCAGTGCATAATCATTTTCGGCACAGCAGAAATGCGGATAACTCTCCGAAAAACCGGATAGAGAACGATAGCCGTCATTGTAATAGGTGTAAATATTTTCGCCGTATTTCTCAAGGGCATCTGTACCGGATTCAAATAAAACGGTATCGCTGACAGAACTTGTCTGTTTGATGAGATTTTCCAGATATACGGCATTTTCCGTTATCTTTTGCAGTTCCGCTTTGGTGGCATAGCCGGATAAATCCATATCATCTGCGTCACTTCCGTCTGCTCCTTTCAGCGATTCCAGCCACTCGGTTTCTGTTCCTGAAAAGCCGTGTTCCACTGCAATGATATATGCGGATTTACCGTCAGAGCCATTCACACCGTTTTTCCCATCCACGCCATTTTCGCCGTCTTTCCCTTTGAGAGAAGCAAGCCACTCTGCAAGTGTCCCTGTAAAACCATTCTCCACAGCAAGTTCATATGCAGATAAGCCGTCTTTTCCATCCTTGCCGTCTGCACCATCTTTCCCATGCTGCACTTCACCGATTTTCTGTAAAAGCTGTGTATACAAATCAGGCGTCGGCGGAATGGGAGAATCGGCATCCTCTCCCACAAATCCGGATGCACGAATATGTAGTGTCACCGGAACTGTTGTGGCACGCAGTCCGGATGTATTGTCAGCGTCATATCCGAATACGGATAGCTTTACCGCACCTGCATGAAGCTCCGCAGGCAGCAAACAGGACAGTCCGTCAGTGCAGAGCACACGGTTGTATGTTTCATCACATTGGGTAAACTGCACCACCTTGTGAAACTTCTTCCAGTCACCGTCAAATACAAATTTCAGTGTTACAAATGCAATCTGGTCGGAGGCAATCACTTCACGTTCCAGAATCTCAATTTTCTGTCCCTTTACAAGAAATTTCAGCATCATTCCTTCACCTCTTTCCATGTTTTCGTGCTTGTGACATATTCCATGTATCCATCAAGGCACTGGATTTTTGAAAGCGGAGATTCAATATCAACTGCATGGCTGTCCCAGTTTGTATTTTTCTTCACAGCGTTCCAATCAGCAAGAGAACCCTCATAAGTGATTGTGGTCAAAGATTCACAGTAATTGAAACAGCCGCCCACAATTTCCTTGACGTTTCGGGTAAGCGTAAGGTTTTTTAGTTTTGTGCATCGTACAAACATTCTGTCACTAATGACTTTGCCGCCATATCTCACCGTTTCAAGATACTGACACTCACTGAATGCCATTGCACCTACGGTTACCACAGAGGACGGAACGGTTACGGACTTGATTGCCGTTCCTGCAAATGCGTTTACGCCAAGTTCCGTGACACGTTCCGGAATCTTCAGTTCCGTTAAGCCATTAAGACTCTGATGATAAATATATCCATCAATATGCGGCAGAAATGCAGCCTTTTTGATTGCTGTAAGCGTTGTCGGAAGTGATACTGTTTTTAAGTTATCACAATACTGAAAAAGTCGTTCACCAATGCCTGTCACGCCCTCTGAAACAATAACTGACTTGATATTGGAATTATTCTGAAACGGTGACGGATTGCTGTCGGTAGAATAATCGAATGTTGCCCCTGTGCCTTTGAGGAGCAGTCTGCCGTCCGAATAAAGTACAAAATCCACGCTTTGACCGCATTTTCCGATAGAAACCACATCGCCTGTCATCTCATCAATTTTCAGCGTTAACTCGTTTATCTTTGTTGTCAGCTGACCGACTGTGATGTTGTAATCTTTTATCTGCGTCTGAATTTCTGCAAGTTGTGAAAGCATATCTGTAACCTTGCATTTGCCAAGAATACAGCGGACATATCCGCAGAAATTATTGTTTTCTCTGTAATCTGTAATGCTGAGTTCTAATGTGCCTGCATCAAGTCTGATAATGCAAAGGGTGAGATATTTCTTGTAATCTGTATTCTGAAATCTCGGTATTGCAGGATTGGTGGCAGGTGTTCCGGCGAGAATTTCAAAGCTGACATTACGGACGTTTTCAGAAGTGTTGCAACAAATTCCAACCGCCATATATCTCGGCAGGGATTCGTCCACATAGCGAGATAAATCATAGGTGTATGCCGTATCCGAAATGAAATAATGCCCCTGAATCCAAGCCTTTCCGCTGCCTATCGTCAGCTTCAACTTGTTTACAGACAGTTTGAAACACTGCCCGAAGTTGTCCTGAATTCCGTCACAGATAATACTGCCGAGATAGTCGTTGAAATTCTCAGCAGTATATGTTCTGTCAAGATTTTTAGAATTGAAAAATCCGAATGAAAATGCCATGTTAAGCCTCCTTAAATGTCGGTGTTAAATTTCTGCCGTTGTGGTCAAAGCTCTCGATCATTCCGACAAGCTGTATTTTATTCTGTCTGATTCCAAACCTATGATGTTCTACGGTGACAAAATCGCCAACAAAATAGTCCACACCGTATTGAAACTGTGTGGACTGCACTGCGATCTGTGATTCTGATTTTGTTTTTGTGGGTACAAGATTCTGCTTGCCTTTCTCTTTTAGAAGTTCCGAATATTCTTCCTCAGATAATGGTTTTGTTTCGCCATTTTCCTGTTCTTCGTCCGAGATGTCTTTTGCATCAACATACACCTCATATCTGTCAAGCAGGGCAGGTTCAGAATTTGTAAAACAAGTGGTTCTTTTACGCTGTTCACCCTCGCCCTTTCCAAGAACATAGGCAAAATTTCTCTTGACGGAAGTGTCTGTAAAGTAGGTGAAAGACAGCAGATTGTTGTAGCTGTCGGAGAACACAATATGCGGATTTTCCTTCTGCAATATGCTTCTGTCTTCGCCCTGCAACAGGTCAAAAATCATCTCATACTGTTCCTCTGCAATCTTACTCAGACGAATGTTTGCCGTTCCGCCGATTTTTTTGCAAATGGTGTACACCCATTCCATCAAATTATCATAACTGACCTGCAATTTGGTTTCAGTATCCCAGCAAGCACCTTGAATTTTTCCAAGTTTCAAGCCCGGAATCAGCCTGTTTCCGCTTGCTAAAGCGTTGTTTTCTACAGCTTTCTGAACGATTGCACCGTAGGAAGTTTGTGATGTAAAATTTAATGTGGGATAGATGATTCTGCGTTCAAGTAAGCACATTAAAAATCTGCCCTTGATGATGAGATAATCTCCATCTTCTGCATCGGTTTCAAGTTCCACGGATTCAATCAGTCCGAAATGTTCCCTGTCATCATCACGTCCCACAATTCTGCCAGTCTGAAAAATTTCAATATTTCGGGGAGATGCAGCAATGTACACTTCAAAAGCACCGCATTTGTAATATTCAATATCCCATAAAAGCGAAGAAAAACTGTCGCAGACAGCCTCAAGTGAAATATTCAGTTTATCATTCAAGACAGTCATATTGTAAATTTCAATCTGCATTTTCACACCCCTAAGTACGCATTTCGGTGTATCAGGCGAACTTTGATGCGGTTCAGTCCCTCCGATGCCGTCACATAAAATTTGTTTTCGCCCGTTTTCAGATTCAGCCAGGTTGACCCGGAAACAAGGCGGTTGATGATGTTGGTCACAACGCCCTCACGCTCCAGAAGAACGGTTTTGTTGCCCGTTTTTGTAGTTATGGTGATAACATCTCCCTTTTGAATATCGCCTGAAATCTGCATATATTCGTCCGTCAGAGCGTTGTAAATAGTCGGATTTTTCGCAGGTCCTCCGCTGATTTCAAGGGTGAATCCGACCTCATCACCGCTGTTATTGATGGTCATCATATCCTGCGTATTATATGCACCAATCGGAAAAGGCTCATCATTGTCAGGACAGACAAAATGAAATGCACCTCTGACACGGGAATATTCTGCAATCTGCGTTTCAGTGGAGTACCAGTAAATATCGGGACAGAGAATGGAAATCTGCCCATTGGTCAGCTTTTCAAAATTCTCCACCTCGCAGGTTTCCACAATACCCTCAGCATACACAGAAATATTTTTTGTGGAGTAGTATATCTTGATGTAGCGTGACGGCTTGACCACACGATATAGTTCATGCCTGCGAAGTTCCACATCAAAGCCACGCATCTGAAAGGTAATGACGATGTTCCGCTTTTCGATGAATGCGTTATTCAGATAGCTGCCGTTCATTCCTGCATAATTTGAAGTGCTGATTGTTCCTGTTGGCGGATCAAGTCCTTTGATTTTGGAGAACATATATCGGTTTGCAGTTTTGGACAGGCCGATTTTTTGACCTGCTTCGTTTTCAAGAATTAAAGTGTAGAACAAAATTTCACCTGCTTTTCATTGACAAAAAGATGATAATATGATATAATACTTCAAAATTGAACTATTCAAAAAAGAACAGGAGGACATATGAACTTCAGTATTGAAATCCCCAGAAAAATTTCACTTGCATACAGTAAAGTGTGTAAGCCACTTTGTAAAGAACTGGGTTTGTCGCAAACTGCATTTGATATTCTGATGTTTCTTGGAAATAATCCGAAATACAAAAATGCAAGAGATATTGTAGAGATACGCCATATCAAAGCAAATCTGGTATCGGTAAATGTTGAACGTCTGGTTCAGGAAGGCTATTTGACAAGACAGGCTGTAGAAGGTGACAGGCGTAAAACAGAATTACTGTGTACAAAGAAAGCCAAACCAATCATAGAACGAGGTCAGCAATTGCAAAAAATGTTTTTTGAAAAGCTGTTTGTCCATATTGATGATAATATGAGGAAAGCTTTTGAAGAAGTTATGCAGGTTATCAGTAAAAATTCAGATGAAATTTTGGAGGAAAAAGAATAATGGAAACAATAATGACTATTCTGGTTACATTTTTTGCAGGTATGGGTGCAGGACTTGGAACAGGATTTGCAGGAATGAGTGCTGCCGCCGTTATCAGTCCGATGTTGATTACTTTTTTAGGTATTGACCCTTATATGGCAGTCGGTATTGCACTTTCTTCTGATGTGTTGGCAAGTGCAGTTTCCGCCTATACTTATCATAAAAATAAGAATCTGGACATTAAAAACGGATTAATTATGATGGCAAGTGTGCTTGTTTTTACAGTTGTCGGAAGCTATGTGGCAAGTACTCTGCCATCCGCAACAATGGGCGGTTTCTCGGTATTTATGACGTTTCTGCTTGGAATAAAATTTATTGTTCGTCCTGTTATGAACACTAAAGAATCTATGGCGGAAACATCAGCGAAAAAACGTGCTATACAGTCCATTATCTGTGGAATTATTATTGGTTTTATTTGCGGATTTGTTGGTGCAGGGGGCGGAATGATGATGCTTCTGATTCTGACCAGCGTTATGGGATATGAATTAAAAACCGCTGTAGGCACAAGTGTATTTATTATGACTTTTACCGCATTGACGGGTGCTGTATCGCATTTTACAATTGGCGGAACACCGGATATTCTGACATGGGTATTGTGCATTGTGTTTACGCTGATATGGGCAAGAATTGCGGCAGTATTTGCAAATAAGGCAAAGCCAAAAACATTAAATCGTGCTACAGGTATTATTCTTGTGGTGCTTGGTGTCGTTATTATGGGATTTCGATTTCTGCACTAACTTTTAAATATCCACCGCATTCCTCGTCTGCCTATAAATCTCCAGCCGTGACAGTGCTTTCGGACTATTGTTGGTCTGATTTACTGTGCGGCTGTTGTCATTATAGTAGTTATTTACCACTGAGCCGTTTGCATCACGGCTCAAAACCGCTCATTGACTTTTGAGAGTGGAATGTGATATAATTGGGTATATGCTGTAGGGCGTGACAGCCCTATAAATCGGAATTGTGCGCCCAGACGAAGGGCGGGTAGTCTAACAGGTGAGAAGCCTGTACGGAAAGGACTAACCAACCACCGTTAGCGAGTCTTGTGCTGTATGCAGTAATGGATACAGTAAAGCGTAGACAGCGAGGAAGTGGGGTTACAAGGTGATAGAGCCTCGAAATTTTGCTATTCGGAGGGCTGACGCTTTAATTTCGGCGGAAAGCAATATGTACAAATCGTTACGGTGAGATTATGTACACCTCTGCGGGGTCAAAGAGCCAATCACGCTTCACATAGAGATTATCCAGTCAACTGGGGAGAGCCTGTGGTCTCCATATCAGCCGAAAGGAAGTAATGTATAAGTGGTATGTCCGACAACTATAAAAGGGAGAAGGGCAAACGGATTACAGGCAGTCGGACAGCTTCATAGTACCAGGGAAGTCGTGTAATGCCGACAGAGGGAAGGGAGCTGCATAATAAAGGTCTTTCTGAGGACACATTAGCCGTACTCAGGGACGGAGGAACTAATGGAAACAAAATTAGAAAGAATAGCATCGAAATCAGCAAACACCAAAAGACCTGAATTTACATCGCTGTATCATCTAATCAACAAAGAATTGCTGATGCAATGCCACAAAGAAGCTGACGGCAATAAAGCAGTAGGCATAGATGAAATAACGAAAAGAGAGTACAGTGAAAATCTTGAAGGTAATATTGAGAACCTTGTAGACAGACTAAAACGTAAATCCTACAAACCAATGCCATCGCTGAGAGTATATATTCCAAAGAGTAGCGGCAAAATGCGACCGCTTGGAATAGCGTGCTATGAAGATAAAATTGTGCAGTTAGCGCTGAAAAAGATACTTGAAGCGATATATGAACCGAAGTTTCTGAACTGTATGCACGGTTTTAGAGCAAACAGAAGATGTCATACGGCAGTGAAAGAGTTATATGACCGTATCAATATTGGAAAAATAACAAGGGTAGTAGATGCCGACATCAAGGGATTTTTCGACCATATGAAACATGAATGGATATTGAAATTCCTGAATTACTACATCAAAGACAAGAATATTCTACGTCTGGTGAAGAAATACCTGAAAGCAGGTATCATAGATAACGGACAACTCGTTAAAAGTGATGAAGGAACAGCACAGGGAAATATTATCAGTCCAGTGCTTGCAAATATCTATATGCACAATGTTTTGACGTTATGGTTTCAATATATTATTGCCAAAGAGTGTAAAGGTGAATGTTTCCTTGTAGTATATGCTGATGACTTCATAGCAGGATTTCAATACCCGTGGGAAGCCGAAAGGTTTTATGAGCAGCTCAGAAGCCGAATGGTAAAGTTTGGGCTTGAACTGGAAGAAAACAAAAGTCGAATAGTTGAAAGCGGACGCTATCTTGCAAGTTTAAAAGCAAAACGGGGAGAATCCACACGACTTGGGACGTTCGATTTTCTTGGTTTTACATTTTACTGTGGCAGAACAACCAAAGGTAACCCATGGATAATGCCCAAGACCAGCAGTAAGAAATTCCGTCAGAAAGTCAAAGAAATCAAAATATGGCTGTATAACAACAAGGAGCAAAAGCTTGGAAAACTTATGTATATGCTGAATGTCAAGCTTGTAGGACATTACAGATACTATGGTATCAGCTTTAACAGCAGAATGATAAGTAATTACAAACAGCAGGTCAGAGAATTGCTGTACAAAGTATTAAACAGGAGAAGTGAAAAGAAAAGCTATACAAGGGAAGGTTTCATAGAAATGATGAAATACTACAAACTTGTCAACCCTAAAATCTATTACAGCTTGTTCTGTTGATGCGAATTTTATTATGAAGAATCGTTATTTTGTGGATGGATCTTTCCGTCGTTCCGGTTCTTCTAAATTTGGTGATGAAAATCGTTTTGCTCCATTCTGGTCTGTCGGAGCGGGGTGGAATATTCATAACGAGGAATTTGCAACTCGATTCGGGTGGTTGAATACATTCCGGTTGCGTTATTCTTATGGTGTGACGGGTAATGTGAGTTTTGCTCCTTATCAGGCTGTTACGACTTATTTTTACAATGGAGATAATTTTTATCTGCATGGAATCGGGGCTATCCCGAAGACGATGGGAAATAAAGATTTGAAATGGGAGTTGACTAAAGAACATAACTTCGGATTGAATGCCGAATTCTGGGATGGACGAATCAGTGCGGTATTTGATTATTACGTGAAAACGACAGATGACGTGTTGATTGATATGTCGGTTCCTCCTTCCGTGGGAGAGACAACGGTACGAAATAATTTGGGACAGATGAGGAATAAGGGGTTTGAATTCGATGTAACATGTCTGATTGTAGCGACAAAAGCTTGGCGTTTTAGCTTGAAGGTTAATGGAGACCATAATAAAAACACGATCTTGGGTATCAGTAATAGTTTGGCTAAATATAACGAGGAAGCTAATGCTGACGGATCG
>OGOV01000255.1_pt1 | contig 57269 bp, 38 predicted proteins | sample 1552711 | NCBI WGS metagenome assembly OGOV01 (sample SAMEA2580216, study PRJEB22360) | human gut metagenome | biome: human gut; feature: human-associated habitat; material: faeces | place: Denmark | collected 2008/2010 | reverse complement strand
TTTGCGTCGCGGCGTTTCCTCTTCCCAAAAAATTTCGGGTACAACCCTCTTTTTTCGGGAGCCCTTTTTATATCAATATAATTTGTGTTGTTTATCAGCAGTTTATTTATATTTTAAATGACATCCCCTTACATCATCCTGCACGCTTTGCTTACTCGAATTTTATCACAGATAAAATCCATCGTTTGCGTCGCGGCGTTTCCTCTTCCCAAAAAATTTCGGGTACAACCCTCTTTTTTCGGGAGCACTTTTTATATCAATATAATTTGTGTTGTTTGTTCGTATGTTCGGGACATCGAGGTCTCAGATTGCCAGTGGCAATCGTTTTGCGATTTGACCGAGTCAGCAGACGAGAGCCGTCTCCTACAGGGATTCGCATACATAACGTTTGGTTGTAGGGGGCGGCGTCCTCGACGCCCCGTAAGATGTTCATCAAATAACGCGGTTATACTTATAATTAATTCCTCGTTCCGCGTTATTTTCTCTTACAGAGAACATCCTTTACAACATCGGCGCGTTTTAAATCCCTCTCCTGCGGAGTTGCCGTGTTATAATTCTTGATTATATTTGCCGGAAGAACCGTATACAATGCCTCATTCAGCTTTTTATAATCAATATCGGTAATTATACCGAGTTCAACCGCGAACCTGACATCCGACAACCTATCCATCGCCTCTGACGATGAGATAACAACCGCGTTTGTCAATGTGCCGAACGACCGCATAAGCTTATCTTGAACCCCGTATTTATCGGAATCATAAATCTTTCGGCGCAGCTCTTTTTCTTTATCTATAACCTCGGTTATAACCTGTTCAAACCGCTCTAAGATATTATCCTCAGAATCGCCGAGCGTTGTCTGGTTGGAAATCTGATATATATTTCCCGTTGCCTTTGAGCCTTCGCCGAAAATTCCGCGAACGGTCATTCCGAGCTGGCTGAGCGAATCGATTATACGATTTATATTTCCGCTGAGCGTAAGCCCCGGAAGGTGAACCATAACCGATGCCCTCATTCCCGTGCCGAGGTTTGTCGGGCAACAGGTGAGGTATCCGAACTTGCCGTCGAACGCATAATCGGTATGCTGTTCGATTATATCGTCTATGCGATTCGCCGCTCTGTAGCATTGTTCAAGGTTAAAACCTGCCGCCATACACTGAATCCTTAAATGATCCTCTTCGTTGACAAGCACGCTTATTGAATTGTCATCACTCAACAGAACACCGCGCTCAACGCTGTTATTCATCATTTGAGGACTTATTATATGACATTCCGCAATCGCTTGTTTTTCATAATCCTTCATCGAATTCATATCGATATAATTCAGCTTTATCTCGCTGTCTTTGACTGCGTTTTTACAAATATCGATAACCTGTTTTTGCTGTTCTTTGCTTGCCTTAGCCGGGAACGGAATCCCTTTTATGTTTCTTGCAAGACGGATACGGCTCGATAAAACCACATCACATTCGTTTCCGCATTCTGTGTACCACATAAACTTACGCCTCCTTTGCATCTTCGCCGTCCGACGCTTTCATTGATTTTATTTCGTCACGCAGCTTCGCCGCGGTTTCAAAATCCTGTTTCATAACCGCCGCGTTCAGCTCGCTTTCGAGCTTTGAAATCTTTTTTTCACGGACAACGTTTCCTCCGCCGCGAACCGGAACCTTTCCCGTATGTTCATATGTTCCGTGAATCTGTTTAATCGGCCGAATGAGTCTGTTGCGAAATGCCGAATAACAATCACCGCAGCCCAGCTTGCCCGTATTCAAAAAGTCGCTGAATGTCATATGACAGGTCGGACAAACATCTGTATTTTGCTCTGTCGGCGAAATCGCCGCGGCCTGTTTCTTTTTGTTGCCGCCGATGAGACCGAGCAAGAAATCACTGAACCCGACATTCATATCGGCTTTCATATCCTCATACTCTTGTGAATGAGCCGCACATTCGGAACACAAATGCAGCTCTTCTTTATATCCGTTGACAATCCTTGTCAAATGTGTTGTTGCTTCTCTTTCATTACATTTTTGGCATTTCATAATATATCTCTCCTTTTTTCTGTCATTATTCGCTCTTACCCGCTATTTCAAGGGTAAGCAGCATATTTTTCAAAATACACGCTCGCACAAAATCCTGTTCGGGCTGTTTCAGCGGAATCGATTTATCCGACATCGCCGCAATAATAAGCTTTGCCTCTTTTTCGGCGATTAAATCATAATCAAAACAATTTCTGACTATTGCGACCGCATCGCCGTATGAAAGGTAATTTCCAATTGAGTTCACAACGTGCATCATCCGAACGTCTTGTTTCGGTCTTACCCTCGTGATTTTTATATAACCTCCGCCGCCGCGTCGGCTTTCAACTATATATCCTCTCTCAGGCGAAAACCTGGTTGATATAACATAGTTGATTTGCGACGGAACACATCCGAACCGCCCCGCAAGCTCGTTACGCTTTAGCTCTACTTCATCGCCGTCACCCTCTGAAATCATCTCCTTAATAAAATCCTCGATAATATTGCTGAGTTTCATGCGACAATCACCTTCTTAAATCCTTAATTACTCTCTCGCCGCATTATTTCGGCGAGTATCCCGAAAGTCGTTTCAGACTTTTTAATTATCAAATCTGACTTTGACTTTCTTTGACCTTTAACTATATTATAGCACCTTTTTTCAATTTGTCAACCCCTTTTTTGAAAAAATTTAAAAAAATTTATTTCTCATCTTCTATCTTAAAAGAATTCTTGTGATATGAGATAATCCCTTCTTTTTGCATTTTGGAAAGTTCGCTGCACATTGCGCTTCGGTCAACGCCGAGATAATCGGCGAGCTGTTGCCGATTGTACGGAATATCAAATTTGTATGCGCCCGATTTTTGAATACACTCCGAAAAATAGGACATAAGCCTTCCTCTTATCGTTTTTGAACCGTTATGCAAAATTTTTCGTGAAAGTTCAAGGCTTTTGTTTGCACAGATTTTCAAAAGGTTTGTCAAAATACGCACCTTATAACCCTCGGCTATATTTATACCTATTATAATATCGGATATATCAATCAACATAATTTCAGAATTTTCGGTCGCGGCAACGCTAATCAACAGCGGCGTATCCGGCAGGCATGCATAAACCTCGCCGAATACCCCTCCTGTTTTCGCACCGCCCAAAACGGTATTGTTACCCCATACATCCGAATGCTCAACAAGTACCGCACCACTCAAAACGATTCCCATAGATTTCGTTCCCGTGCCTTCGCGGAATATAGTTTCACCTTTTTTAAATGTTTTAATTTTATATTTTGCCGAGGATAAAAATTTATCTTTCTCTGCTGCGGTCATTCCGTCAAACAACGGAATCTTTGACATTATCTCAACCGTGTTTTTCGATTTTTGTTTTGAATCCATAAAAATCTCCATTCCGCCGCCCTGTGTCGGCACAAACAGTAATTAATTTTCTCTTAACCGAAATATAAGAGATTTTTCACCCATGTGTGTTTCCGAGGCATATCTAAGGAAAATTTCGCACGAGCAATTAAATCCGCTGTTTATAATTATTTTCGAATTTTTCAAAAAATTATTATTTTGTTGTTCTAACAACAGATTTTTTATTTTTATTATAGTATAATCCACTCATAAAGTCAAGAAAGAAAAGGAGACATATAATATGATAAGAAGAATAATTGAAATCAACGAAGAAAAATGCAACGGCTGCGGCGCGTGCGCGGCGGCTTGTCACGAGGGCGCAATCGGAATGGTGAACGGCAAGGCAAAATTGCTCAGAGATGATTATTGTGACGGACTCGGTGACTGTTTACCCACTTGTCCGACCGGGGCGATTACCTTTGTCGAGCGTGAAGCCGCGGCATATGACGAGGCGGCTGTTGCCGAGAATATGAAGAAAAAATCAAATGAAACCCGTTTAGAACTCGAACATCACGGCTGCCCTGGGCATAAACTTATGCAATTCAAACGTAACACTGCGGCGGACAAACCGAACAACGGCGACCAACAGCATATTTCGTCCGAGCTTGCGCAATGGCCGTGCCAAATTAAGCTTGTTCCGATAAACGCACCGTATTTCAGCGGAGCAAAACTCTTGATTGCCGCGGATTGTACGGCCTATGCATATGCGAATATGCATCGTGAGTTTATGCGCGGAAAGGTAACGCTCATCGGCTGTCCCAAGCTTGACGATGTTGATTACAGCGAAAAGCTGACACAGATTATCGCCGATAATGATGTTCAAAGCGTTACCGTTGTCAGAATGGAAGTTCCATGTTGCGGCGGAATTGAACACGCCGCAAAAAACGCACTCAAAAACAGCGGAAAGTTCATTCCGTGGCAGGTTGTAACAATCTCGGTTGACGGCAAGATTTTGGATTGATTCAAAATCTGATTCGGACATATTCATAAAAAAGAGGATGCGACAAAATAATTTTTCGGATAACCGAATTTTCATTTTGCTGCCTCCTCTTTTAAATTTAATATTAATATTACTTACAGTTCTCCCACTTTATCTCAACGTTTTTATCATCGAGATAATAATCGTGTGTAACCGTTGCCTCTAACATTGCGGTATAATACCACTTTTCCGGAATCAGGTCGGTGAACGGGTTAAGGTCGAGCGTTTTAACATATTTATCAGACGGGTTTCTTCCCAATATTTTGTTGATTACCGTTACAACTTCTGCGCGCGTAACCTCGTTTTCGGGTTTGAAAGTTCCGTCCTCATAACCTTGAATCAGTCCTGCTCTGTACAGCGACATTATATTCTTGTATGCCCAATGTTTATTTGACAAATCACCGAACACATCAGCATCGTCAACCTCTTTTGCATCAATATATCTCGAAATCAAAGCGGCAAACTCGGCACGCGTCAAGTTATTTGTCGGATTAAACTCTCCGTCGGGATAGCCTTTGATAACGCCGTTTTGGGTCATATATTCAACCTCGGTAACGGACCAATTCTGCATGGTTACATCGGGGAAAAGTGTTCCCGTTGCCGAAAACGGCTTGTCATATCTCTTGCTGTAAACCCTGTACAGAACCGCCGCAATTTCCTCACGCGTTATCTCGCCGTCAGGCTTAACGCTGCCGTCGGGATACCCGTTTATATATCCGATATGGGTTGGATGTTCGATTCCGAAAATATCTTTTGTATACTTTCGCGTATTATCGGTCGTGTCTGACGAACCTTTATTGATTCCGCCTGCACTTCCTCCGCCGCCCGTCCTTGTCGGAACGGTATAAGTATAACTTCCGACCTTGCTGTAAATCTTATCGATACACTTTTCGAATTTTCCGTCAATACAGTTTATACAAATGCCGCAGGCATTCATATATACCGCCTTAATTGTGGTTTCGCCCGACAAATCCAGCGTTTCATCGTCATAGAGCTTTCTGTTTGCGTTTGTTTCATCGGTCGGGTCACTGCCGTCCGTGGTATAATACAAAAATGTCTTTTCGTCATCTTTATACTCGTCAAGCAGAGTGTACTTTGTTCCTTTCGGGAACTGTACCTGTTTTGTGCCGAGCGATGTTTGAGGAACATCCAGTTTTACAAACTCAATATGATGAACAAACGTATTTGTGTCGATTCGACCGTTTGCGTCTTCAAGCCATGCATAAATCGTTATGTCCTTCATTGACGAATTAACCTTTATCGGTGCGGCGTTGTCATACATAACCGAGTTTGTTGACGCTTGCGTTCCGTCCGTTTTTGTATACGAATAATAGTAATGTATCTCGGCGTTCTTATTTTGAGTAACAAGCTTTATGCCGTCAGCATACGGGTCGGTATCGAGTACGTCCGCGCTAAGCCTGTTCGCGTCATACGGATTCGCAACATATACGCTTCCCGTTGCCGAATTTTCGGGTTCGATTATGTAATAATGAACCGTGCTTTTGCTGATTGCACCTGTTTCTTCGTTCTTAACATACGCCTTAAAAGACATTGTTTTAGAAACATCTCTCTTACCCGAATAGATATAGTCGCGCTCATCAAAACAGGTACGATAATAAATTGAATAGTCCGCATTTATCGGAATACGATCATCGTATTTTATCTCAGTCTGAAGCTTATCCGACTTAACATACCGTCCGGACGGCAAGGTGATAATCGGCGCAAGCGGCACAAAATCGTACACATAGCTTGCCACATCGCTGACATTTCCGTTCTTTTCGGCTCTGAGCTGAACCACGGTATACTCTTTCACATCAAATCCGCCGCCGTTATAATCTATCCATTCGCCCGCATTATTTAAGCGATACTGAACTTTCGCATTGTTATTCAGCGAATAAAAATTCACTTTAAGCAAAGTATTATTGTCGTCTTGTTTTATTTCCTCATATACGCCCGTGTTCTTGTCCGCATACGGTGCCGCAAGCGTCTCCGCCGCTCCGCCGCATTTATAGACATACATATTCTCGCTGCTCATAACGCCGTCAAGCTCGGATTTTATTACAAGTTCGGCTTTGTCCAAATACGTCTTTCCGCTCTCTGAACCAAGGCGCACGGTGCACCCGGCATCCGAAAACGCCTCGCCGGTTTTAGTGTTGATATAGAACTTTCCGTCCGCACACTCGAACTCGTTATTAAAATCATTCAGGGTATATATTACCTTGCTGCCTTTTACCGCGTCAACCGGCACAATCGGCAAATCCGTGCCGCTGATTTGAGCCGACGGTGCGGCTTGCGGCGGCTCGGGCGCAACCGTATATCCGAAAATTCCAATATCGCTCTTGACATTGAAAACATTCACGGCAACAGCCTTTATTATCGTCTTGCCCTTTACCTCTATATTCTCACCTTTGTACTCCTTTGTGTCCGCCGTACCCGGAATCGGGTCGGGCTTGAACGTTCCGTCATAGCTTATCGTATAATAAATCTTTGTTCCCTCGGGAACGGGTACGAATTGGGTCGTATATCCCGTATCCGATGAAATCTTTCTTGTATACTTACCGGGTTCAAGAGTAACAAGCGGCTGAACAGGTCTTTTGCTTACTACGTCATACGATTGTGTTACCACAGTTGAATAAGTTGTATCATCGAGTAAAACAACCGCTTTTATAACGGTATATCCCGTTATATCCACCCTCGCCATATCCGAAACATCATCCGCTTGTTTCCGACTCGGACTTGTTATCGGGTCGCTGCCGTCCGTGGTGTAAAAAAGCTTATATCTGCCCGTATTGTCCTTTGTACTGTCATTACAATAAATCGACACAATATCATTGCTTGTGAACTGGGTTGTCGGCGGTGAAAATACCGGTGCTTTCGGCTTGATTATATAATCAAAAACCGTTTCGTCACCCTCGTTTGAGTTAATCGGGTCTATCACCTTTGCAATAATTTTTGTCGTCTTGTCAATCTCCAAAACATCGGTATAATCGCGCCATTGCCCAATCGGGTCGGTGTCGTATCTGAACTTTATATTATTGGCGGGGTTATTCGCCGTGAGTGTAACTTTTACACTGCCCTCATATGTTCCCGACGGATAGAAAGCCTCAACCCCCATATCGTTGCGATAGTCAAAACGATAATAGAATGACTTTACGTTGCTGTACAAGCCGTCATAAAGTGCCGCCACACGAACGGTTGTGTCCTTTCCGAGCGTAACTTTGTTTGTGTATTCTATTCCGTTCGTAACGGGGTCGCTGCCGTCCGTGGTATACAAAATTTTTGCACCTGCCGTTGCACAGGTCAGCTCAACATCGATTTTTGAGGTATAATCTCCCGATGACGGACTTGCCTCTACTTCTTTCGGCAAAACTCCGAGATAATAGTACGCAATATCCGACTTTTCGCCTGTTTTGACGGTAATAAGCTTTATTGTGCGCCGTTTGTCAATCGATATTGTCGGGTCGGTTTTTCTGACCTTTACCCATTCGGTTTCGGGGTCGCTTCCGTCCGCAACGCTGTCTTCGTTCAATGTCGTCGAGAATGTGTAATACACATCACTCGATGCCGAAATAGGTTCGGATTCGTTAAATATCTCCGAATCGCCGACATACACCTTATACGGGCTTGATTCGTTATAAATATTCGGTATTTGCCGCTTTGACGAATCGAACAAACGCGGTGCTTTCGGAATAATTTCATAAACGAATTTCACCGTGTCCGAACGTCTGTTATCGCTCGTGCGCACCGCATAACAAGTGATTTCGCTCGTTGCTTCAATCTCAATCGGTTGTTCGTTTTGGCGGTCATATTCCATCTCGGCACCGCCGTTTATCGAATAAAAAATCTTACAGTCATCATCCGCGTCAAGCCGCACATCCTGCTTTTCCGTATACTTGCCGGCAGGCGGATTCGCCGTCGGAAGCGAAGGCTTTAATTTATCCTTGATTATAATCTGATGATAACCGCCGTTTACCGCCGAACAATTAAAATACTGTTCCTCGACCTCATCGCCCACATTCTTGGCGAAAAGCTGAAGCTGATGCTCGCCGCCGCTCGACACATCGATAAACACGTTTGTGCTGCCGCTCTTTAGCGGTGTGAGCGGCAACTTAACCAAATTATACCAATCATGACCTTCTATTTTTTGAGGTACGTAACCATTCTGATAAAAAACGATTAGGTAAGCGGAGTTATATGTCTTTCCGTCTATTACCTCTGTTTTCAAACCACTGCCGGAATAAGCACTGCCGAGAACATAATAATTTATAAAATTTGACGAATCTGTCTCGCCATCATATTCCTCCGTCGGAACTTTGTAATTAATCGGCGAAACTTGGCTTGGGTTGTCATCCTGATTCGGTTTTAGATTGTTGTTCTCTTCGAATTTGAAATAATTCGGGTCGTATGTAATTTTTACCGCGATACCGTTCAGGTCATACTGCGGCTCGAGATGTTTGGTTGTGGTCTTTGTCGAATCGTTCGGGTCGGGAACGGTTTGAGTCTCGCCCTTGTTGGGGTTGTCAACCGCAACATAAATATCCGCGGTTTCGCCCATATACACTGTGCTTACCGATGAGGTACCGGTCGGGTTTTTGCCCTGTGCATGAACATATACCGTTCGGCTGCGCTTTGCCGCGTCATCAGCATCGTCCGCAAAAACGAACGCTGACGGCAAAGACATCAGCATCATAAAAGCCGCAAGCAAGACCGATAAAAGCCTTGTCATTCCGTGCCTGTTTTTTCGGTTAAAGAAAGTCGTTTTTATGTTGTCTGTCGGTTTTATTTCTCGCATAATAATCAAATTACCTCCCATTAGTGCTTTGTGCAAGCATAACTGCATTTCATCCGATAACCGTATGTTTTAAATATTATTTTGTGCATATATCATCTGTACGGACGTCAGAATCGGCGCCCGTACAGATAGTACTGTTCTATTATTTCATCAATTCAACAAGGCGGCTGCACATTACGGCTGTTTCCGCTCTGGTCGCATTGCCGAGAGGATTAACCTTGCCGTCGCTGCCCTTTATGATTCCTGCCGCAACCATTGACGCCATCGGCGCATTTGCATACTCGGAAATATCGGCTTTATCATTAAAAACGTCAAGAGCCGTCAACTCCGATACCTCGGTTATATATCCCTTATTCAAAAATGCGCGATAAGCAAGCGTAATCAAATCCTGTCTTGTTATCGTCTGCTCGGGCATAAAGCCTGTACCGCTGCCCTGTGCGATTCCTGCGGCTTTCGCCTTTCCGATTGCATTATAATAATAGCTGTCGGTCGGAACATCCTCAAAATTCTCGGTGAACGGTGTGTCGATATTCAGCATACGCGTGAGCATAAGGATGAAATCACCGCGCTTTATGTTATTTGACGGGGCAAATTCGGTTTCGCTTATACCGCTGATTATTCCTTTTGCTTTTAGGGCATAGATTGCGTCCTCTGCCCAGTCATAGCCCGAAAGGTCGGTAAAGGTCTTTCCGTCAGCCGCTGTCTGTCCGCCGGTTGTTCCTGTGCTGCCGGTATTGGTGTTGGTGTTTCCGCCAATGCTGCCGCCGCCGATACCGCCGCCACCGGTACCTCCTCCGCCGCCTGTGCCGCCGGTGTTATCGCTTTTTGACTCTGCCTTTGTCTTGATGTCAACCGTGTCGGAATACACACCCGTACCCTCGGCATTCACGGCTGCAATCTCAAAATAATAGGTTTTGTCCGCCGACAGGTTGCTGAATGTGTATTCAATCGTGTCGGCGCTGTCTATCTTCGTATCATTTCCGAGCTTGTTTCTATCCGTGCCGTATCTGATTGTATATCCGCTTACGGATTCGTCACTCGGTTTTTTCCATTTGAGCGTTACCGAATTTGTGGTCGAAGTCGCGCTCGGCGCGGACATCTTTTCGGGAACATCGCCCTTTATATCCTTAAAAACCGACAAATCGAATTTATCAATTTTTCCGTCACGGTTAAAATCCGCCGCCTCGGAGTACTCACCGCCGTCGGCAGCAGCCGCCTCAGCCAGCTTTTTGTCATCAGCATTGACAACTCCGTCACCGTTTACGTCACCGGGAACAAGCTCGGTATTCGTAACCTCAACGGTTTTGTCGAACTTAACGCCCGTTGTCTTGTAAGAAACATATCCGAGTGCCGATACCTCAACGGTATATGTATCACCCTCCAAAACATTTTGTTTGATAATAAATGTCGGAACGGACGATTCTCCGTCACGGTTTCCGCCGTTTGAAATCAAAACGTTGTTTAAATATGTATAGAACACGTTTGACGGACGCTGTTCGCTTGTAATTTTAACCAGCACTTTGCTTGTTGCATAATCATCCGAGCTTTCGCCTATAAAGCCCTCAACCTTATCCATAACAACCTTTATCTGTGCCGCGATTGACTTTACATCGGTATCCGATGCGGTCGCCGTTCCCGTCACGGACGTGTCTTTGAGGGCAATCTTATCATTCATTCCGACCGAGCAGTACGTCTTATCCGCATCACCCTTGACCGTTACGCTCTTACCGGTTTCGCCCGAAAAAGTAAGAATACAAATCGGCTGTACATCGGCGAACGTCATCGGTTTTTTTGCCGAAATAACGGACATATTAAGCTTTTTTGTTGCGTTTGCCTCGGCGGCGTTCGGATAAATAGTCGCCGAACCGCTGTCGGGGTTGTTTTCGTTTATAAGCATATCTATTGAACTGTATTTCAAGTCGCCGTCAAAGATGAGCCCGAGCTGTGCAATTTTGATGCTGCCCTCCGCGCCCTTGATGCTGACCTTAATTTTTGCCTCGCCCGACATTGTGGACGCGTCACTTGAAGTAACGTCCTCAAACACAAGCTCGATGTTGCTTTCCGCTGCCGATACCGCGACGGATGCAACAATCATAAACGCTGTGCAAAGCGCGGCAATAACTCTTTTGAAATTCATAAAATCCACTGCCCTTTCCTAAAGGATAAAATAATTTTGTTTATACTTATCTTTCTTGTATCATATATAATTTTAACACCTTATTCGAATATTGTCAAACCGTTTAATAATATAAGGTTAAATTTTGTACTTTTTTTATAATTTATTCGTCATTAACTCCTATTTTTTTGCCATTTCCTCTTTCTGTCAATATAGACCTCAACTGCTTTTTTCGGTCGGGATATATATTGACAGAAAGAGGCGAAGCGGGGAACGTAAAAGTCTACTATACTTTTTAATACTTCGACACTCTTTCCTTAAAATATAAATAAACAAATTACCTCTTGGGCATTTGATTATTTAACAAGATTTTCACGGACGGTACAATTAACACCTTCCGTTTTGGGGAAGGGCGGTTCATAACCGCCCCATCGTCAACGCACGCTGTGCTTGCTCCGAATTTATATGCGATAAATTCAATCGCCTGCTTTGCGGCGTTTCCTCTTCCCACAAAACCTATTGGGTTTTGTGGGAGCCCTGTGTTTTCAAACTTTTGTGGCTCGGGCGAGATGTGTATCAAACTCGCTCGGGGTTGGTTGAGCGTAACGCTCATTACTTTCCCCACGAAACGAGAACGTATGCAACGTCCTTTGAATCGATAACGCCGTCACGGTTGAGGTCATATTTTGCATATTCGGGGTGATTGCTTACGCTCAATCCGTCCGTGCCGAAATATGATACAACCGCCGACAAATCATAGATGTTAATCTGTCCGTCTTTTACGATGTCGCCTGCAAGGAAGTTCGTATCAGTCGGATTGCCGACACGCTCTTCAACATATGCCGGTACGGTCTTAACATTGTTCCAGAAGTTCAATTCCTTGTTTCCTGTCATTGAAACGGTGTAACGCGCCGTTCTGTAGCCTGCGCCCGATACCGTTACGGTGTAAGTGTTGTTCTTAACAAGTTCGTTCTCAATATTAACAGTGTATTTATCGTTATTAAGTGCAACACCGTCATTACCTGTACCAAGTTTAAATTCTTTGTTTACGCCGTTGCCCGATACAGTTACTTTCATATTCTGATAAGCAACAGCGTTATCCTCGATTGCGTTCGGGAACGAAACATTAACGGTAAGGTTTGCTGTTTCGGGTTTTAATTCTGTTTCGGGAATACCATTGCCCAAGTCAAGTGTACCCTCGCTTGTGGTTGTGCCGCCATTAACAACGTATGATGTTACGATATTGTCTACGGTTTTTGTTGCGTTTACGATATTGGCTGTCGCATCATTGTCAACACCGAACTTAAATTTGCCGTAACCCGTGAATTCAACCTGTCCTATAACAATCTCTGTATCGGTTGCACTTGCGGTATTTTCGCCGTCAAAGTTAAAAAGGTATCTGTTATAATCGTCCGCTTTGGGTGTAACGTTCATATCGCCGACTTTCTTGATTTCATATGTGATAGCGTCTTCGGTTTCGAGTTTGAATGTCAAATCCGCCGATGTAAGACGATTGATATTCTTACCCTCGCCGCTTAACACGATGTCATACACAGTTTTGTCGGCAGTAGGATTGAATTTAACAGACACTGCATTGGTACTTGCTATTTTGTTGACAAGAGCCTCAGCAGCCTTTTTCGCATTTTCATCGCTATATGAGCCGCTCCACTCATTAAATCCTACGAGTTTTGTATTATTAACAAGTGTGTTGTTTTCGGGAGCAAATGTAAAGTTCGTGTTATATTCACTCGGTGAATATATAATCACTGCTGAATGTGCATCAACTGTATTTCCGCGGAAAGTAAGATTACCTGTATAAGGATGTTGGTCTGTGTGATTTTCAGCGAGCATTATTGCAGCGCTCTTAGCCGAATTTTCTGTATTTGCAATAGTGAAATTGTTATTGTTGATAACGATTTCACTATTCTCTGAAAATCTCGCAAGGTTAAGAGCACGCTGAGATTTTACCGTATTACCTTCAAATGTGAATTTTTTAATTGCCCAATCGAATTTATACCAAAGCGGATAAGCATCGGGGTGGTCATTCTCATTTTCTGTCAATAAGAATTTATTATTCTTATACATAACGGTGTTAACGGTTGAATCATATCCAATATTTGATCCGTAAAATTCGCAGTTTTCAACAACAAGGGACTCTGCACGTGCTTCGTTTTTACAATCACTTGTAGCGTGACCGGGTTTGGTGACTGTGAAAAGCAAGTCATTTGGTGCAATAACATTATTTACTGTAAATTTACCCTCGTTTGAGCTAACATCAATATAAGGTGATTTGTTGTTATCTGCATGATTAGAACCGCGTATACCTGTATCAATTTTATGTCCATTTCCGTTGAGTGTTATATCTACCTTATGGACAAAATGCCATCCATATCCATTTTTGATTTCGCCGCCATACGCCGAGAATCCTTCTTGATTTTTAATATCAGATACCAAATCAATGGTAACCGGTATGGTCTGTGTCGGAACGCCGTTTACATCTTCTACATTCATATTGCAAGCCGCTGTAAATGCGTCTTTGAGAGTATAATAGAACTTTGTGCCTATCTGTGCAACACAACCGTCAAATTCTTCTGCTTGTTTTTCATCGCTGAGGGGCATAACGGTTTCACCGTTCACTTTGATTTCTGTGTTCAGTTTCTTTGAGTTGTCAGCACCTGTTACAACCTGATATTTCTTTACATTGTAAAGACTGCTGCCGCTTGTTGAACCTGCTGCGAAACCTGTTGCCGCTGTTTTGTCGTCGATATCAACGCTGTAATTTGAATATGTGCTGTCGATTTCAATCGCTGCTTTGCCTTCAACCGAAGCGCTTGCATTGAATGTGCATTTTTCCACGCTGACACTTCCGGAAGTGAGCGCACCTTCGTTGTATATCAAAACGCTCTTGCCGGCACTCTTGAATGCACAGTTGTTAAATTCCACATTCTTTGCGCCGTATGTCCATACATTGTACGCATCCGACGATTCCTGAATAAATGTGCAGTCATTGAAAATTTCGTCTGCTGCATACAAAAACGGCTGACCTTTTATCGTGCAGTTGTTGTACGTCAGTTTTGTTGAATGCTGCAAGCCCTGATAGTTGGCATTGGGCCATGCCAATGTTACATCGGAAAATGTTATTGAAATTGTTTTGTGTGCTCCGCTGAATTTAAGAATGTCCTCACCGTCTGACAAATCACCTTTAATTGTAATGCCATCTACAGCACTAAAGTCTACCCCTTGTGTATCTATTGTGCCATTGATTGTAATTTCTGTTACAGTCGAATTAGCCAATGCTGTTTTGAGTTCTTCTGTAGTTGTAACAACGGCTGTACTATCATCTGCAAAAACCGGAAGCGCCATAGTACCGAGTACCATTGCGGCAGAGAGTGTACCGGCAAGCAATTTTTTAAAGTTAATCATAATTTTTGTTTCTTCCTTTCAAATCATTAATTTTTGTTTATACTTTCTTTCTTTTTGTGAACTTTTGCGCCCTTATTTTTAAAACTCCATTCCCGATGCAAATCTTATCCTCCCTCCCTTTCTGTATATCTTTCGGGCGCATCGGATTCACATATATAATTATACCGCCCCACGCGGATAATTAACTCATTTATTCGGTTCGGTCTTTTCCTTGCCGCTTTCTTTCAATAACAATTCATATATCTTGAGCCTTTGTACATTACACTGTTTTTCGTCATCGGTCAGAACATAATAGTACATAACCGATAAAAACAGTCTGAAATACGGCTCAAAAATTTTTGTATCCACACCGACTATTTCGGCAATTATATTCGAATACACCGCGTACTTGTTTCTAAAGTACAATGTCGGCGAATTAAAGTCGTTTTCGCTGTTCGGGCTTGTAAAAACCTGAACGCAAAATCTCATTCCCTTTGAATTTTTCTTTACCACTTCAAAGAAAAACTCACCCATTCCGCGAATATCATTCTCATACTTTTTCATTCCGTTTAAAAGCTCAGTTTCTATGTTCGAGCTGCATCGCTTTACACATTCCGAAATGATTTCCTTTTTGGACGAAAAGAACTTATAAAGCGTTGCCGGATTTATCGGCATTTTACGGCATATTACCGAAACAGCCGTATTCTCGATTCCGTTATCCGCAAAAATTCCTATGCATTTATCCAATATCTCTTCTCTTTTTTGTGCAGGCACAGTGCACGCCTCCTCTTTTATTTCAGCCATGTGCATAAAATCGTTCCGTCCGCATTGCGTGGTATACGTTTTGACCTTTGCACATATTATTTTACCTTTTTTCGGCAATAAAATAAATTATACCTCAATTATTTTACTATTTAATTGTTTACTTGTGAACATTTTGTTAACGCAAGCAAACGTTCACTTATTTTATAAACCAAAAAAATCGGCAATGCTCTTTATTCGTGCATTTATTCTGTTTTGCCGACGCGTACCACATAATCAATATTATGTGGTAAAAAATTAATATTTTTAAATCTTTTTTCGTCTTGCCTATACAAAAAAACGGCGATTTTTCGCCAACGTCTGACATTCTGTTAAAAAAGGGCACACGAAATTAAGCCAATTTCTTGTCAAAATAACAAATTGGCTTATTTCGAGTTGCTTATTTTTCGTTATATTAACAAATTAATAATTTATGTAGGCTATTCTCTTGACATTTAAAGCAAATTGTGCTAAACTAAAGCTGTCAAATACGAATATAATCATACTATCCATCACATAATATTGATTATGTGTTTTTTATTTTAATAACGCAAAAGTCCGAGCTTTTGCAGCTGTCTTATATGCTCTTCTCCGCTTTCAATCGTATATATACGCGTAGTTTCGATACTTGAATGTCCGAGTATGTCGGCGAGCCGCACTATATCTTTTTGCAGACTGTAAAACGTCCGTGCAAACAAGTGTCTGAAATTATGGGGGAAAACCTTGTCTTTGTTCACCCCGGCGGACTTGCACAAGTCTTTAAGCATCTTCCAGATATTCGAGCGGTCAAGCGGTCTGCCGTTTTTTGAAACAAACACCGCTCCGCTTTTTATATTTCGGGATTTTATATACTCTTTCAGCATTTGACAAAGCCTTTTCGGCAAAAATATTTGTCTTATCTTTCCTTTGCAGTTTATAACCGCCTGTCCTTTATTCACCGCGCCGACCGTCACATATTTTATTTCTGACACGCGCAAGCCCGTGCTTGCTATTGTCTGCATTAAATAATAGAGCCGCTCATTTTTCTTATCCTTTGCCGCAGTCAACAGCCGTTCATACTCCGCTTTTGATAGCTCCTTTGACTTATCAGCAAATATTCGCCGTTGGATTTTCAATGTTTTCACTTTCAAATCATACCAACCCATAAATACAAAAAATGCGTTAAGCGATGACAATATTGAATTTACGCTTTTCACCGCATATCTTTTGCAAAGTTCTTTTTTGTATTCGATAACAACCGATTTATCAACGCATCTGTCTTGTAACCACTCACGGAAGAAGCGAATGTCACGCATATATTTTTCAATGGTGTTTTCGCTCCGTTCTTCTTCATAAAGATAAATTTTGAAGTTATTGATTAGTTCATTTGTAATAATGTTCTCATTCACTGTATTCACAACCTTTCAAGTATATATTTTAACATAATCTTGAAAATATATAACCTTCCATTGTGAATATCAGGAATCGCAAGGAATCAAAAAAAGACTTCAAGTTTATTAAAATCCGAAGTCTTTTTATACAGCAAAACTAAATCAACGCCTTATATATCGCCGCAATGTCCTCCGATTTGACATTTTTACGTGTGTTTCCGGGGCTGCCGCTTGCAAGCGCATCGGATGTCATTTTGGGAATCACAATGGAAAAGCGCACCGATTGGGCGGCTCATCCCGTGTACGATTGTAACGGACGAGTTATTTATGCAAATTCCGGCCTCAAGTGCGGCAATTAAATTTTTCGGCATAAAATCAAAAAACTTGTTGACATTTCAACATTTCTGTGTTATAATCTTGTTTGTTGAAATTTCAACAAGCAAAGGAGAAAGTAATATGACAGACCGATACGAGGCGTTTACCACGTTAATCAATCGCATAAACAGGAACATACGAAAAATCAAAAACAAAGAAATGGCGGAATATAATCTCAGAAGTCCGCACATCTCATGCCTTTATTATCTTTATAAAACAAATAATCTTACGGCAACGGAGTTGTGCGAACTATGCGAGGAAGATAAAGCCACCATATCACGAAGTCTTGATTATCTTGAAAAAAACGGATACTTATTTTGTAAATGTCAGAGCAAAAAAAGATATAATTCGCCGTTTGAGCTTACCGAATCAGGGCTTATCGCAGGCAAAAAAATCGCAGATAAAATCGACCTTGTTCTCGACAAAATAAACGATGCTATTTCCGACAAGGACAGAGAGATTCTTTATTCCTGTCTGAACGCCATAAGCGAAAGCATCGATAGAGCAGTAAAAGAATATGAATAAAGCGAGGTAATTATGTTTATTATAAAATCAGCTTTTTGCCGTATATTTCAAACGGCTTTTAGAATTGCTCTGCCTTTTCTTCCGTACAGAGAACCTATAATAATCGATTCGTTCGAAAAAATCGGCGAAATATTAAAAACCGAAAAAAGCAAATCCGTACTTATTGTCACAGATAATGGTATAATCAACAACGGACTTATCCGTCCCGTTGAATATTCGTTAAAAAACGGCTGCATACGCTATACGATATATGGTGATGTTCAGCCCAATCCCACCGTAAAAAACGTGGAAGATGCACTGTTAATTTATAAATCACACGAATGTGATTGTCTTATTGCCGTTGGCGGAGGTTCGTCAATAGATTGTGCAAAGGCAATATCCGCGCGTGTCGCTTATCCCAAACGACCCATAAGCCGAATGAAAGGGATTCTTCGCGTGCTGCGCAAGGTACCGACTCTTATTGCTGTTCCCACCACTGCCGGAACGGGAAGTGAAACGACTCTTGCGTCTGTTATAACAGATTCGGATACACATCATAAATACGCAATTATGAGCTTTCCGCTGATTCCGCGCTATGCTGTGCTTGACGCAAAGCTCACGTATTCCCTGCCTAAAAATTTAACTGCCACAACAGGGATGGATGCCCTCACCCACGCCACAGAGGCGTATATAGGTCGCTCGACAACATCAGAGACAAGGCAACTCGCTGTTGATGCCGTTCGGCTTATTTTTGATAATATCAAAGCCGCTTATTCGGACGGTGAAAACGAATTTGCAAGGAAAAATATGCTGATTGCGGCATATAAAGCCGGGATAGCTTTTTCAAAATCTTATGTTGGGTATATTCATGCAATCGCACATTCTCTCGGCGGACAATACGGAATACCGCACGGACTCGCAAATTCGGTAATAATGCCGTATGTTCTCGAGGCTTACGGCAAAAAAGCTCACAAGAAACTTTATAGGCTTGCAATAGCGGCAGGGGTATGCAGCGAAAATGATTCCATAGAGGTCGGAGCAAAAAAATATATCGACGCCATAAAAACTCTTAATAAAGAAATGAACATTCCGGATAAGATCGGCGGAATCATCAAAGAGGATATTCCGATAATGGCAAGATATGCTGAAAAAGAGGCAAATCCTCTATATCCCGTCCCAAAACTTATGACAAAAAAGGAACTTGAAAGTTTTTATTATAAAACAGCAGATTGGAGCAAGTAATTATGACAAACGAACAGATAGCATCTTTGCTTGATAAACAAAGAGAATATTATAAAAGCGGAGTTACCGTTCCGGTGAATTTTCGCATTGAGCAACTGAAAAAACTTTATGCAGCAATAAAAAAATATGAAAACGAAATTTTGCAAGCTCTGCACACAGATCTCGGAAAAAGTGATTATGAGAGTTTTATGTGCGAAATAGGTCTTGTTCTTTCCGAAATTACATATATGATTCGGCATACAAAAAAGTTTGCAAAGAGAAAAACGGTATTTACACCCATCACAAATTTTCATGCCCACTGTTTTAAACAGCCCGTTCCTTACGGAAACACGCTTATTATGAGTCCGTGGAATTATCCGTTTCTTTTAACCGTTGACCCTCTTGCTGACGCAATTGCGGCAGGAAACACAGCCGTTGTCAAGCCAAGCGCATACTCCCCCGCAACAAGTGCAATTATCTCAAAAATAATATCCGAGTGTTTCGATGCGGAATATATCGCGGTAATCACCGGCGGCAGAGCGGAAAATGCCGCTCTTTTAGAGCAAAAATTCGACTTTGTATTTTTTACGGGAAGTCAAGCTGTCGGGAAAGAGGTCTTGCGTCATACCGCCGAGCATCTGACGCCGGCAGTATTGGAACTCGGCGGCAAAAGTCCATGTATTGTAGACAAAAGCGCCAACATTGCTCTTGCCGCAAAAAGAATTGTGTTCGGAAAATTTCTAAATTGCGGCCAGACTTGTGTTGCGCCCGATTATATACTTTGTGAAAGTTCGGTCAAGGACAAATTTATAAGCGAGGTCGCATCACAAATAAAGATTCAATACGGTGAAAATCCTCTTAAAAATAAGGATTACGGCAAAATTATTAACCAAAAACACTTCGAAAGGCTGTGCGGTCTTATCGACAAAAACAAAGTCATTATAGGCGGCGAAACAGATCGCGGCTCAAACCGCATTGCGCCGACGGTTATGGATCATGTAACAGAGAACGATACGGTTATGGGCGAAGAAATTTTCGGTCCGATTATGCCTATACTTACCTTTGACGACTTTGATAAAATGGTCGATAACCTTAAAGACAAAGATAAACCTCTTGCTCTTTATCTTTTTTCAAGCGACAAAGGGCAAATCAAACGCATTACAACCGAGCTTTCGTACGGCGGCGGATGCATAAACGATGTGGTTGTTCATCTTTCAACAAGCGAAATGGGGTTTGGCGGTGTTGGTCAAAGCGGTATGGGATCATACCACGGCAAGGACGGCTTTGATGCATTTTCGCACTATAAATCCATTATGGACAAAAAGACATGGCTTGACCTGCCAATGCGCTATCAGCCATATAAAAACAAGATGTACGAAAAACTTTTACATCTTTTTCTCAAATAACTCAAATATAGGATGGTGTTTTAACAAATATGATTAGAATTATAACGGATTCGGCGGCGGATTTTGAGCCTCACGAATTAAAGGAAAATAATATTTATTGTGTTCCAATGCAAATTTCATTTAATGATGTTGAATATAAAGAAAACGAAAATTTATCAAAGGAACAATTCTATGAATTGTTGGAAAAGTGCGATTGCTTTCCAAAGACCTCTCAGCCTGCACCGCATGATTTTGAGGTATTGCTTAAAGAATTTATGAAAAACAACGATGAATGTATAATTATAACCGTTTCTTCATCTTTAAGCGGTACATATCAAAACGCGTCTTTGGTTAAGGATATCCTCGCATACGAAAATTGTTATATAGTTGACAGCCTAAACGCCGCCGCCGGAGAAAGGCTTTTGACAGATTATGCAACCAGGCTTCGCAATGACGGTAAATCCGCAAAAGAAATATTTGATGAATTGGAGATCTTAAAAACAAAAATCAAATTATATGCGTGCCTTGATACATTAGAATATCTCCATCGAGGAGGCAGACTTTCCAAAACAGCGTATACTGTCGGAATGATTGCGAACATAAAACCTGTTATTCATATACTAAAAGACGGCACAATAAAAGTATCTTCCAAAGCCATGGGCATCAGAGGCGGAATAAACGCAATCTCAAAAAAACTTATCTCGTGTACACCCGATAAAAAATACCCGATATATGTATTATATTCAAACAATCGCAAAAATGGGGATTTATTGGCAGACGCCTTAAGAAAATCCGGATTTAATGTGCCGGACAAAAATATAATTAATATCGGCGCAACCATTGGGGCGCACATCGGTCCAAATGCCTGTGGTGTTGCATATATTTCCGAAGATTGAGAAAATTAACGGATTTAACAGCCATACATAAACATAACGATAACTAATATAGATAAATTTTAGCGCAAACTTTCACACATTTCATTGGAATATTGGATTTTAAAATATAAAATTTCGACAAAATTTAAAAAAGGGATTGACAAACCAAAAAATTTGTGCTAATCTTTTTTAAAACCGATGACAAAGAGTAAGTAAGCTTTGACACTTCTCTCAAAGAGAGCCGCAGGCGCTGGGATTGCGGCAGAGTAAGACTTAGCCGAATGGACTTTGGAGGGCAAACCGAAACAGAATTATTTTGGAGTAGGGGCGACGGAGTATGACGCTTCGTAAACAAAAGTCGGCATATGTCAGTATGCGCAGAGTGGACGCAATTTTAAATATTTGCGCCAAGCAGGGTGGCACCGCAGGAAATTTTATTCCTGTCCCGGCAACTTTATTTGTTGCGGGACAGGTTTTTTGTTTTTGTCCCGCGAATAAAAAAATTTTTATGAGAGGAGACAGAAATATGTCTAACAAAAAAATCCCTTACAAAATCTATCTCGAAGAAAGCGAAATGCCAAAGAGTTGGTACAACCTTCGTGCAGATATGAAGAACAAGCCGGCTCCGCTTTTGAACCCCGGAACGCTTGAACCGATGAAAGCCGAAGAACTTGCACCCGTATTTTGCGATGAGCTTATTCAACAGGAACTTGACGACACAACGGCTTACTTCCCTATTCCCGAGGAAATAATCGACTTTTATAAGATGTACCGTCCGTCGCCTCTTGTGCGTGCGTACTGTTTGGAAAAAAAGCTCGGCACACCGGCTAAGATTTACTATAAATTCGAGGGCAATAACACAAGCGGAAGCCACAAGTTAAATTCCGCAATTGCCCAGGCGTATTACGCAAAGAAACAAGGCTTAAAAGGCGTGACAACCGAGACCGGAGCAGGTCAGTGGGGTACGGCTTTGTCGATGGCGTGTTCGTATTTTGACCTTGACTGTAAAGTATACATGGTTAAGGTTTCATATGAACAAAAGCCGTTCCGCCGCGAGGTTATGAGAACATATGGCGCATCGGTTACTCCGTCGCCGTCAACCGAAACTGCTGTCGGAAGAAAAATTCTTGAAAAGCACCCCGGCACAACCGGAAGCTTAGGCTGTGCAATATCCGAGGCGGTTGAAAAGGCAACCTCGACTGAGGGTTATCGTTATGTCCTCGGAAGCGTTCTCAACCAGGTTCTTTTGCATCAATCGGTTATCGGTCTTGAGGCAAAGGCGGCTCTTGACAAGTACGGAATCAAGCCCGAGATCATCATCGGATGCGCAGGCGGCGGCTCGAACCTCGGCGGACTTATCGCACCGTTTATGGGCGAAAAGCTGCGCGGCGAGGCCGATTATCGCATAATTGCAGTTGAACCCTCATCCTGTCCGAGTTTCACGCGCGGAAGGTTCGCGTATGATTTTTGTGACACGGGTATGGTTTGCCCCCTCGCAAAGATGTACACTCTCGGCAGCAACTTTATTCCTGCGCCGAACCACGCCGGCGGATTAAGGTATCACGGTATGAGTTCGACCCTCTCCCAACTCTATCATGACGGACTTATGGAGGCGGTTTCCGTTCCCCAGACCTCCGTATTTGAGGCGGCGGAGCAATTCGCAAGAGTTGAGGGCATTCTTCCTGCACCCGAGAGCAGCCACGCAATCAAAAAGGCGATTGATGAAGCTCTCAAATGCAAGGAAACAGGCGAAGAAAAGACGATTCTTTTCGGTTTGACGGGTACGGGATATTTTGATATGGTTGCATATGAAAAATTCCATGACGGAAAGATGAACGATTATATTCCCACGGACGCAGAGCTTGAAGAAAGTTTTGCAACCCTGCCGAACGTTGAGAAATAAAGAAATATATGCGGTCACCCACACGTGGGCAACCCCACGAAACATTGTGCATATATGTATTATTTGATATATTTCATATATCCGTATTTTATGCGGACAACCGCAATTAAAAAAATTACTTTGATTCTATATTACAAAAAGCTGTGTTCCCCCGTTCGGGGAACACAGCTTTTTTATGCTCATACATTATTTATTTTAATACGCTTACCCACAAAATCTTTGCAATCTGTTCACGCAACAGGCTTTCGAGAGGTCTGAGCGAACCATCCTCGAATCCCGATACGATACCGTTTTCGGTCAGGTATGCCACCGCGGTTTGTGCGTATTCGGATACGTTTGAGCTATCCGAAAATCCTATCGTTCCGCTTGTCGGCTTGCCGTCAAAGAACACTCTGTACACAAGGGTCATTGCGTCTTGTCTGGTTATACGCTGTGACAGCTGTGCCTCAACACCTCTGTCGGTTTGACTTCCTTTAAGCCATCCGTCACGATATGCCGCTGCGGCATACGGCGCCGCCCAGCTTTCGATTTCCGCCGAATCGGCAAACATACTTACGTCCGCGCCGTCTATCGCCGTGCCTTTTGCACTCGCAAGCATCTTGACAAATTCACCTCTTGTTATCTCGTTTTCGGGCTTGAAGTATCTCACTCCGTCCTCGATATAACCGTCTGTCAGACCTGCATAGCCAAGACTTTGGATATAAAGCCTTGCCCACGTTGAATCAATATCCGCAAAGTCAACCTCGGACATTCTTGGATTCTCTATCACCGCGTACTTTCCTCCACCGATTGCATAAACCGACATCATCGTTCTTGCCGAATCATAATCGCCGCCGATGTATATCCATTTGTTTGTGCTTTCGGAATACTTATACACGCCGAGATTTTTATCAACGCCTATTCCTCTTACCTTAAAATCAAGCAAGAGCTTATCCTGAGGCGAAAGCGTTTCGGCACATACCACATCCGAACGGATTGTGCTGCCCTCGGGCAGGCCGTTTGTGTACGCACCGGTGTTGCTGTCCGTGCCGAAGACAAGATAATTCTCGTTCGAGATGTCCTTTCCGCTTACAAACGCCGCGTTACCGTTTTGTTTTGCAACAAAATCCGCGCCCGAGTACATCTTGTATGCGTCAACCTTTGCGCTTTCGCTCATTGACGCTTTAACCCTTTCGATAATCTCATTCACCTCATCGGGGATTGCGCTGCCGTAAACCGCGCCGCTTCCTCCGCCGCCACCGCTTGATGAATTCTTGTTATTATCTTTTTTGTCATCATCCGATGACGAGTCTTGGTTTCCGACAATACCCGAATCGTATATATCGGTAAGGTATTGTTCGCTGCCCAAATCAAGCTGTGCCATAACCGAGAACGGTGACGCGTTCTGTTGCATTACCACCGTTGACTCGTTACCCTCGGATACAAACATCGATGTCTGTGACGGGTCGGACAGCAATGTCCACTTAAACTTATCCTTGGCAATATCTATGCCGAGTTCCTTTCCGTCCGCATCGAGTCCGACCGCGGTCAGCTCGGTTGTGTCGGTGCTTATTTTGCTGCCTAAAATCTTAATGCCGCCAATCTTTGACGCGCGGCTGTTTACCACCGTTGCGATATGATCGGTCTTGTTGCCGTTTTTGTCGGTCGCGGTAATCTTAACCTCGTGCGAATACTTGGGTGCAACGGTCGGAACGGTTGTTTCATAAACCGTGTTATACTCGTTGTTTCCGTTCGCGTTTTGGGTCTTGGTATATCCGATTTGTTCGCCCGATACCACCGCTTTTCCATCAAGCTCAACATCAATCGTTACGCTGTCATCGGTTGTCAGCTTAATCGGGATTCCGACATTCGGGTCAAAGACGCTTCCGTTTTGCGGATATTCTATCTTAATATCCGCCGGGATTGTGTCAATTGCGAACTTGCACGTTTCGACCGTCACGTCACCGTCTTTGTTTATAAATACAACATCGACAAAATGCTCGCCGTCCGTCAGATTAAACGCCGCATAGCCTTTTTTGCCGCTTGCCGCATTGTTCACGATTTCCTCACCGTATTGCTTGCCGTCAATATCGAACCTTACCGTTACCTCATCGTTCGGAGCTGTGCCGAAGTTGGTTATCGTATAGTCGATAAGCACGTTCGAGTTGCTCGCCTGTAAGTATTGAATATCCTTTTCGTCTGTTTTTCTCTGTGCATTATATGACACAACTTTTACATTCGCTTTCGGCGGATTGGGTACGGGTACGGTTATAACCTCACTCTGTGCGGTTTCGCTCTTGAACCAACCACTGTTTTCTTTCATATTCAGGGCGTAAGCCTTAACGCGATACTTCTCGCCCGGGCGGATTTCGGATGTCTGTTTTGCCGCACCATTTTCATCGAGGATTGTATTTTCACCCTTGAAATATGTGCTTACCGTGCATTTTCCGTCCTCATCGGCAACATAGCCGCCGATTGCCGGGAGAAGCTCTTCCGTTTCCGTGCCGTTCTCGTCCGTGTTTATCTTATAGACGTTGAACTGAATACCCGTTGCGTTTGACGGAACAGTCGATGTTACATTCAAGCGTCCGTCACCGCCTGCCGCAGCGGTAACCATTGGGGTTTCCAATGTATTCGGGTTTGTGAATACAAGCGGAGTTTTTGTGTATGTGTTCGTATAGACCATATGATTCAAAAGCGAATCGAGCCTTACTATATACTTTCCGCTCGGAACGGCTTTGAGGTCTGTTTGAGCATTGCCCGACCCCTTTGCGGAATGTATAATATAACCCGGATGTTCGTTTATGACGGAGTTTCCGTCATCGTCCGCTATTGCCTTTCCGTTCTCATCGGTCAGGGTTTCGGTCAAAGGCTTTCCGTTATCGTCACACGGAACAAGCGCGATTGTTACATCCGCGTTTTCGTCCGCATTCCAGCTTATATCAAGGTTGCTGTCGTTGATTTCAGCCGATGAAATTTCCGTTTTCGGGTTTGCGGACGGAAGTGTGAACACGGTATAGTCGCTTATCTCTATGCCGTTTGTCGATTCAACCTTCCATACACCCGACTTCAGTTTTGCGTTGTCAACCGTTATATATGCATATTTTTTGGTAACACCATTTTCGTCCTCTTTTTCTGACAAAAGCATATTTGCGCCCAACGCGTTATTTCCCTCCTGGGTTTTGTTATAGTCATACGCAATTATCGGATAATCATCTCCGTTCGGGTCTGTTACCTTAAATGACGGTGCGGTTTCGCTATCGTAATATACGCGCAGAACAACGTCGTTGCCGCTTATCATTGCGTCCGTTACATCTGCGTCAAAAGCGTTTACACTCAAAAGTTTGAGCGGTGCGCTGTATTGCGTGCTTACCGCATTGTCGATTGTCGAACCGATAACCTTTGCGCCGCCACCGATACCCATAAGCTGAATGTTTCCGTTTGCATCGGGAACTTCTCTTACTTCGAGGAAGCTTTGCGTTCGTATTGATCGTCCCGAGGTTGAACCGCCCGAAGCGCCGCCTCCCGAGGATGCTCCTCCGCCGGAGGTTGTTCCGCTTGACATTTCGGTATTGTCGAGGTCTATCTCACTGATTTCATCGACCTCGCTGCCCGATATTAATCGGAATTTATTCGTATCGTAATAGTATACAAAACCGCCGCTGAATATAAATATTTTTACACCGCCGGCAATATACTTATTCGTAACGGCAAGGACAACCCCTGCGAGCTGACCGAGACCGGGAATATTCAGGCTTCCGCTTATCTTACCCATTAAGAAGAATTCGGGGGTGGTTGTCAGAGCAAGCGTGACGTTGCCCAAGACGATTCCCGAGAACATATCCACCGTTCCCGAAAGCCGCATACTGAATCCCGTTGTCCAGTCAAAGTCTCCCTGTGCGACAAATTTAATCTGGTCAAAGCCTTTCGGTGCGCCCGTAATGCTGAACGACAGGCCGTTGCCCGACACAGACATATCCGCCTGCATCGCCATTACTTTAACAAGGTCAAACGCCGCCATTACGCTTATTGTAACGGGCGGTCTTGCATCACCCGTATAATTTATCGAGCTTGCAAGGTCGGATATTCCGCCGCCAAGACCTATCAGACTCGACACGCCCGGAACAATCGGGACGCTGAATCCCTTTATTTCGAGATATATGGTGTCAAGACAAATCTTTCCCGTATTTGTTTCGGCAAGGCTCATTCGAAAAGCCGTGCTTATCGGACCTATACCTATACCCAAATCGACCCCTGCGTTAAACTCATACGAATTAAACGATACGCCCATTTCAAAGCCGTTGAGCTTACCTTTGCTTCTCGTTCTCGCATTCGCCGCATTACTCTGCTGACCCGCTCTCGTGGTTGCGTTTCTGTTGCGTGCACTGACCATTTGGCTGTTCGCATCGGTCGGGTTGCTCGCTCTTGCGCCATCCGATAGTCTCGAATCGTTGTTTTGTGAGCCACCCGCGGGAAATACCGAATCAGGAAGCTCTATCGACACGTTCGCCGCTATTCCGACAAAGCCCGTTTCTATCACATTTTCGTCGTTACGGCTTTCGTGTTCACCGAATAAGATTGAATCCACCGAAACGCCGAGAGAACCGCCGTCACCGAACGAACCGAGGGTTTCGGTTGCCTCGTTGCCGTCTTTAAACAGTTTCTTTTGCGTCTGTGCCGGTGTTTCGGTTGTGGTTTGAGTGCTGCCCGATGCGCCGGTTCCCGTACCCGTATTTGAACCTGTTCCTGTATTTGTACCTGTTCCGTTCGACTGTGACACTCTTTGCTGCGTTTCCCGCGGTGCCTCGCCCGATGCTGTGTTGCCCTCTGTCGGCTGTGCTTTATCGTCCTTGCTCATTCCGAGCGGAAATTCAACCGAACCGCTGAAATTTATCGTATACCTGCCGTCTTGGCAGCCGAGTTCGCCATAACTTAAATTAAAGATGAATCCACCCATATTCTGAAGCAGCCATCCGCCGCCGAGGAGCTGCAGCTGAGGTGTGGTGCTGTTTGACATACCGCCCTCATCATCCGTATCATATGTATAGATATCCGACATAACAAGTCTTATCATAAACTTATGCTTCCAGATTGTTGACGCGTTTATTATGCTTAAATCGCCGTCACCCTCGACCTTCATAACGTTCGGCTTTCCGTTGCTGTCAAACTCGGACTTAAAGCTGAGCGGAGTCATCGAATTATAATACATTATGCGGTTGAGCTTAATGTTATCCGAACCCGAGATAGTTTCAAATCCCATAATATCGGGGTTGTGAGTCTGAAGGTTATTATCGCCCGATTTTGTACTTATAACAAGCGGTGCCTTTGCTGCGTTTTCGGCATTCTTGCCCGTTTTATAGAGGACTTTGAATACACCTCTGCCCTCTAAGAGCATTTCGCCGTCTTGCGCCTCGACGCTCTCTTTATATTCCGAGAACTGTTCCTCTATCGACTTGCCCGAACCTGCGTCCGCGGTAAAAAGCCGCATTTCATAGTCGTTCTTGTCGCTTATCCTCGCGATTGAAGCAATCGAATAACCGCGGTTTTTATACTTTTCGTCATCGGTGGTCCTTATGTGGTTCTCCGCGTCCGAAAAAGTACGCTTTCCGAGATACGCCAATGTATTTTTGTACTCAATCGTCAGCTCAAACTCGCCGAGCCGACCGCCCATATCAACGAGCAAGCCGAGCTGTTTGTTTTCGGTATCGACAGAACAGTTAAAGCTGTCGATATTGATGATTTCGTTAGTTACCACGTTGCGCAAATATGCCGTCCAGTTCGACTTGTCGGTAAGGGTCTTGAAATTATCGCCCGTACCCTGTGCCGAAAAGTATGAATACCCCTCATAATATATTATTTTGGGGTCGATACCCGTAAAAGCAAGGTCTATCTTATCCGCACCGAGCGGCGGCAAGGTGACAATCTTGCTTGCGACAGACGGAATCGGCGTTCCCACGCCCGTGAGCTGAAGGCTTATCTTTCGGGTATCAATGCCCGTATACAAAGTGTAACCCTCTGTCGGTTGATAAACTATATCGGGTGCGTCCGCGTTTGAATTGTCCTTATTCTTTTTATACACGGGGCGCGCTTTAAGCTTAATCGGGATGTTCCGCTTTATAGTACCGCGGTCGATGTTGCCCACGCTTATTGTTTCGTCCTCTTCCTTTTCGGTCGCAACCCAAATCGCGGGTTCTCGTGTCATATTGAGTTCTTTATCCACGATTTTATCGTCAAAAACAAGCTTTAGCTTTCCGTCAACGATTTGCTTTGATTCGCGGTCTGAATTGTCAATCGTCGCATAAAGAGTGATTTCGCCGTTGTTTTCATAACCCGTGTTATCGCTGTTGGCTTTAAGCTCTTCCTTTTGAGTCACCGTCATAACACAGTAATTCGAGGTCGATTCCATTCCGTTAAGCTCGCCCACGCCGTACATCGTGTCAATCGAACAGCTCTGTCCCGATGTGACCTGTTCGGGGTCAAACATAATCGAGATTGCGCTGTCGGGGCATTTATACTCATTATAATAATCGTCAAAGTTCACGCTTGAATTAACATCATAATCCCAAAGCGTGTTCGCAAGGTTGAACCAGTGCGCCATTTGAACTTTATCCGGATAGCGCCGCATTTGGCTGTTTTTAAGCAAGCCGTATGATGTCGTTGTCGAGTATGTAACGCTGTCGGATATTGAGTACCATTCGGGGATTGCGTCACCGACAAACTCGGTCTCTTTGGTTATCGGCGTACTTCCGCCATTTTTATAAAATTGTCCGCCGTCATTATCCGCAATCTTTGTATCTAGCAAAATTCTTATGCCGACCCATACATTATCGGGATTTGTATTCTTATACTCATACCGAATATTTGCATATCCGCCGTTTGCGCTCGCCGTGTTTCCGTTTATGACGAGCTGTTGGGTTATCTCAACGCCGTCAACCTTCCAGATTGTCACAATCGCGCGGTTCTCGTTGTCCAACTGTTGTTCGGTCGGCGGCAGGACGAGCTGTCCTGCCGAGCTGCCGAAGATATAATCGTTTGTTGTCTCATCCGCTCCGTTCGGGTTCTTGACAATCCTGACCGTTGTGTATGATGTTGCGAACTTGTCGTCCTCATCATACAAGAGCGGCTTGTTATTGTCAAAACGCTTGCCCGGAACACCCTTAATCGTGTTTATTCCGTATGCCGAGCCGTCGGATTTTGCCGTAACCTCGATATAATCGTTATCAACGCTTATCTTATCATTGTCCGCAAAGACAACGCCTGTCGGGAATATGCCGACACACAAAGCCAACGTCAATATTACGGATAATGTTCGCTTTATTATTGTTAATTTATTAGATTTGGTTTCCATATATTATCCTCCTGTCCGCCTTGTATTAACCTGATATTAGTTATCCTGCTATGAACACATACATAACCAATACTTTTCTGTTTTCCGTCTGAACAAAGAGCGTATACATTCCCGTTTGTTCGGGTTTTAACTCTATCGTATCGCTCGGATTCGCCAACGCCTTATAGCTCGCGCCTTTCATCTGTGCGCCCGTCAAAAATCCTTTGGCAAACGCATACGAGACTTTGTTGCCGACCTTATCCGCATTTACGAATGTAAGTTTAAGCTCATCGCTCTTGAGATAGTTGACCTGTTCGCCCGGAACGAGAATATTTCCGTTAATCGCCGCAAATACGTCATTCGGACCGATTATCTGAATATACCTCGTCATATTCGTCACGTTACCGGCTTTGTCCGCCGCGGTGAAAGTTACCGGGTATCTGCCTGCCGTCTTGCCGTCAAACAACGGGTCATACGCAACCGCAACGCCGTTTGCAACGCCCGACTGTTCATCCTCTGCCGTTACGTCCTCAAACTCGGCCTTTTTGGCGGTGTCGAATTCGCCCGAATTGATATAGATGTCACGCGTTCCGCGACTTATCGAGATAATCGGCGCGTCCAAATCAACCTTTGTTACCTCAACGTTGTGTGTTCCCGTGTTTCCTGCCTCATCGGCAACCTCAAATGCATATGTGCCGTTTTTGGTCGGCGAGAATTCGACTTTATCCAGTTTTTGACCGTTTTGTACGATATAGGTCTTATATCCCGACGATTTTGCATTGGGCGTTACCGTAACGGTCGGAACTTGATTTGTCCACTCGGTCGGGTTACCCGAATCGGTCGCTGTCGGCTGGGTTCTGTCTATTCCGTCAACCGTAACGGTAAGAGCGTCAAAGTTTCCTGCCGCATCCATATATTTATAGATATATTCGCCGTTGTCCATTACAGAATGGTATCTTGACTGTGACGAATTTTGAATAAACACGGTGTCGCTCTCTCCGCCCGTCAATACATCGGGTGCCTCTGCGTCAAGCACGATTGTTGCCGCGCCCGGCATATCTTTAAGATTTCCACTGTCATCGACAATCTTATTATACTCAACCCTTGCGGTCAGCTTTGGCTTATCCTTGTCTATGTTCGAGACGGATGCAATCAAGCCCTCGGTTTCGTTTCCGCTTACATCGCGGAACTTAAACACCTTTGTTCCGTTGTTCTCAAAAATATATCTTATGCTTGACGAATACGTTCCAGTATAATCTCTTGTCGGGGTGTTGCTTCCCTGTTCGTATATTTGGTAATCCGCCAACTTATCAAACGTTATTGTCGCAACAACATCGCTGTTTGTCGGGTTCACCGTGCTATAGCTGATGAACGCTCTCGGCGCGGTTCTGTCAAGGTTCGAAACACTCAATCCGACAGAAGTCGTATTGCCTGCCCCGTCCTCGAATACAAGATCCGCAAATCCGTTATTCGGGAATGTAAGCAAATATTCGCCGCTGCCGCCTTTTGCGATGTCTTTTGGCGCAAACTCGTTGCCGTCATTATCTCTGCCGGATACGGAAATCAACCTTATGCTGTCCGCCGCTGTGATATTGTCCGAAACGGTAACCTTTGCCGTTACCGAATCCTTTGAATTTGCCGCCGACGGGTTATATACGTATTCCGTAACAGTCTTGGGCGCCTCTTTATCCAATAATGCGCCGCTTATCGAAACCGTTCCGACACTGCCGTTTGACGCGGTATAACTAAACGTATATTCACCGCTGTCACTTATCTTTAAAATTCCGACCTGTATACCCTTGTACATAACGATTGCCTCTATATCATTTTTGAGATATTTTGTATCATTATATATATAGGTATATTTTGCATTTTTATAATCCGCTTCATCAGCCGTCAAAGTAAATACCGAATCGTTCAAAACCGTGTTGCCGCTCTTGAACTTTACTGTCAGCTCGGTCGGGCTCTTGTCGATATAGTCTATCGTGACGGGTATCTCGGTCTTGTTGCCGGCTTCGTCTGTCAATGTGAATGTATAATCGCCGTTTTCGGTGAAAGTATACTGTTGTGCGCTGACGCTTATATCCGATACTGCTGAACGGTTATCTTTTATATCGTCAATGCTGACGGTTACATCCGTGTTTACCTTTGTTCCGCCGCTCGGCTTTGAGGGCGAATACAACACCGTATATTCGGGTGCCTGTCTGTCGAACTTATCAACAACATAGACTTGGCGATAAGCTGTCGTGTCCGTACCGTTCGGGTTTGAAACGTCAAATTCAACATTTCCGTTATCGCTTATTGTCATCTTAAAGCCCCTGTTGTCGCTGTCAGCGACAGCTCCGCTCGGAATGTTCGAGAGAACATATTCGTTGAACACGCCCGTATCGGGGAGTCTGACCTCTATATCCGCGCTTTGTGCGTTGGTATACTTGCCGTCAAATTCCGTGCCGCCTATCTTAAACTTTATGTTTTCGTTGGGAACATAAGGCTTAGAGCGGTCAATCCAGTTTATCTTTATCGGCAAGTCCGTCATACGTCCCATTTCATCGATAAGCGAATAATTTGTATCGATATTATTCTCAAATGACAGAGTATGCTCTGTCGCAAACGCCGTTGTGCCGTTCAGAGATGTATAATTCGAAACATACTTGCTCGCAATTTCATCCATAATCTCGGCACGTATTACCTGAAAGCGTTTGAGTGCGGTCAACGTTTCGATTATTTGATCATATGTCATTGGCTCGCCGTAATAATGTATGTTACCCTCTTCATCTTTAAAAGGAGCCGTAAACGGGTCTTGATACAAAACCGTGCCGTCATCGAGCGTCATCTGAACGGTGAGTTTTTCTTTGTCAACATCGTTTGGAACAGAATAATTATCAAACGCCTCGGGATAATTCTTTATATCTATACTTTCATCACCTTGAGGGAACGGCACAGGAATTAACGCTTGCTCCTGTTCTTCGCCCATCTTTTCGATAAAGTGCTTTCCAAATATATCTCTCAATCCGTCCTTATCTTCCGTTCCGTAATACTCATCACGATAATCCGTATCATAGAGGTATCCGTTATACGCATAATTCTTGTCTATTTCGTCACCCTGTGTTTCATAGTCATACGTTATTCCGCACAGACAATCGTTCAAAAGATAATCCAAAAGGTCGCCTATCGGTTTGACCGCCGTTTTGTCAACAAGGAAGTTTTGATACATTCCCCTCTGTTCATAATCGGTCGGGTCATACTTAACCAACAGCTTTTCTTCATCGGTGAAATCCGTACTGTTGTTTACATACTTTCTGTGTATCTCATTATACTTGGCGATTGCATCGTCAAACGTCAAGGTTTTTACCTGTCCGTCATACACATATGTATATCCGTCCGCACGTTTTTGCATTGCCGCCGCCTGCATTATCTCAATATTTTCCTCTGTCTCTCTGTTAAACAGAACCCTTGTCGGAATATCCGTTGTGACTTTCATCGATACCGCGCCGCCCGTGGGGGTGTTGTCGGGTGTATAGCTGACATTCGCAACCGCGTTTTCGTTTGACGCGTCAATTGTCGCAATTCGAACCTTTGTGATATTGCCTGCATCGTCCGAAACCTTTGCATATACATTATATGTTCCGTTCGGAAGAGCGCCGTATGTCAGCTTATACTCGGCCTTAACGCCGCTCGCCGCCTCGGATGAATTGAGTGACCTCAGCTTTGCATATGCGTTGCCCTTGTCATCGCCGAAATATCCGTTCTCGGAATATATAGGTTCGGCATCTTCGCCCTCGCCGTTATATCCGATTATGCGGCTTGCCGCTTCGTCCTCAAAGAAATCTGTATCTTTGGGCTCATCCGTGGTTATCGATATACCGAGCAGTGACAGCGAATCGTTATCGTCAACCGATATATTCATCTCTCCGTACTTTGCTGCGCCGCTCTCGGGTATCTTGGTTGAGTTCGTCAGAGCAATGTTAGGAACGCTTCTGTCAAAACAGGTAACATCAAAGCTCTTTTCGCCGACCTTACCCTTTTTATCGGTAAGCTTAACCGTAACCTTTCCGTTCTCGGACACTTTGAGTTTGATAATGCCCGGCTCGGAATGTTCCGCAACCTCCGCTCCGCTGACATCAACCTTAATATCCTCGGGTCGTTCATATGAATCGTTTGAATAATGCAATTCAACCGTCTTATACTCGGCATTTGTCATATTTAAAATTTCCGACATATCCGTATAATGTATTTCGGGCGCTCTTTGGTCGATGACAAACTTTACGTTTCCGCCGGCTGAGTTGCCGCCCATATCGATAACGTCAAAGACATAATTATACTTTGTCATTCCGTCCTCATAGACCGCTCCCGCATCGCACAAAAGAGGTTTGTTGACGGTAAAGCTTCCGTCTGCTGCTGCAATTCTCGAAAGCTTTGAAACGCCGCCCTCGCGATAGCCAATATCCAGCTTATCATCAACGTTGTCGCTAATCGATGCCGTTATTGTCTTTATTTCGTCAAAGCCGTTGATTATGTACGCCGTCTCATCGCATTGCGGTCTCGGCAATCCCGACGGTTCAACCGTAACGGCGGTAACCTCGGGTGCTTTGAGGTCAATCTTCATCTTGTCACTCGAGATTTTGCTTGCGTGACCGAATTTGTCTTTAAACTCAACCTCAACCCACGCCTCGGTCGCATCGGTGTACTTGCCTTGTGCCGCGTACTTGTTATAGAACGAAAAGGACTGCCACGACCACACCGAATCGAGTGTGCGCGTCTCTGCCGCCTCGCCGCCGATGTACAATGTCATCTTGGGCGCGTTGCCGTCCGAAAAGTCGATATTTCTGTCGCTTACATACGCCCCGTCCTTATACGAACCCGAATCGTCTTCGAGCGATGTGCTTACCATATAGCTCTCGTTTACGCCCTCGCGGTTTCCGCTTATTTCTATCGTTCCCGTCGGCGCAACCGTGTCAAAATAAAAGCTCTTCCACAAATCGGGCTGTGTTGCATTATCAGGCTTCATCGTTATGCTCGTTTTGAGCGTAAACTCGCCGTCAAACAAATCGCCGCCGTTATACTTTTTCTGAATATCTTCGTTCGCAAAATCAAACGCCGTCAATTCGGCAACACTGTTAAATGTCGCGCTCGATTTCATATCGTTCGCCGTTGCGGTCGCACCCTTTTTCCAGCCGTATTTCACCTCGAATTTTGCATTCTTTGTCGGTGCTTTTTCCGCTTTAAACGTTATCTTATGCTTATCCGACACGATGTTTTCCGCACTGTCATCGAGCGACAGCGTGAATGTTCTCAGCGCGGTCGAAAATACGTTTGAGCTGTATCCTGCGTTATCCCTGTTGCCGAGTGTATCGGAGAAGAACGCTCTTACCTGCCATGTGTCATAGCTGTCGGTTTTGCCCGTCACCATTATTTCTTGGTTATCGTTTCGAATCATCTTATCCTCGTTTGTCGCATTCTCAAAATTGCTAAGACGATACTCTATTATCGGGTCGATTTTTCCGATACCCTTATCAAACACATCGTATTTAACAACCGCCTTTGTTCCGTCATTGCGCTCGCTTACGCCCGTTACCGTCGGGGGCGTGTTATCAAGGTATAATCTTATATCCTTGTTATCATAATTGTTAAGTTCGTTTCCGGCTCTGTCTTTGACCGAATATTCAAGGTACAATTCCTTATCACCGGGGTATGCGTCCTGTGGGAATATCTCGTTTAGCTTAACCGTGCCACGGTTGCCCTCGGTTGTCACAGGAAGCTGTACACTTGCCATTTTTTGAGATGAAATGTTGTCATTGTTCGTCTTTCCGCTTTGCAAGCCGTTACCCGACTTGCCGAGCTTTATCGGAAGATACCGCTTTTTGCCGCCCTCCCAATAGACAACCGACACATACGCGCCGTCAAGGTCAAAGCCGCCCTCGTCCTCAAACACAAGTTTTGCGTTTGAATTAAAGTCCTTCGCCCAGCCGCCTGCGATTGTTTTATCTTTCAATTCGGGCGGTTTTGTATCAATAATTATGTTCTTTGCCAAAGGCATAAGGTCTTTATACTGTGACGGGATTTTAAGTCTTGAACCGTCAATCGTCATATTCGAAATATTTCTGAGCTTTTCGCCGCCGCACATAATCGCGTCATCGTCAAAGACAAAGTTTCCTTTATTGTCATCGCTGCCGGCGAAATCTATTTTATAGCGCGAAACACCGTTAACGTCCTGAGGCGTATATCTGAAATACAGTTCGGTTGTCGCGTCACTTTTTATACCTTTTTCGTTGGCTTTGTTATCAACACCCACCGTCCGCGCAAAAGCGAGGTCGGCATAGACATACTTTCCGCCAATCTTTTTATTGTTCGTGTCGTATACCTGTAATTTAAGCTTTGTTCTTTTTATGTCGCCGTTTTGGATATTTGCCTTTGCGACCTCATCATCGAGAACTATTCTGAATATCGGCGCGTTCTCGTTATTCTTTCCGAACGAAGTGTCCTGTCCGTACTGTAGCTTTCCGTTCTTTTTAACGTTGTTAGAAATCTCGGACGGCATACTTCCGGCTATGGTTTTATACTGAACGCCGCTGATATTCAGCGAGCTTTCGTTTACATACGGATAGAACTTTCTGTCGGTGAACTGTTGGCTGTGCAGACCCGTTTTTGTATCGTCAACCGTATAATATGTACCGTCCGACGCCTTGTTCGAAAATCCGCCCGTTGTTTCGTCTTTGAGGGCGTTGCCCGCTATATCGGTTATGCACGCTTTTCCGTTGACAAGTTTTGACGGTGTAAGCGAAACATAAAGCTCGGTATCTTTATCGGTGTTATCGGGAATCTTATATTTAAAATACATCTTGTCGCCGCTCACGCCGTCAAACTCCGCATCATATGCCGCGCTGTCCGTCTTGTTGCTCGGGTTCGCGGTAAGACGCAGTTTAAGCTTACCCGTATCGCTTGTTTTTACCTTTTCGTCAAACTGGACGTAAAAACGAATCTCGCTTTCTATTGCCGATGCGTTTACGTCAGAACCGTACACGTTTTTCTGTTTATTAAACTGACCGCTTTCGATTCCGCTCGATTTAACTTTAGGTCCGACACTGTCGCGCAGGAACACACGAACCTTCTGAACCGAACTTCCGTTCCATTTTTTAAGTCCCTTTCTTGACGAGCGCAGATTCAACATCATATATCTGATGTCAGTGTTCAGCTTTTGCCAGCCTGCCGTAACCGTGCGCGTTCCGTCATACCAATTCTCGGGGGTTGTTATTTCCTGCTGAATCGGTGATGAATAATTATAAAAACGAAGGTTCGCCACACCGCGATGTTTGTTTGTCGTACCCTTATAGTTATCCGTTTCGGCAACAACCGCCGCCTCTATATCACCTTTTGAAATCAGCTGTCTTAAATCGGAGCTAAAATAAGCGCCAAAATCAACTTTATAGTTATTTTTGTCGCTTGAATTGTTATATACGGCATATAAATATTTATTATTGCCGATTTTTGCCCCATAGTCACCCTGTGTTGTGTCATAGACGAACTGAACATTTTTGCTCGTTCCGTCATAATAATCCTGTCCTCGATAAAATCTGAATTGGTTAAAAACCGAATAGCTCGAGTTAATATCCTCTAACTTATCGCCCTCACCCGCCTTTAAGATTTTACCGCTTTCAAGCGCAACCGTGCCGTTTCTCTTCTTCTCGACCGATGAATCATCCCACTTCACCTGCGACCTGCCGCCGAAACTCTTATCCCCGGCAAAAACGTTTTGGGGGAACGTTCCAACCAACATACATAATGTAAGTGCCACGCCGAAAAATCGTTTTAACTTCATATCCGAATCCTCCGTCTTATATAAATTTAAATATATTTCAAAAATGTTATAAAAGCCCAAACTTAAAATATCCTCAAAGTCCTTATTTTACTTTAAGATATAATAATTGGCTTACAAGCGTATTATAACATCTGAGCCGATAAAAGTCAACAATTTATTTACATTTTATTAATAAAAATGCGAATTTAACAAATTCATTTTAAATATATTGTAAAATTAATCCCATATTCAAAAATTTTTTTAAAAAATTAGGAAAAATTCCTTGACAAATCAAAAAATTCTGTTATAATAGATAAGGTAGACAAATTTAAATATTCCTCTATAGCTCAGTTGGTAGAGCATGCGGCTGTTAACCGCAGGGTCGTTGGTTCGAGTCCAACTGGAGGAGCCACGTCGGAACGGACTTTACTTCGTTCCGATTTTTCTTATGCGAAAAATCAGTCACACGTGCCGTCGTTCCTCCTTTTTCGCAAAAAGGCACGCTCGGCTCGCCTGTTCGCTTGTAAACGCACTCACAACGGCTTACTGTCGCTACCACCTTTTTGCGATACAGGCGCCTTCGGCGCACAAATATCCGAAAGGTTCATATCGTCCGCACCCGAGTAAACCTTTTTATGCAAATGCAAGTGAACCAACGAGCCTGCGAGCCGCTTGCGGACGCAGGGAATCGAGCAGCGACCGCCGCCGGCGGCGGATTAAGGGAGCGCGGAGAGCTGTGCCGCAACACAATGAAATGAGCCGTCATTTTGAGCGGCGATATTGAATTGATGTTGCAAACGGACGTGGTTCGAGTCCAACTGGAGGAGCCAAATAAGAACCTCAAGGTTGATAGAAACCTTGGGGTTCTTCTCTTTTATTTCGGTTTCAAAAAAACCTTTGCCTGTGCGGTTTTCGGAATACATCGTGTAAAAGTGCTGCTGTGCGATAATGTTTTCTCCTTATCGGCAGCACATTTTTGTGCCGAAATTGCCCGAAAATATCCGTTTCAATCAAAAAATGAAACCGTAAAATTTTACCCCCGACCTTTCGTGTCAATTGTTTACCCTTTCGTGTCAATTGTTTACCCTTTCGTGTCAAAGGTTCGACCTTTCGTGTAAAAGGTATGATTTGTTTTTAGTTAATGGATTTTGAACAGAGCCATTCAGCTTAACAATTGAAAACCCATAATAACGATGCCGAGAACAACGAGAACTACACCTGTTGCACGGTTAAGTGTTTTAGGCTGTGCCTTATTGGCAAATACCGCAGCTATCTGAGCCCACAAAAGCGTAAATACAACGCACAGTACCCATGTTAAAACATCCGGCAATCCGCCTATTGTAAAATGTGACATCGCACCCGTCAACGCGGTAAAGGTCATAATGAATACACTTGTACCTACGGCAGTTTTTAATTCATAACCCATTACGCTCGTTAAAATCAACAGCATCATCATACCGCCGCCCGCACCGATAAATCCACAGATAAAACCAATCATCACACCGCAGATTATCGACTGAATTGCCCGCTTTTTTGCTGAAGTTTTTCCCATACTTTCCTTGGTTGTCATAACGGGGCGCACGATGAATTTAATTCCGAGCAGAAATGTCATAAACACCGAAAAGCCGCCCATCGTTGCCGCCGGCACAAAGCTTGCTATATAACTTCCGACAATGGTAAACGCTAACACACTGACCATCATAATCAAGCCGTTCTTCACATCCAGATTTTTGTTTTTATGATAGGTGTATGCCGAAACCGCGCTGGCAAGCACATCGGAAGAAAGTGCGATTCCCACCGCCATATAAGGATCCATTCCCAAAAAGGTTATCAGCATCGGACTGATTACGGCAGCGGCGCTCATTCCCGCAAAGCCTGTGCCGAGACCTGCGCCCATACCTGCAAAAAATGTTATCAAAACGGTTAATGCAATACTCATAATTTATTTTCCGCCTTCAAAATCTCATTCAGATTTTTCTCAATAATATCCGTTGCCTCCGAAAACGCTTTACGCAGATCGTCATCCATATTCAAGAACATTCTCTCTGTAAAGGCTTTCTGAAGTTTTCGCCCGCGCTCAATAATCGGCTTTGCTTTATCGGTACATATAAGGCCCGTTTTACGCCGATCTCCTTCCACCTGCTTTCTGAGAAGATACCCTTCTCGGACAAGCCTTTCAACATTTACCGATACAAGATTTGCCTTAATCCGCCGTATTTCCACTATTTCGCCGGCAGTGTTATAGTTCGGGTTGTTGCCGAGAAACATCAGAATGTCAAATGCTGTCTGCGACAGTTCTAACTCTTTGCATAGTGGCTTGCACATCGCATTGTATGCCCGGGAAATCTTTCTTGAAACTTCTATGCTTAAATTCACACTCTGTCACCTCATACTTCATATTTGAATTGTTCATTTTTGAAGTATTGTATCACAATTTATATGAATTGTCAAGAGCGTATCGATAAATTTTAATGATTAATACGGATAAATAACAGAATTTTTTTGTCTTCCGCTGCCGAACATATGTAGCATCAGCAACTAAAAAAGCTGAATACCCGGAAGTTCAAACCGAGAATTCAGCTTTTAATTTTAATTTTCAAATTTCGGCGCAGTAACTTCATTACCTGCAAATGCATTAGGCCCGGGATTTGACAGAGAAAAATACATTCTTGCGGCTTTGGTTGTGCCAAAGTCACGGTTTGAACCGCTTTCCTGCACTTCGTTAAAGGCATCACGGAACATCTGATTATGTGCTTCTTCACGGTTAAGCAAAAAGTCAATCGTTTCCCGTACTTTTTTATCCTCAATCTGCCGATAGAGATACTCATATACAACCTTTGCCCTCTGTTCTGATGCGATGTTGCTCAGAAGATCGGCACACAAGTCACCGGTTACGGTAACATAGTCTGCATTCCACGAATATCCCGAGGCATTTATGAGCCCCGGATTTAATCCGAGCAATACATGAGTCTGAATTTCTCCGGATTGAACCTTTTCGGCATCAACATCGTGACCGTTGAGCATATTAATTGTTTGAGCAACCATCTCCATATGCCCAAGTTCTTCAGCAGCTATATCCATAAACAAGTCCTTGATTTTCGGGTCTTTTATGCGAAAGCTCTGGGACATATACTGCATAGCGGATTTCATTTCTCCGTTTGCTCCTCCGAGCTGCTCCTGAAGTAAAGCGGCATATTGCGGATTGGGACGTTCCACGCCTACCGGATGGAACAGAATTTTTTCGTGTTTAAACAAATATATCAACTCCTTCTAATCGTTATGTTTTTAGTATTGCAGATATCGATTGATTTATGCATATATTTACAGCAAAACAGAATGCGGATAATTGATATGCTCGGCACATATAAAAAGACAACCCGTGCAGGTTGCCTTAAAACATATGTTTAATTCTTGAGGATAAGCACTATTTCGCGTTTCTTTTTAACACCGTTTTTATACGAATTGTTACCGGTATCATTATAGCGTAGAACACTATCAAATAAAACGGGAAAATAACCATTCCGAATACTTGACCGAGCAAGCCGCAAACTGTGGGAGCAATCATAATTCCGATATATGCCGATGCCATCTGAATACCGATAATCGACTGCGAAATATCACTGCCGAAGTTTTCGGGCGTCAAATAATTAAAATTCGGAAACAGCGGACCGTTTCCGAGTCCTATCAAAAACATTCCCAACGCACACATATATACTCCTCCGGGAAGAATCAGCAGCAACAAAGCGAGTCCCAACACAATTTGACCTAACTTTATTATTTTCCAGCTATGTAATTTTGCTGCCAATACACCCGATAAAAATCGTCCGAGTGTCATTCCAATATAGTAAATCATTATGATTTGCGCCGCTTTCTCTGCCGGCAAATGCTTATATTCCACAAGGAATGTACTGCCCCAACCGCCGCAGGTACATTCTATGGCACAGGAGGCAATAAAAAGGCTGCACATCATTTTTACCCCCGGAATCTTCAATACACTTCCGAACGATAAATCTTTGTGTGTATTTTCCTCAGACTCATTTTCACCGCCGTGCGCCTTGCGCCACAGCGGAAGAGATAAAAACAAAAGCAAAGTTATGATAAGCTGAATGGCAAAAGCTATTCTGTATCCGCCCCGCCAACCGAAATTGTCGGCAATAACAAGTGACAATATATAAGGACTTACGGATACGCCGACTCCGTAAAAGCAGTGCAGAAAACTCATATGTGTTGCCGAATAATGAATCGCCACATAGTTATTAAGGGCTACATCTATTGCCCCTGCACCTATTCCGAGGATAATTGCCCAAAAACACATTACCCATAAATTCGGTGCAAAAGAAAAGCCGAGCAAAGCCAAAGCCGTTAAAAGCGTACTGTAAGCAGAAACCTTGTTTGTTCCGAGCCGTGAAATTATTTTTGAACTTATCACACTCGACAGAACAGTACCGCAAGATATAATAATCGTGACAAAACTTCCAAACGAAATCGGCAGTTCAAACTCAGAATATATTGCAGGCCAAGCTGTACCGAAAAGTGAATCAGGTATTCCCAAACCGATAAAGGCGATGTATATTATAATAAGTAGTGCTGTTGCCATAAAAAGAGCTCCTTAAAGTGTGCAAAATTTTAGCGATATGCCAATACATAACTTTGAGTATTTTAACACAAAAACGGCAAAAAAGCAATCGTTTCCGACTGCTTTCTCCCATTTGCACAAAAATTCAATGTACAGGCAAAAAAGAACCCCACAGATGCACCGTTTTGGTTCTTCTGTGAGGTTTCTATACAATAGACCACTTGATTTCAGTTCCGCCTTTGAACTTAAAAACGATATGTTCTTTGGAGTATATCGTCATTGTTTCTATCACCGCATTCCAAAGTCCGGTATCAAAATCCGTAATCAAGTGCTCCTGCTTTTCCAATTCATCAAGGAATGCCGCAATCATATTTTTCCTTGAATTTCTGTTTGCAATTTCCGTTTCCGTTTTATCTTTATACAATCTTAATGCCTCGTTGCAACTTATTATTCCATTTTTATATGTTATATGTTATAATAAATAAAAGCAAGTTGGAGGAGGTTTATCCTATGATAGAGAAAATACATTTCAGGCGGCATCTTTCGTCCTTTCAAATTATTATACTGAGCTTTGCCGGTGTAATTCTCTTTGGGGCGCTTATATTAATGCTGCCGATATCGTCTGCGGCGGGCATAGTAACACCGTTTCACAGTGCGATATTTACATCAACCTCTGCCGTTTGTGTAACCGGCCTGGTTGTGCTGGATACCGGCAGCTATTGGTCGCCGCTCGGGCAGGCAGTGATTTTGCTGCTTATACAGATAGGAGGACTCGGAGTTGTAACGGCAGCGGTGTCATTTGCAATGCTTGCGGGCAGAAAAATATCACTTATGCAGCGCAGCACAATGCAGGACGCTATTTCAGCGCCAAGGCTCGGCGGAATAGTCCGTCTGACAAGGTTTGTCTTGAAAGGCACGCTTTTAATAGAACTAATCGGAGCGTTATGTATGCTTCCGTCGTTTTACGGCGAATACGGTGCAAGCGGAATATGGAAGGCTGTGTTTCATTCCGTATCGGCTTTTTGCAATGCCGGATTTGACATTTTGGGAACAGGCGCTCATACATATCCTTCTCTTACCGAATATATAGGAAATCCTTCTGTGAACATTGCAATTATGCTTTTGATTATAGTCGGAGGTATCGGGTTTCTTACGTGGGACGATATTTGCCTTCATAAACATCATTTCAGGCGTTACTGTATGCAAAGCAAGATTGTTCTGTTCACATCGGCGCTTTTAATTGCAATACCTGCCGCTTTCTTTTTCTTTTGTGATTTTGGCGGTATGCCGGTTGGGAAAAGAATCTTTGCATCTTTGTTTCAGTCTGTGACAACAAGGACTGCCGGATTTAATACTGCCGACCTTAACGCAATGACAGGCGCCTCAAAAGCGATTATGACATTGCTTATGCTGATTGGCGGCTCGCCCGGCTCCACTGCCGGCGGTATGAAAACCACAACCTTTGCGGTTATTATATTAAGCGCCGTGTCAGTGATTAAAAGGAAAGAAGAAATTTGCGTTTGCGGAAGGCGAATCGACAATACAATTGTAAGAAATGCTTTGGCAATCGCAACAATTTATTTTTCACTTTTCTTTGTCGGCGGAGTTGCGATAAGCGTACTTGAAAACCTTCCTTTGTCCGATTGCCTTTATGAAACCGCATCGGCAATCGGAACTGTGGGACTCACGCTTGGAATTACGCCAAAGCTCGGTATCGCATCGCAAATTATTCTTATACTTTTAATGTACCTTGGGAGAGTCGGCGGTTTGACACTGGTATATGCGGCAATCGCAAGCAAAAATCAAGGCGGAGCAAAACTGCCGCTTGAAAAAATAACAGTCGGATAAAAAGGAGTTTTTGAATTATGAAAAATGTTTTGTTAATAGGTATCGGAAGATTCGGAAAGCATGTTGCATTGCAGCTTAACAAATTGGGACACGAGGTTATGGCGGTGGATTCCAATGAAGAACGAATCAACAGCGTGCTGCCGTTTGTGACCAATGCCCAAATCGGTGACAGTACAAATGCGGATTTTTTGAAATCTCTCGGAATAGGAAATTATGATGTTTGCATTGTTACAATCGGAGGGGATTTTCAAAATTCACTTGAAACAACCTCTTTACTTAAAGAGCTCGGAGCAAAAAAGGTTATTTCAAGAGCGGAACGGGATGTGCAGGAAAAGTTTCTCTTGCGGAACGGAGCGGACGGAGTGGTTTATCCCGAAAAACAAATTGCAAAATGGGCTGCTATTCGATATACTGCGGATCATATTCGTGATTATATAGAAATTGACGATTCCCACGCTATCTTTGAGGTTGAAGCACCCAAACAGTGGATTGGAAAAACAATAGGCGATATAGATATCCGCCGAAAATATAATATTAATGTTTTGGCTGTTAAACAGAACGGAAATATTGATATGGCAATATCTTCGGATACGGCTCTCGGCGAAAACGTAACACTTATGGTTTTGGGAGAATATAAAGAGCTGCAAAAATGTTTCCGTATCTAAAAAAGAGGTGAATCATTTTGAAAGATGTATTGCTGACGGCAGCTGTTCTTGCCTTTTTCGCTTTCGGTTACTTCTTAATGGATCGAATAGACCGATTTCTGTGTAAAAACCAAAAGGCGATTCAAAATGACGAAAGCGACTCTAAAAGCTCACAAATACTGCTTTCATCGGATTTGACGGATGATGAGATATTAAAAGAAATACACGGTTTTAAGAAAAATCACAGCAAGACCGGGATATTGCTTTATGATAAAAATATGAATACTTTTTATTGACATATGTGGACTTTTAGTGCGATTTATGATATAATAATATAAAACAGATAATGGCGGTGAATAATATGAGCGCTCAAAAAACAATAACATATATTGAAAAAAAGCAGCACATACTTGTATGTCTGTCCGCTTCGCCGTCTAATGAAAAAATCGTGCAGACTGCTGCAAAAATGGCAAAAGTTCTCGATGCACGATTTACGGCGATTTATGTGCAAAACGATTTTGCACTAACCGAAAGCGATCAAAAAAAACTTGATAACAATATTCAATTTGCGGAAAATATCGGAGCCGATGTAGTAACTGTCCACGGCGAGGATGTGGCTATGCAGATAGCGGAATACGCGCGGCTGTCCGATGTAACAAAAATTGTAATAGGTCAAAGCAACGCAAAACGCAGCCGCATTTGGGGAGGATACACTCTGACAGAAAAACTGATATCGTATGCACCCGACATTGATATTCACATTATTCCCGATGCCGGATTTTATAAAAAATCACGCAAAAGCAGTTTATTTGCGAATACCCAACTGCCGACAGTGCAGGATATTTTGACTGCCTGCGGTGTTCTTGCTTTATGCACGGCTATAGGCTTCCTTTTTCTTCACCTCGGGTTTAACGACACAAACATCGTTACCGTTTATATCTTCGGCGTGTTGGTTATTTCCGCTCTGACAAAAGGATATGTTTGCAGCATTGCAAGTTCGCTGCTCAGCGTTTTTCTGTTTGGTTTTTTTCTGACAGAACCGCATTTGTCGCTCAAAACATATGCCGTCGGCTATCCTGTGACATTTGCCGTTATGCTTGCGTCATCAATTCTTACAGGAACGCTTGCTTCAAAATTAAAAAAGCATGCAAAGCTGTCGGCACAAGCAGCTTTTCGTATGCAGATTTTGTTTGATACCGACAGATTGCTGCAAAATGCAAAAGGCAGCGAGGAAATATTGAGTATAACCTGTATGCAGCTTTCAAAGCTTCTTGACCGCTGTATTGCAGCATATAAAACCGATAAATCAAGCTTGTCAAAAGGGCAGATTTTTTCTGAAAAGGGCACAGACGATACAGAGCGGATATTAAATGATTCCGAACGAAAAGTTGCTGAGTGGGTGTATAAAAACGGGCGGTGTGCAGGTGCGACAACCTCACATTTCGGCAATGCCGAATGTCTGTATTTCTCAATACGCATTGAAAAGCGGATATACGGCGTAATTGGGATTCCGATGGATAAAAACTCGGCAGATTCATTTGAAAACAGTGTATTGCTGTCCGTTTTGAATGAATGTGCATTGGCTATGGATAACGCACATAATGCAGCGGAAAAAGAAAAGGCTGCCGATTTTGCAAAAAGCGAGCAACTGCGTGCAGATCTTTTGCGTTCAATTTCTCATGATCTCCGCACACCTTTGTGTTCAATTTCCGGGAATGCAGATACTCTTTTACATAATTCCGATTGCTTGGACGAGGACACCAAGCATCGGATTTATACCGACATTTATGATGACTCCGAGTGGCTTACAGGCGTTGTTGAAAATCTTTTATATGTTACAAGACTCAATGACGGAAGGCTGAAATTAAATCTGAGCGACCAGCTTGCTGATGAGGTTATAGCTGAGGCTGTATCTCATTTATGCCGAAAATCGGCGGAGCATACAATAACCGTTCAGTGTGAGGATTTATTGCTTGTTCGTATGGACGCACAGCTTATTATTCAGGTTTTGGTTAATTTGATTGATAACGCAATAAAATATACACCTGCCGGTTCTGAAATCCGCATAAGCGCTCAAAAACAAGGAAATTATGCAATGTTTAACGTGTCGGATAACGGAAACGGGATACCCGATGATGTAAAGCCGCATATATTTGAGATGTTTTATACCGGGAAAAATAAGATTTCCGACAGCCGCCGGAGTTTCGGTCTCGGTCTTACGCTTTGTAAATCAATAATAGATGCGCACGGCGGAAACCTGGAGCTTTCGGACAACATACCGCACGGATGCAGTTTTAAATTTAATTTACCGATTAGCGAGGTGACTCTTAATGAATAAACCGCTTGTACTTGTTGTTGAGGATGACCGCCCCGTCCGCAACTTGATTGTTACAACTCTGAAATCCCACGATTACAGATATCTGACGGCAGAAAACGGAAAAACCGCGATTATGGAGGCATCATCGCATAATCCGGATATTGTTCTGCTGGATCTTGGATTGCCGGACATAGACGGTACGGAGGTAATAACGAATATCCGAGGATGGTCAAATATGCCGATAATTGTTATCAGCGCACGCAGCGAGGATTCCGACAAAATCACTGCACTTGATGCCGGAGCGGATGACTATCTGACAAAGCCTTTCTCTGTTGAAGAACTTCTTGCACGGCTTCGGGTAACACAAAGAAGATTGCTGCTGCTGAAAAGCAGTAATGATGCGGGAAAACCTGTTTTTCAAAACGGTGAACTCAAAATAGATTATGCAGCGGGCTGCGTTTATCTGAAGGGTGAAGAAATGCATCTTACGCCGATTGAGTATAAGCTTTTGTGCCTTTTATCGCATAATGTCGGAAAGGTGCTGACGCACACATATATCACTATGCAAATTTGGGGAAGCAGCCGGGAAAATGACATTGCTTCGCTGCGTGTTTTTATGGCTACGCTCAGAAAAAAATTAGAACCGGAAAAAACAAGCCCTCAGTATATTCAAACGCATATAGGTATAGGATACCGAATGCTGAGGGTTGATTAGAATAGCACAAAGGTTTATGTTTTATCTGTTAGTCTGTAATTACAGGAGATTTAAAAAATGATGAAAAAAACACTGTCCCTATTTTTGGCTTTTTTCAAAACAGGTGCATTTACATTCGGCGGCGGCTACGCTATGATTGCACTTTTGGAGAATGAGTTTGTGGAAAAGAAAAAATGGATAACGAAAAATGAGTTTCTTGATATGGTTGCGATTGCAGAATCCACGCCGGGACCCGTTGCTGTCAACAGCGCCACATACATAGGATATAAAATAGCGGGCTTCAAGGGTGCGGCAGTCTCTACTCTGGCAGTCTGCATCCCGTCATTTGCCGTGATTTTCTGCATTTCGCTCTTTTTTGAGCAATTTTTGAAATTAACATATGTTTCATATGCATTTCGCGGAATACAAGTCTGTGTGATTTATCTTATCCTGTCTGCCGGACTGAAAATGCTGAAAAATATAAAAAAGACGGCATTTAACATCGCCATTTTACTATCGGTCATTGCTGCAATGGTGTCTTGCACTGTATTTTCCGTATCAATTTCTTCTGTTTGTTATATATTGATATGCGGCGTATTGGGTATGGCAGCATTCTTTCTGAAAAAGCTTAAGAAGGGATGCGATTGAAATGATATATATAAAGTTGTTTTTCAGTTTTTTAATGATAGGTGCATTATCCTTCGGCGGCGGCTACGGAATGGTTTCGCTTGTGCAGGAAACAGTTTTGTCAAACGGCTGGCTGTCCGAAAGTGAATTTATGAATTTTATAGCGGTTTCAGAATCAACCCCCGGACCGCTTGCGATAAATATGGCAACTTTTATCGGCTCAACGCAAGGCGGTATTTTAGGATCGCTTTTTGCAACAACAGGCGTCGTTTTGCCATCGTTCATTATAATCCTTTTAATCTCGGCGGTCTTGAAAAATCTTTTGAAATATTCTGCGGTAAATGCTTTTTTATCAGGCGTACGCCCCTGTGTTGTGGGTATGATTCTTGCAACGGCAAGCGTTATGGCATTGTCATCGCTCTTGGGATTTGTTGATTTAAACACTGCCGCTGAGCCGGATATTGAATCGGTTATTATATTTGCATCGCTTTGGTGTATACATATTATCTTCAAAAAAGTTAAAAAGAAAACACCGTCACCGATTTTAATGATTATATTATCGGCAGCGCTTGGTATTATTTTTGGAACTGTTTAAAAAACAGAAATGCTCGTTGCCGTATTTTGCGGCAATGAGCCTTTCTTTAATAAAATTACTCGATAGCAATTTTGCTTGTCGAATTAAGCTTTTTCTGTTCCTTTTTCGGAAGAACAATGGTCAAAACACCTGATTTATATTTTGCTTTTACATCTTCGGGAGTAACATCACCGACATAAAAGCTCCTTCTACAAACGCCTGCATAGCGTTCCTGTCTTAAAACTCTGCCTTTCTTATCTTCTTCGTCCTTGTCAAGACCTTTTTCGGCACTGATTGTGAGATAACTGTCTTTCACATCAATACTAATCTCATCTTTTTTGAAACCCGGCAGATCAACGGCGATTTCATATGCACCGTCTTTTTCGTGAATATCGGTTTTCATCAAATTTCTGCCGTGCTTTCCGTACAGCGGATTGTGTGCTCCAAAGAAACCTCCGTCAAAGAAATCATCAAACATATTTTCTCCAAAAATACTCGGTAACATAAGTCATTCCTCCATTTATTATATTATTAAAACCTTGTGCTGCGGTCAACCCGTATCACAGGATGTATGCTGTTTGCTCTGTATTGTTACTCACTCATCGGACTCACTCTCTTTCTTATCTTTTAACTATATTATACAACTTTCTATTGAAAAAACAATAATCTTGTGGTACAATAAATATGTGATGTATTGTGCTGTCAGCACAAACAAAAAGCCAAGAAGGAGTGTTGCCGATGAACGAACACAAATGGGCGAATTACAGTGTTCAAGCGCTTGTGAATGAGTTTTTTGAACAGGATGATTTGCACAAACTTGCCGAAGATACAGGAATTTTGCTTGAATGTCCTCTGCTGATAATAGACGAAACATTTCATATTGCCGCACATTTCAGTCCGCCCGATTTCTCCGACAAACTTTTTGGGGATGCGGTTTCCTATGGTATGATTACATATGAACTCGGTGCGATTATAAGCAAAAATGATGCTCTTTGTGTCGGGAAAGCCGACTATATTAAATTGGACGAAAGTATATATAAGAGGCGTTTCGCACCGCTTATCAGCACAGGCGTAAGACTCGGATATTTAATCTGCGTTGATACCGACGGGCATTTGCAGGAAATTCCGACGGAGATTTGGCAGCAAATCGAAATGATACTGTCCAAGCAGTTGTTTATCGAAACAAGCAGGCAGGACAAACCATTTGAAACAACAGAGGAAATACTTATGCATTTGCTGGGCGGCGGTTTCCCGTCCGAACCGTATTTTCGGCTTCAAACGGCAAACACTTATTTGTCGGATTTCAAGCCGACAGCCTTTGCCCTTATTGACCTTACGGTTTACAATAATGAATATGCGGGAAAGCGGCAGCTGAAAGAGGAAATCCGAAGGTATTTTGCCAATTCACACGACTTTGTGTATAAGGGAGATGTTTTCCTTTTTCTGCACAGTAAGCACGATATAAATATATTTGCCGAACTTGCAAATGAATTTGGATTAAAAGTAATTATATCCGACCCGATAAACAGCTTATTTGAACTGCCGGAGTTGTATCGGACTGCGCACGAAGCACTTGAAATGCTTATTGAAGCTGACTTGGGTAATATGTTCGTATCCTCTGTCGCGAATTTGAGGACACCTCTGATGCTTAAAAATTTATCGCACCGAAAAGACCTTATTCCGCCAAAGCTTATAAATCTTGCGGAGCACGATAAATCAAAAGACACAATGTATTTGGAAACGCTTTATTATTATCTGATAAACAGCCGCTCGCTAAAGAAAACCTGTGACGCATTGTTCACACACCGCAATACCGTTTTGTACCGTATCCGCAGGATACAGGAAGATTTTTTAATTCCTCTTGATGATGCTGCGATGCACACGGAATTATTGCTCGGCACCGCATTGTTGCTGTTTGAAGTCAAGGGCGCCGCTTTCTTTGCGAACATTAAAAATAATTAAAAAAGGAATGATTATTATGAAAGAAAACAGAAAACTGTTAAAAGAAGTACTGAGGGACATTAGACACGATATGACCAACGAGGAAGTTTTGAATCTTTTGGCTGACAGCAAAATCTCAATCAGCCCCAAAAACGAAAGGGAGAAATATACTCTCGGACAGCGTGCCGCCGATAAAATCGCTAAATTTGCCGGGAGCTGGGCGTTTATATTTTCATTTACGGGCGTTCTTATACTATGGATGGCAGTAAACGTTGTGCTTGCGACCAAAGCGTTTGACCCGTATCCGTTTATTTTGCTTAACTTGGTTTTGTCCTGTGTGGCAGCCATTCAAGCACCGCTTATTATGATGAGTCAGAACAGACAAGAGGAAAAAGACCGTCACCGTGCTGAAAACGATTATAAAGTCAACCTTAAAACCGAAATTATGATAGAAGATATTTTTGATAAGGTTACGGCAATTTTGAAAAAGCAATCAGAAATAGAAAAGCAACTCGGCAATATGCAGAGTGAAAACAATATTGAAAATATGAAAAAGTAGATCTCACTGCCAAATTCATCGCCACTCTTGACGCACAAAAAGACAGCAAATTTGCATTTTATGCTTTTGCTGTCTTTTTGGAATATTAAATTGTTGTGTGGTTTTAATTCATTACCGCATCTTTTATTCTGCAATACGTGAATTTGTCCTCCGTATACGTTTCAAATGTTCCGGTGACCGTTATTTCGGAATCAACGGTCGGATAATCGTCAGGATATTTATGCTCGCCTTTTAAGATAAATTCCAAACCCCGCCGGCAGCAGCCGAGAGCGTCAGCCATGATACAGGCAAAGTATTGCTGCCCCGTTGTTTCGTCCTCATAAACCGCAAATACTCCTTTCATTTTAACCGTTTTTCCAATATAGCTTTCGGGTTCGGCCATCATATTCCAGACCTCGGCATAAACCGCCGTGCTGCTGAGCGTGGTTAAATCAACATCAATTCCGTCAGCGGATTTAGGCTTTTCGGTCTGCTGCGTTGCGGCTGTATCGGTTTTCATATCATCATTTGACTGCGGCTGACGAAAGCGTCTCAAATGTAAACGCAGGCTTTAACGCGGTTATAACGCCGATTCAATATCTCATCATCGTTGTAATCGAACTCGGCACATACCTTATAACACGTCTTATGCTTGTGAAATATTTAAGAAAGATAAAGATGACCGAAATCCTCAAAAACCGAGAGTAATAAAAAATCAAACACGCCGCGTCATAAATCCCGACGCGGCGTGTTTTTATTGTCATCATTTTTATTGTCATTGCTCCTGTTGTCACCATGCTATACTCGGCTGTTATACATTTGGGCATAAAAGCCGTCTTTTGCCATAAGCTCGCTGTGATTGCCCTGTTCGATTATCCGTCCGTTGTTCATAACCAGAATCACATCGGCGTTTCGTATGGTAGAGAGCCTGTGCGCAACGATAAAACTCGTCCGACCCTGCATCATTTTTTCGAATGCGCTTTGAACCCTTATCTCGGTTCGGGTATCGATTGAGCTTGTCGCCTCATCAAGTATCAGCATGGGCGGAAGGCACAGCATCGCACGCGCGATACATAAGAGCTGTTTCTGACCCTGTGAAATATTCTCTCCGTCCTCTGATATAACGGTGTCATATCCGTGAGGCAATCTTTTTATGAATCCGTGCGCATATGCCGCCTTTGCCGCCGCAACAACTTCTTCCTCCGTTGCATCGGGTTTGCCGTAGGCAATGTTCTCACGGATTGTTGCGGATTTGAGCCATGTGTCCTGTAAGACCATCCCGAAACTTCCTCTAAGGCTGTTGCGCGTTATTTTGTCGGCATCCGTGCCGCTTATGCTTATCTTTCCGCCCGTAACGTCATAGAATCGCATAAGCAGGTTTATAAACGTTGTCTTTCCGCAGCCCGTAGGTCCGACGATAGCAATCCTCTGTCCCGGCTTTACGTCAAGGTTAAAGTTTTCTATAAGCGGAACATCGGGGGTATATGAAAAGCTTACGTTCTCGATTTTCACACGTCCGTCCGCGTCAACCAAGACTCGCGCGTCCGCCGAATCGGGGGATTGCCGCGGCTCGTCAATCAGGTCAAACAGATGCCGCGCCGATGCGAATGCGTTCTGAAGCTCGGTTATAACTCCCGAAATTTCGTTAAACGGTTTTGTGTACTGATTCGCATAGGTCAAAAGGCACGAAAGCTGTCCGACCGTCAAAGCAAGTCCCGCTCCGAAGCTGCCCATTACCGCGAACGCACCCACTGTGCCGACCGCCGCATACACAAGGTTGTTGACGAATCGTGTTGACGGGTTTGTCAGCGATGAAAAGAACACCGCTTTTAACCCGAATTTTTGCAGATTTTTGTTTATTCCGTCAAAGCTGTTCTGTGCCTCTTTTTCATATCCGAAAGCACGCACGGCTTTTTGGTTGCCTATTATTTCCTCGGTAAGAGTGGTTATCTCGCTGCGGATTTCGGTCTGTTTTTTAAACATTTCATATGTGTGACCCGACACAAATTTAGCAACAAAGAATGACAGGGGCGTTATTACAACCACCGCAAGAGATATGATTACGTTGACCGAAAACATAAATATCAATGTTCCGATAATCGTCGCAACCCCCGTGAAAAGCTGTGAAAATCCCATTATCAAACCGTCCGAAAGCTGGTCGGCATCGGTTGTTATACGGCTTATTATATCACCGAAATTTCTCGAATCGATATATTTGAGCGGAACGTTCTGAAGGTTTTCAAACGCCTTTAGTCTGACATCGTTCACCGCTCCGTATGTTATGCGGTTGTTGCACATATTCATAACCCACTGTGCCGCCGCCGTAAGCACGGCGACTATCGCAAGCCTTATCATAAGCGGCACAAGCGCGTCAAAATCGACATTGCCTTTTCCGACAATCAGGTCAACGCCCTCGCCGATTATCACCGGCGCATAAAGGGTCAGGGCAACGCTTGCCGCCGCCATAATCTGTGCCATGATAAACGTACCCTTATACGGCTTTATAAGCCGCGCGATTCTTATCGCGGTATCTTTTCTCGATGATTTTTCTTTAGCGTTCATTGCCGCTCACCCCCTCTGTATTCTCGTCCTCAAACTCCTCGGGAATCTGAGTCATACATATCTCACGGTATACCTCGCAATTATGAGCAAGTTCGCTGTGCTTTCCGATTCCGACAGGCTTTCCGTCATCAAGAACAAGGATTGTATCCGTATCGCGGATTGTTGATATTCTCTGTGAAACAATAACCCTTGTCATATTCTCATCGTTCTCAGCTATCGCGGCTTTAAGCCTTGCCTCAGTCAGCAAGTCAAGCGCGGATGAGCTGTCATCGAGAATGAGAATATCAGGGTTTTTAACCAATGCACGCGCAACGGTCAACCTCTGTCTCTGACCGCCCGAAAAATTCCTGCCGCCTTGTGAAACCTTTGTATCAAGGCCGTCCTTTTCAAAGACAAAATCATATGCCTGTGCGGTTTTGAGCGCCCTCTCAATCTCGGCATTGCTTGCGTTTTTGTCACGCCACCTCATATTTGTTCCGATTGTTCCCGAGATAAGCGACGCCTTTTGGGGAACATAGCCTATCATCTTATGAAGAGCGGAATACTTATAATCACGCACATTCTTGCCGAATATTTTAACTTCGCCGACGGTCGCGTCATAAAAACGCGGAATAAGGTTGACAAGCGTACTCTTGCCCGAACCCGTACCGCCGATTATTCCTATGCTCTGTCCTCTTTCGAGTTTAAAGTTCACGTCCTCCAAAGCCGCCTCGGCGGAATCACCGTATCTGAACGCAACATTGTCAAATTCCAAAGCGGGTGCGTTTTTGTCACCGCTCTCGGCACTGCCCTCGCTCATATCGGGTTCGAGTTCCATAACCGCCGCAATCCTTGTCGCGGACGCAACCGCCTTTGTAAGCGTGACGATAAGCTGTGCCAAAACGATAAGCGCAATCAGAATTTGGGTCAGATAGTTCACGAGAGCGACCACTTCGCCCTGAAGCATTTCGCCGTTCCAAACTCTGTATCCGCCCTGTTGTATAACCGCAACAATCGCAAGATTGACAACGATGTATGTCAGAGGATTGAGCAAAGCCGAAACACCGCCGACCTTCATATTGATTCCGAAAAGCTCGGCGTTCGCGTCCGAAAAATCTTCGACTTCCTTTTTCTGGCGCGAAAAAGCGCGTATAACCCTCACGCCGCTTAAATTCTCACGCGTTATCTTTGATACCCTGTCAAGGCTCTTTTGCGACCGTTTGTAAAACGGAACGGAAACTTTCATTATTATAAATATGATAAGTGCAAGAGCCGGCACGGCAACAAGAAAAATCATCGCACAGCGTGTATCAACCGTAAAAGCAGCAATCACCGCGCCTATTACTATAAACGGCGACCGCAAAAAAAGGCGCAAAAACTGGTTCACGCCCGACTCGGCGCGGTTTATATCCCCCGTCATTCTTGTGATAAGCGATGCCGCACCGATACTGTCCAGGCGATTCATCGAAAGACTGTTTATCTTTTTGAACATATCACGGCGAACCGCCGTTCCGAACCCGTATGCCGCGCTTGCCGCAAAGTATTGCGCCGTCACCGCGCTTATAAGCCCGAATACACCCATAAGCACCAAAAGTCCGCACATACGCAGTATATATCCGCTGTCGCTGTTCGCTATACCCACATCGATTATCTTTGCCATAATTATCGGTACGGTGAGTTCAAAGCACGCCTCAAGCATTTTGAAAAGCGGCCCCAATATACACTGTTTTGTATATCCCTTAAGATATTTTAAAAGACTTAGCATAAAGTTATTCACCTCATAGAAATTCATCATAAAAAACCGTTAGAAATAGTTTACCACAAACAGAAAAAAATAACAATATTAAAGACTTATAGAAATTATGCTCAATTTCGGTCGGAATTTGGTTATACACCGTAAGATACCTCGCAAATACGCGCCGAAACCCATAAAATTCAACAAAAATCAGCTCGGACGGTTGACAACACCCGAACATCCACTTATAATATAGATATTATAAACATTAAAATCCCAACAAATCGGAGGTCTCTTTATGTATCGGGACGAACAGCATTCCTTGCTGACAAAGAACATAAAATATTATATAAACAGAACGCTCAAATACCTTAACCTTTTTTCAAAATGGGTTATATCGGCGACGCTTATCGGAATCCTGTGCGGACTTGTCGGCACGGCTTTTCACAAATGCGTTGAGCTTGCAACCGAACTGCGTCTCGGAACGCCGTGGCTTTTATATCTCTTGCCGCTTGCCGGTGTATTGATTGCGTTTATTTATCGCAAAACGGGAATGATAAAAAACGCCGGCACGAATAATGTCATATCGTCCGTCCGCACAAGCGAATATGTGCCGATGCGGCTTGCGCCCGTCATATTCATAACAACGGTGATAACTCACCTTTTCGGAGGTTCTGCGGGTCGTGAAGGGGCGGCTTTGCAGCTCGGCGGAAGTATCGGCTTTCAGACGGGGCGGCTTTTAAAAATCCCCGAAAAGGATAAACACCTTCTCGTTATCTGCGGAATGAGCGGCGTGTTCTCGGCTCTTTTCGGAACACCCGTGACCGCCGCAATCTTTTCGATTGAAGTTATAAGCGTGGGCGTAATCTATTATTCGGGATTCCTGCCGGGGCTTACCTGCGCCTCGGTTGCATACGCGGTGTCGCTCTTGCTCGGCGCAGAGCCGACACGCTTTGCGATAAGCGCCGTTCCTGAACTTTCGCTTTATAATATGGCGG
>OGOV01000226.1_pt1 | contig 60298 bp, 48 predicted proteins | sample 1552711 | NCBI WGS metagenome assembly OGOV01 (sample SAMEA2580216, study PRJEB22360) | human gut metagenome | biome: human gut; feature: human-associated habitat; material: faeces | place: Denmark | collected 2008/2010 | reverse complement strand
CTTCCAAGTGGTGACCCGGGGGGGAATCGAACCCCCGTTACCGCCGTGAAAGGGCGGTGTCTTAACCGCTTGACCAACCGGCCAAATGTGGTGACCCATGTAGGCCTCGAACCTACGACACCCTGATTAAGAGTCAGGTGCTCTACCAACTGAGCTAATGGGCCGTGGTCACGTTACTTGATTATAATACTCTATATGCAGGAAAATGTCAAGCACTTTTTTCAAAAAAACTTAAAAAATCTCCGGAAGCATAAAAACATTTGACTATGCATCTAGAAAAGCATACAATTAAAGTGTTATAGTAGGTTCTAAATTTTTTGTACGGAGGATAGACTTATGGATTACGATATTGCCGTTATTGGTGGTGGTCCTGCCGGCGTATCTGCAGCGATTACTGCAGCCAGCAAGGGACGTAAGGTTGTTCTGTTTGAAGCCCATGGCTTCAGCCCCCGTCTGCGTAGTGTAGCGCAGATTACAGATTACATGGGTATCCCGGATATTTCCGGTACTGCGCTTATGGATATTTTTGTAAATCATCTCAAGCAGATGGAAGTAGAGATCATTGAGGCCAAAATTATTTCTTTGCGCGAGGTAGGCGAAGGCTTTATGCTGGGTACTCCGCATGGTGAATATTCTGCGGATTCCGTAGTACTGGCAACAGGTATTTCCCGCTCTACGCTTTTCCCGGGTGAAAAAGAATTTTTGGGCAAGGGCGTAAGCTACTGCGCTGTTGTTGATGCTGATAAATATAAGGGCAAGTCCGTGGCTGCTATCGCTACTGTACCTGATGCTTTGGAAGAGGTTGAGTTTTTGGCAGACCAGTGCGAGCACGTTTTCTTCTTCCCTTTGTATTCCGGCTTTGTTCCGCCCAAAAAGAAAAATATTACTGTAGTGCTTGATAAGCCTACAGAAATTACCGGTACCGACAAGGTTACCGGCTTGCGTGCAGGCGATGATTTTTACAGTGTAAAGGCTGCCTTTGTTTTCCGCGCCAGCGACCCGCTCAACAGCTTCCTGCCGGGTCTGGAAATCCGCGGACGCAGCATTTATGTTGATGATCAGGCGCAAACAAATATTGAAGGCGTTTTTGCCGGCGGTGACTGCACAGGTCAGCCTTGGCAGGTAAACCGTGCTGCCGGTCAGGGACAAAAGGCTGCTCTTTCCGCCATCCGCTATCTTGCACGTCGCGATGAGGGAATTGACTATTAAAAATTGCAGTAAAATCTTTTATCCCGACGGGATTTATGCTACAATATAAGTTATGATAAATTATTTGGAGGCTATATTATGTTAGATTTAAAATTCGTCCGCGAAAATCCGAAGCTGGTCGAAGAGGCTGTAAAAAGCCGTAATGGCAGCCTTGATTTGACTGAATTCCTGGAATTGGATAAAAAACGTCGTGAAATTACCCAACAGGTAGAAGCACTGAAGAAAGAACGCAACACTGCATCTCAGGAGATTGGCAAGCTGAAAAAAGCCGGTCAGGATGCTGCTGAGCAGATGGCTGCAGTTCGTGCTCTCGGCGATAAAATTGCCGCAGATGACAAGGAACTGAAAGAGATTGAAGAAAAAATCAAAAGCATTCTGCTGACTATTCCTAACGTTCCCGCGGAAGATGTTCCCGTAGGCAAGGATGATACCTGCAACCCGGTTATCCGCACTTGGGGCGAACCGACCAAGTTTGATTTTGAACCTAAGGCTCATTGGGATATCGGTGAAAACCTGGGCATTCTGGATTTCGAACGTGGCGTTAAGGTTAGCGGTGCACGTTATGTATTCTATCGTGGCATGGGCTCCCGTCTGGAGCGTGCCGTTATCAATTTCTTTCTGGATGTACACACCAGAAAGCATGGTTATACCGAATTCTTCCCGCCGTTCATCGTTAACGGTGCAAGCATGCAGGGCACCGGCCAATTGCCGAAATTTGCCGAGGATATGTACAAGCTGGAAAACGGCGATATGTACCTGATTCCGACCGCAGAGGTTCCTGTAACCAACTATCATCGCGATGATATTCTGACCGGCGATGAGCTGCCGCTGAAATATACCGCATACAGCGCTTGCTTCCGTGCAGAGGCCGGTGCTGCAGGCCGTGATACCCGTGGCCTGATCCGTATGCATCAGTTCAATAAGGTTGAACTGGTTAAATTCACTAAACCGGAAGAATCCTGGGCTGAGCTGGATAAGCTGACTAATGATGCTGAAGAAGTTCTGCAATTACTGGGACTGCCGTACCATGTTGTACGTCTGTGCACCGGTGACTTGGGCTTCAGCTCTGCTACCACCTATGACCTCGAAGTATGGCTGCCGGCAGCAAACTGCTACCGTGAAATTTCTTCCTGCTCCAACTTCCTGGACTTCCAGGCACGCCGTGCTAACATCCGCTTCCGTCGTGATGCAAAATCCAAACCGGAATTTGTACATACCCTTAACGGCAGTGGTGTAGCTGTTGGCCGTACCGTTGCTGCTATTCTGGAAAACTATCAGCAGGCTGATGGCAGTGTAGTTGTTCCTGAGGTTCTGCGTCCTTACATGGGCTGCGATGTAATTCCCGCTCCGAAAAAATAATTTGTGCAGATACAGCTAAATAAAAAAAGCGTTGAAATGTCATTTAACCGACATTTCAACGCTTTTTGTTTTGTCTGCTGTATTCAGTAACTTTTTTGCTAGTTTTAAATATTTTATGGCGAAATTCTCTGTATTTTACAGTTAAAAATGTGCCAATCCGTGATTATTGGAAAATTTTCCCGTTCTCCTTGAAAAAAATCAATTTTTTGCCGTTTTCCTATTGTACTTTCAAATTATTGTGGTACAATCATAGAAGAAAAAATAAATGCAATAGCAAGGGGAGAGTGTTATGAGTAATAAAAAACATTTCCAAATAAGCCAACAGGCTGTAGAAAAATTAGCGGTACGTTTCGGTACGCCGCTGTTAGTACTTTCTCTTGATGAAATCAAAAAGAACTATAAGGTTTTAAAAAAATATATGCCGCGTGTCAAAATTCATTACGCGATTAAGGCTAATCCGCATCCGGAAATTTTGCGGGTGATGGCAGATATGGGCTCCTGCTTTGACGTAGCAAGCGACGGAGAAATCCGCACCCTGCATGATATGGGTGTGGATGGCGGTCGTCTGATTTACGCTAATCCGGTAAAGACAAGCGTAGGGCTGGAGGCCTGCCGTAACTGTGGTGTACGCAAGATGACCTTTGACAGCGTCAGTGAAATAGATAAAATAAAAAAACAGTGCCCGGATGCGACTGTACTGCTCAGACTGCGTATCGACAATTCCTCGGCACATGTTGATCTGAATAAAAAATTCGGCGCTGCGCGTGAAAATGCTCTGGCATTAATGTTGCAGGCTAAGGAAGCAGGCCTGGATATGGCCGGCATTGCCTTTCATGTAGGCAGCCAGACTGTCAGCGCTGACCCCTATCTGCATGCGCTGGATATTGCACGTGAGCTGTTTGAGGAGGCTGAGGCAGCAGGCCTGAAGCTGCGCATTCTGGATATCGGCGGCGGCTTCCCTATTCCTGAGCCGAAGGTGAAATTCAACCTGCCGGAAATACTGCGCCAGATTAACGCACGTCTGGATGAGGACTTTGCCGATGCCGAAATCTGGGCCGAGCCGGGCCGTTATATCTGCGGTACGGCGGTTAATCTGATTACCAGCGTCATCGGTGTTACCGAGCGCGGCGGTCAGCCATGGTACTTCCTCGATGAAGGCCTGTACGGAACCTTCTCCGGCGTACTCTTTGACCAATGGGATTTCAAGCTCATCAGCTTCCGTGAGGGTGATGAAAAGGTGGCAGCGACGTTTGCAGGACCGAGCTGCGATTCCTTGGATATTATGTTCCGCGGACGCCTGACAGTGCCGCTGCAGGTTGGCGATTTACTGCTGGTTCCCAGCTGCGGTGCCTATACCTCTGCCAGTGCAACTACTTTTAACGGCTTCAGCAAGGCTAAGTTCGTTATCTGGGAGCGCGTAAAGGCTGAGGTTGAGCCTGTTGCTGCCGTTGGCCGCATTGAGATGAATCAGTCTGTAGCACAGGCTGTAAAATGAAAATAGAATTATTACCGCATCAGCGTTTAACGTTGGTGCGGTTTTTGTTTTAGAAAAACGTGACAGATTAGGTGCGAAAAGTACGGAAAAACGTTACAGAAAGCGATGATAAAATGTGGAAAAACGTGACAAGGTCAGGATTTTTTAGACGCAGCGAGGGCAGTCTTAACGCTCATTTTACGCAAGTATGCTTTTTCTTACAGCTCTACCAGCTTTACTTCTACCTGCAGTTCAGACAACAATGCCAGTAAATCGCCGAAAGTGAGCCAGACGGTGGCGGTATTATCGTTCGGATGAATACCGATGATGGCGGATGGCGGTAAATTTTTACTGCTGACGAAGATAACGCTTTTGCTTGTATCGTTCAACAGGCCGAAGGGAGAAACTAAGCCTGACTGCAGTCCTAAATATTTTTTCAGACGCTCTGCCGAAGCGAAGCTGAGGCGGGAGCTTGCAAGCTTTACTGCAAGCTCTTTTAGGTCAACAGGCGTATCTGCGGGAACGGTCAGAAGAAAGTGCTGCTTACCGTTGCTGTTGCGTAAAAATAAATTTTTGCAGATAACGGCGTCAGCAGGTATTTCCAGTGCATCAAGTTCTTCCGTAGAATAAACCGGTCGGTGTTCTGTATATTTGAAATGTATATGCTTGTTGTTAAGAAGAGCATAGATACTATTTTTGTCGAAGCTCATAGGTGATCTCCTCACAGTAAGTTTTGTATGTTGATGCATTTTATTATAAGGCAGCATGCGTCTTATGACAACCTGCGCGCTTTCTAAATATGGAGAAAGCTCGGCGTTCATGCTATAATAATAGCAAAGCGAAAGGCGGAAAAGATGATGCGAAAAGTTATAATATATATTTTGACGCTGCTGGCTTTGCTGGCAGCGGGCTGTGGCAGTGAGCAGCCGCAGCCGAAGGAGCTGCAGCTCTGCAGCAGTATGGGCACCAAGCTGACGGAGGTTATTGCCAACAGCTACAGCAAGGCTGCCGGTGTAAAAGTAAATATAAGCTATCTGCCCGGAGGCACACAGCAGGAACGCTTGGATTACCTGCGCAAGCATAGGTTTGATGTCTGGCTGGGCGGTACGAGTGAGGAATACTTCATGGCGGATGAGCAGCATATTCTGCAGCCGTATATTGCCAAGGAGTCCTATAAGGTACCGGCAGAGCTGCGCAACCGCACAGGTCAATGGACAAGCTTGTATCTTAGCTATATTGCATTGCTGAGTAACAAAAATAATCTGCATGCCTACGGTCTGTATGCTCCGGAAACCTGGGATGAGCTTTTGGCACCGCAGCTTAAGGATGAGCTGGCGATTGCCGACTTTGATCTTGGCGGAGCAAGCTTCGGCATGATTACAAGCATTTGGCAGATGCGCGGCAAGGAGCAGGCTATGGCTTATGCAGCCAAGCTTAATGCGCAGCAGCCGGTGTATACCAAGGGCTTCGGCGAGGCGGTAGACCTTGTGTATATCGGTAAAAAAACCGTTGCTATAGTGCCTTTGGATTATGCTTTGCAGATGGAAGCACGTCACCGCCACCTGTTTGCGACAGTGGTGAAGGATGCCAACCGTACGATGCTTACCGGTGCAGCGATTATGCGCAGCGCAGAGCATCCCGATCAGGCGCGTGCCTTCTTAGACTATCTGATGAGTGACGCGGGCGTAGAGCTGTTGCCTGCTAACGGGTATCATTATATGTGGCATGTAAAAAAATATCCCTATAATGACGGCCGTAGGGAGCTTATAGGTAATGTCCGCGTGCCGGTAGATGATTTAAGCTGGACCTCGGTCTATAAGAGTGAGATTATCCGACAATGGAGAGGTGCGCTTTAAAGGCATAAAAAAATTGGCGCTTTTACAGCGCCAATCAGTATTATAAAACCTTATGCTTTACATGGTCCAGTGCCTGGTCAAACAGACTGAGCACATGGCTGTCATCCAGAGAATAGATAACCTCTTTGCCATCCTTGGTAAATTTTACCAGGTTGGTGGCACGCAGCAGACGCAGCTGATGCGAAATAGCGGAATGAGTCATACCAAGGGCATCGGCAATGCAGGTAACGCACATTTCCTCGTGTGCTAACAGGGAGAGAATGCGGATACGTGTGGGATCGCTGAGAACTTTAAAAATATCTGCCATAGGCTGGATATATTTTTCGTCATCTTTGCCGGGGAGAGGCAAGGCATGATTGTGGATGTGTGTCATTTTTTCACCTACTTTACTTTTTATTGTTTAAGCGCAGACCTTTATTGAAAAAGAATGCGAGTACTGCGTAATAAAAGAAGCCTCCGGTAGGAGTCTTGCTGATAAACCACGTCGGAAAAAGGAAAAAGCTTACACTGAGAAAGAGCAGCTGCGGCAAGCAGCCGCAAAGACAGCTGATGCCTTCCTCCTGCCATTTGCTTTTAATGTGCAGCGCACTGAAAACGCTGTAGCGTGAGGCAAAGGCTCCGAAGCAAATGCCGCTGAAGGCATAAAGAAGGAGGTTAACGATTTCGCCGAAGTTCATCTTACTTACCTTCTTTGCTGCTGAACTGCTTGAAAAAGCCGGTTTTGAGCAGCAGGCAGGCGATAACGCTGCCACCGATGGTGCTTACCAAAAACGGCGGAATAAAGAACCAGGCTACAGCCTTGCTGCCTAAAAGCAGAGTAGCCATAATCCAGGCGACGAAGCCGCCGATGATACCGGTGCCGAAAATTTCACCGGCCATAGCTGCAGGCAAGGTTTTGTAACGGCTGTAGGCCAGTCCTGCGAGGGCTGCACCAATCATACTGCCGGGGAAAGCCAGCAGAGAGCCTGTGCCCAGCATGTTGCGCAGACAGGCAATAATAAAGCCTATAGCAACGGCGTAATCAGGTCCCAGGAGAACCGCACCCATAACATTGATGGCATGCTGCACAGGGAAGCATTTGGAAACACCTGCCGGAATATAAATTAAATGTGCGCTCAGTGTGCCGATGGCAATCAGAAGCGCTGCTGATGTCAGCTTACGGGTTTGCATATAAAAACCTCCATATGAAAGTTGTGTATGGCTAACAATGATATAACTATATTATAGCATTTAAATAGGTGTTTTGTGAACATATCTGAATAAATTCATAAGAAAATTTTTCAGAATATAAAAGCTTATTAAGCAGAACAGGAGTGATAAATTTGGCTTTGTTAGAAGGTATTAAGGTTATTGATTTTTCCAAGTGGCTGCCAGGACAATATTGCGGTATGCTGTTGGGTGATTACGGTGCGGATGTTGTCAAGATTGAGGATTTGCAGGGTGATGCGACGCGTCGCTTTTGGCCTGAAAAAACTAAAGGTATGAGCTATTGGCATTTGATGCTGAACCGCAATAAGCGAGGCGTTGCCTTGAATCTTAAAAAGGACGGCGGCCATGATTTGCTGCTGAAGCTGCTGCAGGAGGCTGATGTTTTTCTGGAGGGCTTCCGTCCGGGATATCTGGCGCGTTATGGACTGGATTATGCAAGCGTGCATAAAATCAATCCGCGTCTGGTGTACTGCTCGATTACCGGCTTCGGCCAGGAATCGCATAAGCCGGCGCATGATTTGAATGTTGTGGGGCTGGCAGGCTTAAACAATCTTGATGATGTCGGCAGAGCCTGTGTATCCGAAGTGCAGGTGAGCGCTGTAGGCAGTGGTTTGAATGCCTTGGGTGCGATTTCTATGGCGCTGCTGGCGCGCGAGCGTACAGGAAAAGGCCAGTGGCTCGATGTCAATCTATATGCTACGGCACTGTCTATGCAGGTGACGGGCATCAGTGCTTTGTGGGGCTGCAGAGAAACCGGTGAAAAGCCTTTTGGCCGTATAGCGCATTACTATAATATTTATCGTACCGCAGATGGCAGATATCTGACAGTTGGTACTATCGAGCCTAAGTTTTGGCAGCGCTTTTGCGATTTAATTGAATGTCCGGAGCTGGAAAAACGCCAATATGATTTTGCTCATGAGGAGGAGCTGCAGCAGCTGGTGGCTGCTAAAATTGCTGCTAAAACCCAACAGCAATGGTTGGATTTAATCGGTGGCGCAGAATTTTGCGTAACGCCAGTATGCAGCCTAGAGGAAGCGCTGGACAGTGAGCTGACGGCACAGGAGCATATCCTGCAGAAAGCAGACAGTGATCTTGGCAAATTGCAGTATATTGGCGGTCCGGTGAAATTCAGTGAGGATGCAAGTACCATCCGCATGAGAGCGCCTAAGCTCGGCGAACATACGCTGGATATTTTGCAGGAACTGGGATATAATGATAATGAAATCAGCGCTTTACATGAAGAGGGCGCAATCTAGGATTTTTTGATTGTAGTGTGTTTATGAAGCAGGAGGCCGATATGAGGAAAATATTAAAGCTTTTTATGACATTTGTTTTTGCCTGCTGCCTGTTTGTAGGCGTTAATCCTGCAGAAGCGGGTTTAATCAGCAGAGAGCAGGAAATTGAAATGGGCCAGCAAACCGCACAGCAGCTGGAGGCTCAATACGGCGTGTCGCAGGATGCTGCGCTGCAGGAAAGAGTTAACCGTATCGGCCAAAGACTGGCGAAGGTTTGCGGACGTGATGATATTACCTTTTCCTTCAAGGTGCTTAACAACAATGAGGTCAATGCCTTGGCCTGTCCCGGCGGCTTTGTTTATGTGTATAAGGGACTGATTGACTACATGCCGACAGACATGGAGTTGGCCGGTGTTCTTGGCCATGAGGTGGGACACGTAGCCAAAAAGCATACGGTAAATGCGATTGAAAAGCAGATGTGGACCTCGCTGATTCTGATAGCTGCTACCCGCGGTCAGGGCATGGGACTGGTGCAGGCAGCCCAACAGGCGTTGTTTGCAGGCTACAGCCGTACAGATGAGCGCGGTGCCGATAAGGAAGGCGTAAAAAACAGTATCGCAGCAGGCTATAACCCTTACAGCATGCTGATTACCGTGTGGAAGCTGGACGATTTGTCCAAGCAGGGCGGCGGTGCCAAATACGGTCTGTTCAGCAGCCATCCCGAGCCGGAAGAGCGTGTAAAACGCGTTATGAAGCAGCTTAAGGAATATAACATTCATCCAGATGTTGTTGTTAAAGACGATGACCATGCGACTGTTACCGAGGGCAACTGGAGCTTTAACGTAAGTCAGAGCATTGGTAATACCAAGGGCAAATATCGTGCCTATATGCTCGCGGGCGGCTTGTGGAACGTGCGTCAGCGCGGACCTGTAAACCCCAACCATTTTGTGGTTTATGACAACGGCAGTACGGCAGATATCTATTATGACGATATCCAGGTTTTCCGTCTGTATACTCAGGATGCAGGTGCCTTTGGCAGTGCCGGAGCTTATGCCGCAGCTTGTGTTGATATGCTGCGTGATTGGGCGCAGATAGCCAATGCTAATGATGCTAAAGCTAAGAGCAGCACCAAAAAGAAATAAGCAGATTTAGGCAATAAATAAAGCCATACCCTGCTAAGCAATTTGCTTAGCGAGGTATGGCTTTTTAGTGTGCGTTAATGCATGGAAGGTGTTTTTTTACAGTACCTTTTGCAGCAGATTCAGCACGTTTTTATGGGTAATTTTTTCAACGGTGCTGGCGCTGTATTTTTTAGAAAGATATTCATACACTGCGCTGTAATCCTGCACGCCGTGGAGGTTGTAGGGCGGATGGCTGATGCCGTCGAAGTCACTGCCGAAGCCGATATGGTCATCATTGCCCATGAGGTTCAGCATGTAATCGATATGGCGGTAAATACTTTCGATGCAGGCATCGTTGTAATCATGTTCCAGGAACTGGCCGGCAAAGGTAACACCAATCAGGCCGTCATTTTCTTTAATTGCCAAAATCTGCTTGTCATCCAGGTTACGCGGATGCGGGCAAAGAGCCTTGGCATTGGAATGAGTTGCGATAATGGGCTTGCTGCTGGTCTCGATAACATCCCAGAAGCCTGCAGGTGCGATGTGGGAAACGTCAACCAGCATACCGAGCTTGTTCATTTCAGCAACTACCTGGCGGCCGAAAACGGTAAGACCGCCGCCGCTGCCTTCTTCGTTAACGCCGTCGGCAATATCGTTACGATTGCTCCAGGTGAGTGTCATAGCGCGCACGCCTAAGGCGTAGAGGCAACGCAGTGCTTCCAGACTGCCGTCGATAGCGCCGCCCTCTTCAATGGCGAGCAAAGTTGCAGCCTTGTGGTTGAGTACATCGGCAGCATCCTCTTTGGTGAGCACCTGCAGCACGTCGATACCGTCTGCGTGAAGCTTCTTTACTTCCTGCAGGTATTTGTCGAGCAGCTGCAGGGTGTAGCGCAGGCCGCCGTAATAACGGAATTCGTGTGTGGGTACGAAGATAGCACAGAATTGCAGACCGCCGCCGAGAGCGATTTGACGCTGAATGTCAAAATGCTGGTCATTTGCATAAAGGCTGGTGCCTTTCTTATATAATTCGGTAAGGGTATCACAGTGACAATCACAGATAAACATAGGGAAAACTCCTTTCAGAATTTATTAAACCCCCGCGTTTCCCGAACGTGGAACAGCGGGGGTTATAATACTGTAAATTTTTACTTAACAGTTAACGGTACTTGCTTCTTACCAACCGGTGTAGTAGTAGAAGAAGGTCATACCGATGGTAACGATCATAGCGCCGGCCATGGGGATTGCGGTGCGTTTTACCAGATCAAAGGAGGAAACGCCGCCCATACCGGAAGATACTACGATAACTGCGGTAATCGGGGAGCAGTTACGCATGATAGAAGCTGCAAAGTGCATCGGCAGCAGCATCAGTACCGGGTGCAGGCCGCTATGCGCTGCAACTGCCGGAGTAAGTGCGGCGAATGCGAAGAAGGGAGCATTGCCGCTGCCCATGACAATTGCGGATACAGCGATGATTGCTACCATAACCAGCATCATAGCCATCGGGCCGAAGCCTAAGTTTTTACTGCCGTCGATAAGAGTAGTGATAGCACCCATGGATACGAGGCCCTTAGCAAAGGTCTGACCTGCTACAACCAGGGTAATAACGTTAGCCATCTGCATGCCTAAACCGTCAAAGAAGGTCTGAATATCGCCCAGAACCTTTTGACCGTCACGCCAACGGCCATACTCGCACATAACACCGATAGTCATGCCGATGAACATTGCCATAACGATGTTCATCTTAATAGTGGTAATCCAAAGAGAGCTGAAGGAAAGAATCAATGCCAGAGGAATTACCGGCAGGATAGCGTACCACATCGGTGCATTATCTGCTTCTTCTTCAATTTTTTCAACCTGCATCGGCTGCACGATATGACCGTCGCGTTTATCCATATATTTCTGAGTCAGGTAATGCAGAACGCCTACAACTACGAAGGCTACAGCAACGATAGGAACCTGATAATGGCTCCAGTAAACTACAGGGTCAACGCCTGCGGTTTCGGCGGAGAGAATGGTACCGGTATCACTGGGGCTCCAGTCGAAGCAGAGGGTGGTTGCTACAGCAGCGGTTGCGGACAGACGGCTTACGCCCAAGCCCAACAGGATGGGGAACATGGTTACCATCAGCAGCATTGCCAGACCGGAGGCACTGTTGATGCACAGACCGATGAGCATGCCGATAATCCAGGTGCCGCTCATTACCAGATAGGGAGATTTTAAAGCCATCAACGGTTTGATAGTTAAACGTACTAAAGAGCGGGAAGCGCCGATTTTATCCATATATTTAGCAAAAGCGCCTACAGACATAATGTTCAGACCGAGTTTGCCGACATTAGAGCTGAAGGTTGCGCGGATAAATTCAAAGGCATCGAAAATTACGGAGCCTGTTGTAGCCTTAGCTCCTAAAATCTGGCTGTAACCCAGCATAGCAGCGATATACATCATGATAATACCGCCCATGAAGAGCACAGGCTGTGGTTTGTACTTTTTGTAAATCAAATAGCCAACCCAAAAAGTTATAATTGCAGAAATAACAATACCCAATTTTCATCATCCCTTTCTCTTATGAATTTATTTTACAAAAATTTAGGCAATTCCATTATAGCATAACTTTGTTGCATTAAGCAATAAAAAAACCTGCAATATTCCCCGCGAAGGGGACAGAATGCAGGTTTTTTTAGTTAATTATTAATAAATGTCAATCTTCTAAAGACAAAACGCGTAAAACATGTTGGATATAAATAGCCTGAATAGCTTTGGAACGGCCAAGACCGCACAGATGACCGGTTGTTTTGATGCCTAAAGCTTCAATCTGAGTCTTCCAGCTGTCTTCCTCGTCGCTGTACATATCGTTGTTGGCGTGATCACCGGCAACAACCATCAGTGGATACATATGTACATGCTTGTATTTGCGCTCCTGCAGCTTTTCGAGGACAGCTTCAAAATTAGGAGTATCCTCTTCTTCTACGGTTCCTACAATAACAGGGAATTTCATAGAATCAAAGATTTCCTGCAGCTTAACATAGGTATAGCCATGTGCTTTGTTATTGTTGCGCGGAGTACCGTGGCCCATCAAAACTACGCCATCGTCAGGACCTAATGGAGGAACCTGAACGGCAATAGCTGCCGCTGCCAGCTTATAGTCCTCTTCGTTAACAATGAGAGGCTGGCTGATAATAATTTTTTGGAATTTAGCGGTAAATTTATCCTTGAGGCTGAGAATCTTCTGTTCGAATTCTTCGCCGTGCAGCAGATGTGTCGGCTGCAATACTACCTCTTCGTAGCCTGCGTCTGCCAACTTTTGCAGCACTGTTTCCGTATCGTCGATTTTAATACCGCGTTCAGCCAGACGTTTGCGGATAATTACGGAGGTAAAGGCACGGTACTGGTCATAGGCAGGGAAGGCTGCGGCGAGTGCCTGCTCAATGCCGCCGATATCGTGGGTTCTGGTTTCGTCGAAGGTGGAGCCGAAGCTGATAACCACCAGAGCTTTTTTGCTATCCATCTGTAGCACCTCTTCTTCCTGAATTAATTTATATTATAAAAATACTCTCCGCCCAGACAAGCGGACGGAGAGTAAAAAGGTGTGAAAGAAATGAATTACTTGGTCAGTAAATTATTTAGCTTGCAGAGCATCCCAAGAATCGTTTGCTCTTTCAACGAACAGTTTTTGTACTGCTGCGTTTTCGCCCAGGCCGTGGATATAGGTGTTAACCTTGAAGCCTTCAGCCTGCAGTTGAGATTTAAAGGAATCAGGCTCGTCACCGGCCATATCGTTATTAGCATGGTCGCCTGCAACCATCATCAGCGGCATCAGAGTTACGTTCTTAATGCCTTTAGCTTTCAGTTGCGGAGTAACGGTGTCCAGATGCGGCCAGCCTTCTACGGAGAAGATGTAAGCGTTGGTGTAGCCAAGCTCATTCAGACGGTCTTGCATTACTGCATAGTAAGCATTGGACGGATGCGGAGTACCATGAGCCATGATCAGAACAGCATCTTTTTTGCCGAGTTTCGGGAATTGAGTAGAAACTGCTTTCATGGTTTCGGTAATATCGTCAGATTGACCTTCCTGGCCTTGCCAGTACATCAGCGGAGTACCGAAGGTCATTTTCTTGAAGTCGTTTTTGTGCAGGTTATAAACTGCATCTTTGTATGCATATTCCATGCCAGGAATAATATCCAGAGAGGTCAGAGCAATACGGGTGTAGCCTTCAGCTTTCAGTTGAGCCAGAGCTTGTTCAGGTGTCGGGATGGTGAGACCTTCATGAGCTTTGATACGGTCAATAATAATATGAGAGGTGAAAGCGGTAACTACTTTTACACCGGGATGAGCAGCTTTAATAGAGTTTACAGTTGCTTCAATAGTTTTAGCACGGCTGTCTTTAAAGGTGGTACCGAAGCTCATTACAACGATAGCGTCTTTGTCAGGCAGGTTTGCCAGGGCCGGATTAACATTGGTTTTTACGCCGATTTGGGATGCCATAAGCAGAGCCGGGGTAGCGTCTTTAACTTCGTCGTTCAGTTGGTATGCGGCATGGCTGGTAGCAGCAAAGCCTAAGAGGGCAGCGCAAGTCATAGATGCAACAGCAAATTTTTTCAGACTTTTCATTTTGAAAGCACTCCTTTGAAATTCATAATCATCAAAAATAGTAGAAGGTTCTTTTATAAACCTTACTTCTCTGTATTATATCACTTATAGTTGAGATGTCAACAAAAATAATAAGAATTGCTATTATGAAGTTATAATAAAAAACAGACTGCTGTTATCAGCAGTCTGTTGCAGTATTATTTCCTGAAGATTTTTTTGAAGCAGTCCTTCAGAGAACGGTTAAGCATGCCATTTGCCGGGTCGTTTTCGTATTCGCGGCTGCGGCTGTCGCTGAAGGAGGCCACAAGTGTACCGTCAGACAAATCATAAAAGTTGTAAATCAGGCTTAGCTGCGCATACGGGTGAAAGCTTTCCGGTACCCAGCGCTGCCGGACAACATCCTCCGTCCAGTAGTGGCGCTTGCCGTCTTTGTCATAATAGTAATGTGTTTCCTGAGTAGTGTAATCTTCAAAATGACCGGGAACGGCAACTACACTGTAGCCGCAATGATTAACAGTAATGCGCATTTCTAAATCTCGGGGCGCAAAGGCTTTACGGCCGGTATTATTATCATTGTGATACTCAGGCAGCGGCTTTTGCGTTTCGTCTGTAGCAATCAGCTTTTGTTTGCCGGCAGCCTGCAAAACAGCGGCAAGTACTTTGGTTTCGACGTTTTCGTCAGATTTGAAGCTACGTGAGGGTTCGCCTTCAAGATTATCAATTCTGGTAATATGAATTTCTTTGACTGTACGCAGATTGTAATCAGGATGCTTATAGGGCTGATTCGCGAAGCAGGAAATGCTGACGCAGAGCAGCATAATGAATGTAAGCAGGGAAAAGACTGATTTTTTCATAGCGGACCTCTTGAAAACTTATAGCAAATTAATCCTTAAGCATGCCCTTAATGCCTGCAAAGGTTTCCGGGCTGATAATATGCTCGATGCGGCAGGCATCCTTTCCCGCAATTTCCTCGTCCACGCCCAAAATCTCGTTGATGAAACGGGTGAGGGTTACGTGACGGTCGTAGACGGCAGCAGCTTTTTTCTGACCGTCTTTGGTAAGCAGGATGCGTCCGTCAGGCTCCATGATAATATAGTTATCACGTTTAAGAATGCTCATAGCGCGGCTGACGCTGGCTTTTGTAAAATTCATTTCCTCCGCAATGTCGATAGAACGTACGCTGCCATTGCGTTTGGTCAGAACTAAGATAGTTTCCAAGTAATTTTCTCCGGATTCCAGCAGTGACATTTTTATAACCTCCATCAGTATTAGATGTAACATTTCGATTACTCTTATTTTAACACATTTAGTTCTTAACGTCACTAGCTAAGATAGTGTATAATAAAAATCGAAAGAAATAGTTAAATGGGTAAGCTGTAGCTATCTGAAATAGAGGATTAGACGGAAAGAGGTAGTGCTATGTTAAATTTTATGCAGGAAACGCTAAGTGTCTGGGAGCTTCTGCAACAGACAAAAAAACCGATAGTGCTTTACGGAATGGGCAACGGAGCCGATAAAATTATTGACTGGTGCGAAGCAAACGGAGTGCAGGTGCAGGGCGTGTTTGCCAGTGACGAGTTCGTCCGCGGACAGCAGTTCCGCGGCTTTACGGTGGAACGCTATGATGCGCTGCGCGCACGTCTGGGCAATGACCTTTTGGTTGTTATCGCCTTTGCCAGCGAAAGATCGGAGGTGCTGGAGCGCTTTGCGCAGCTGGCTGCCGAGCAGGAGGTTGTGGCACCGCATCTGCCGCTTTTTGATGAGGAAGAAACTGTAAGTACGGCGTGGCTGCAGCGTTACGAAGAGCAGCTGGCGTATGTTTACGACAGACTTGCGGATGAACAGTCGCGCAGAGTTTTTGCCGCTACGCTTAACTATAAACTTAGTGGCAAGATAAGCTATCTTTTTGACTGCGAAACGCAGCGGGAGGAGGATATCAGTTCACTGCTTGTGCCGACGGCTAACGAGGTATATATGGATCTTGGTGCCTATAACGGTGATACCATACAGGAGCTGGGACGTCTGACTGACTGGCAATGGCGCGAGGTGCTGGCGGTAGAGCCGGACCGCCGTAACTGCCGCAAGCTGCGTCTGCTGGCTGACGAGCTGGCGGAGAAGGGGCTTACTGTCGAGGTACACGAGGCAGGCATCTGGAGCGAGCAGGGAGAGCTGGGCTTCAGCGACAGCGGCGGCAGGCAGTCAACGTTTATCGGTGCGGAGAAGAAAACAGTGCCGGTGACGACGATTGATGATGTAGCGGCGGGACGCCAGGTGACAATGATCAAGATGGATGTCGAGGGGGCTGAGGTGCAGGCTATTGCCGGCGGCAGACAGACCATCGGCGAATGTAAGCCGAAGCTGTTTGTAGCGGCATATCATTATGATGTTGATTTATTCCGTCTGCCATTGCTTTTATGGGAGCTGGTGCCGGAGTATAAGATTTATCTGCGTAAGCATCCTTATGTCCCTGCATGGGAATTGAACTTTATTTGTATCGGACGATGATGGGACGATAAATGTCCACATAGGACAAAAAACGTCAAATGTAATATGGTGGTGGAATGTCCGCTTTATAAATGTCAAAGTGACACAAAAAGTTAAATATTTGCAAAATTAATGTAAAGTGTAAGCAGGTAAAAAACGGCCTGCAGCGAATTTATCAAATATGGGTGTAGAATGGAACACGCTAAAATATAATTTTCAACGACGATGCAAAAAAAGGAGTGTATGTGAATGAAAAAATCTAAATGGATGCTTGGCGCAGCTGCAATGCTGGCTTTATCTGTAGCTTTGGCTGGCTGCGGCGGCGGTGACAAAAAGGCTGATAACAAGGCTGGCGGTGTTAAAGGTGATTTGATGGTTTATACCTCTATTTATCCTGACATCATCGACAATATGTGCAAACCTAGCGTTGCAAAAGCTTTCCCGGATATGAAGGTTAACTGGTTCCAAGGCGGTACCGAAAAAGTTATTACCAAGATTACCGGCGAAATTAAAGCTAAAAAAATTGCTGCAGACGTTCTGATGGTTGCAGATCCTTCCTACTATCTGAAGCTGCAGGAGCAAGGCTTGCTGTTACCGTACAAATCCAAAGAAGATGCTAACGTTATCAGTGAAAAAGACAAAGACGGCAACTGGTACGGCGTTCGTATCTCCAACATGATCATTGCTTATAACTCCAATAAGCTGAAAGCTGAAGAAGCTCCGAAAAACTGGACTGATCTGACCGACCCGAAATGGAAAGGCAAAATCGCTATGCCTAACCCGATGCTGTCCGGTACTGCTTATGTAGCAGTTGGCGCTCTGGCTGACAAATACGGCTGGGAATATTTCGATAAACTGAAAGCTAACGGTCTGCGCGTTGAAGAAGGCAACTCCGCTATTCAGAACAAGCTGCTGACAGGCGAATATGCAGCTGTAATGATTCTGGAAGAAAACATCCTGAAGCTGGCTAACACCAAGAAAGAGCCTCTGAAGATTGTTTACCCGACCGACGGCGTAATCAACGTTCCTTCCCCAATCGCTATTTTCAAGGAAACCAAGAATCCTGAGGGTGCAAAGGCTTTGGTTGACTGGTGGCTGTCCAAAGAAGGTCAGGAAGCAGTTGTTAAGGGTTGGATGCACTCCGTTCGTGGCGACGTAAAAGCTCCTACCGGTGCTGAAGAGACCAAGAAAATTGTTGAGGGCAGAATTAAAGTTGATTGGCAGAAACTGGCTAACAACAATGCTCAAATCAAAGAAGAATTCCGTAAGAGAGTTATGGATAAATAATGCGTTGCTAAATTAAATTATAGCGGAAACAGGGAGACCTTTCAGGCCATCCCTGTTTTCTGCTCAATAAAGAGGGGCCGAAAGCTTGCTTTTGGTGTTGCTCTGAGGTATCAAAAAAGGAGAAAGAAGCGTTCTATGTCAAGAATAAACAGTAAATTTATTGTTATCGCTATCTCCGTGCTGTTGCTTTTATACTTTGTTATCTTCCCGATGGGAATTCTGCTGTATGACAGCATCATGCTGGATGGCGCAATTAACTTGGAAAACTATCGCAATGTATATAGTCAGGATGTCAACTGGCGTGCGTTGACGAATACAATCGAGCTGTCTTTGGGCGTTATGATTGTCAGTGTGCTGATTACCTTCCCGCTGGCTTGGCTGGTTGGCCGTACTGATATGCCCAGCAAAAAAATCTACCGTACTCTGCTGGTATCCAGCTACATGATTCCGCCGTATGTAGGCGCTATTGCCTGGGTACAGCTGCTGAACCCCAGTGTAGGTTATCTGAATGAGATTCTTAAATTTGTCTTTGGTCTGGAAACAGCACCCTTTGACATTTATACTATGGCTGGCTTAGGCTGGGTACTGACTTTGTTCTACTCTCCCTTTGCTTTCATCACCATTTCCCGTGCTATGGAGAAAATGGATCCGACCTTGGAGGAGGCTGCGCGTGTCAGCGGTGCTTCTCCGATGCGTACCGTTTTTGACGTAACCCTGCCGCTGATGGCTCCGTCTATCCTGGCAGGCGGCCTGCTGGTATTTATTGCTGCCGGCAGCTGCTTCGGTATTCCTGCTATCGTAGGTATGCCTGGTAACATTGAAGTAATGACCACGCGTATCGTAACCTATATTTACATGGGCGATACTGCGGGCGTACGTGATGCTACCGCTCTAGCTGCGTCCCTGATGTTCCTTGCTAACATTCTGCTGTTCGGTATGACCTGGATGGTTGGCAAAAAGGATTACACCACTATCAGCGGTAAGAGCACCCGTCCGAACATCGTTGAGCTGGGCAAATGGAAATGGCCCTGCTTCTGCCTGGTTGGCGCTTACAGCATGATTTCCATTATCATTCCGCTGGGATCTATCGTGCTTACCAGCTTGATTATCACCCTGTCTAAGCCGATTGGTCTGGACAACCTGGGCTTTGATGCCTGGATTCCGGTTATCACCAGCTCCCAGTACATGGAAAGCGTTTGGAACTCTGTTGTTTACGCTGTTATTGCTGCCTGCATCGGCACACTTATTTCTATCTTTATTGCATATCTTGCAGTTAAAACCAGAATCAAAGGCCGCAGCCTGCCTGATCTGCTGGTAGTTATCGGTGGCAGTACCCCGTCCATCGTTATTGCGTTGGCTTTGATTATTACCTTCAGCGGTAATTTTGGCTTGAACCTGTATTCCACGATGTGGATTATGGTAGTCGCTTATCTGGTAAAATACATGACGATGTCTGTGCGTACCATCGCCGCTTCGCTGAGCCAGGTGCACATCTCTCTGGAGGAGGCTGCACTGAATTCCGGCGCCAGCTGGCTGCGCTGCTGCAAGGATATCATCATGCCGCTTATTGCACCGTCTATAGTTGCCGGCTGGTTCCTGATTTTCATGCCGTCCTTCTACGAGCTGACTATGTCCCTGCTCCTGTACGGCAGTGATACCAAGACCATCGGCGTATTGCTGTATGAACTGCAGACCTATGCAGATACGCAGAACGCTTCTGTGCTTTCTGTAATCATTCTGCTGATTGTTTTGATTGGTAACCTGATTCTGAACAAGGTTTCCAAGGGTAACGTAGGTATTTAATTAAAGGAGTGTAATAAATGGCTGAGGTAAGAATTGAGCATGTATTTAAACGTTTCGGCGCTGTAACTGCCGTAAACGATTTCGATTTAGTTGTAAAGGATGGCGAATTTGTTTCCATCCTCGGTCCTTCCGGTTGCGGCAAAACCACTACTCTGCGTATGATTGCAGGCTTTGAGCGTGCTACCGAAGGTGAAATTTATATCGGCGACCACTGCGTAAGCTCTTCTGTTAAGGGCAGCTTCGCTCCGCCGGAAAAACGTGATATCGGCATGGTATTCCAGTCCTATGCAGTTTGGCCGCATATGACTGTTGCCGAAAACGTAGGCTATCCGCTGAAAATTCAAAAGGTAGATAAAAAGGAACGCGAAGAACGCGTACAGAAGATGCTGGAGCTGGTTCATCTGGGCGAATACAGCAAGCGTTATCCTCATCAGCTGTCCGGCGGTCAGCAACAGCGTGTTGCTTTGGCACGTGCGCTGGTAGCGCAGCCCGGCCTGTTGCTGTTGGATGAGCCTTTGTCTAACCTGGATGCTAAGCTGCGTGAATCTATGCGCTTTGAAATCCTTGCTATTCAAAAAGAACTGGGCATCACTGTTGTATACGTAACTCATGATCAGGGCGAAGCAATGGCAATGAGCGACCGCGTAGTTGTTATGAGTGCCGGCGTTGTACAGCAAATCGGTGCTCCGCACGAAATCTATACTAAGCCTGCCAACAAAATGGTTGCGGACTTCATCGGTCTGGTTAACTTTATTGATGGCGAGGTTAAGGGTGACAGAGTATTCATTAAGGGAAGCAGTGTTTCCTTCCCGAATACCGCTAAGGTTACCGGCGAAGCAACAATTGCCGTACGTCCTGAGAATATTACCATGTCCCTCAGCGGCGGTCAGATGGAAGGCCAGGTAACTCACCGCTTCTATTTGGGCGATGCGGTTGACTATCGTGTAAACGTTCACGGCCATGACATCCGCGTTATCGTTAAGGGCGCAGATCTTGATGCAATTCCCGACGGCTCCAAGGTATACCTGGACTTTGACAGAGTAATGGTTTTCGACAGAAACTAAGCTGAAAATATAAGACGGAGATAACGGATTAAATAGCTGTTGTCTCCGTCTTTTTTTGTGTAAAAAAACATAAAAAACGGCAGTTAGCTATTGACAACTCGTCTGAATCGTAGTATAGTGGTCTTAAACAGGAACAATAATATAAATATGCGTCCAAAACGCAAAAAGTTCCGTCGCAAAAGCCGAAGAGCTGAATGAGGGTTTTATGAATTTAATTGAAGGTCTTACTAATTTTAACTTAACAAAGCAGGAAGCAACGCTGTATGTGCTGCTGCTGAAATCCGGTCAGATGACCGGCTACGAAGCAGCCAAGCAGACCGGCATTTCGCGCTCTAACACCTACACTGCGCTGGCAGGACTGGTGGATAAGGGAGCAGCGTATGTGTTGGAGGAGGGCAAGGTAACGCGCTATACTCCGGTGCCTGCTGCTGAGTTTTGCAGCAACAAAATCAGCTGTCTGGAGGAGATAAAAAAAGATATACTCCGGCAACTGCCGGTGCTGAACAATGATCCTGAGGGGTATATCACCATCAAGGGTGCGCAAGAGATTATAAATAAACTGCGCAATACCGTGCGTCAGGCACAGGCAAGAATTTATCTGTCGGCTAACAGCAGAATGCTGGAGCTGCTGCTGCCGGAGCTGCAGGCTGCTTTGCAGCGTGGCTTGAAGGTAGTAGTTATCGGCGATAAAAGCTTTTCTTTGCCGGGAGCAATCTGCTACGGAACAAATAAGCAAAGCGAGCAGATTCGTCTGATTGCCGATTCTCACACCGTTTTGACAGGAGATTTACAGGATGATGAGGATTCAACCTGTTTGTATTCCTGCAAACGCAATTTAGTTGATTTATTTAAGGAAGCGCTGCAGAATGAAATTGCGCTGATTAAATTACAGAAAGGTGATATAAATGTCTAAGAAAATTCCTTTTGTTACTAAAGAACAGTTAGAAAAAATTGTTTTCCAATATCCTACTCCGTTCCATCTGTATGATGAGGCCGGCATCCGTCGCACCGCGCGTCTGGTGAACAAGGCCTTTTCCTGGAATAAGGGTTTTAAAGAATATTTCGCAGTAAAGGCTACTCCTAACCCCTATCTGCTGCAGATTTTGCGCGAAGAGGGCTGCGGTGCCGACTGTTCCTCCTATACCGAGCTGCAGATGAGCGATGCCGTAGGCTTTAAGGAGAGCGAGATTATGTTCTCCTCCAATGCAACTCCGGCAGAGGACTTTAAATTGGCTCGTAAATTGAATGTAACCATCAATCTGGATGATATTACTCATATTGACTTTTTGGAGAAGGTTGCCGATATTCCGGAAACCGTCTGCTGCCGTTACAATCCTGGCGGACATTTTGCCATTGCCAACAACATTATGGATAACCCTGGCGATGCAAAATACGGTATGACTCATGAGCAGATTATTGAGGCTTATAAAATCCTCAAGAGCAAGGGCGTAAAGAATTTCGGTATTCATGCATTCCTGGCTTCTAATACCGTTACCAACGAATACTATCCGGAGCTGGCACGTATTCTGTTTGAGCTGGCAGTAGAGCTGAAGGAAAAAACCGGCGCGCATATCTCCTTTATCAACCTCAGCGGCGGTATCGGTATTGCCTACAAGCCGGAGCAGCAGGATAACGATGTACTGGCAATCGGCGAAGGCGTGCGCAAGGTGTTTGAAGAGGTACTCGTTCCGGCAGGCATGGGTGATGTTAAGCTGTTCACCGAGCTTGGCCGTTATATGCTGGCACCGAACGGCGCTCTGGTAACTACCGCTATCCACCAAAAGCATATCTACAAAGAATATATCGGTTGTGATGCCTGCGCTGCTAACCTGATGCGTCCCGCTATCTATGGTTCCTATCATCATATTACTGTTATGGGCAAGGAAAACGCTCCCTGCGACCATAAGTATGATGTAACCGGCGGCCTGTGCGAGAACAACGATAAATTTGCCGTAGACAGAATGCTGCCCGAAATTAATATCGGTGACCTGCTCTTTATTCATGATGCCGGCGCACATGGCTTCTCCATGGGCTATAACTATAACGGCAAGTTGCGCAGTGCTGAGCTGCTGCTGCAGGAGGACGGCAGTGTTAAAATGATTCGTCGTGCAGAAACCCCGGCAGATTATTTCGCTACCTTCGATTTCGGCGAGTACGGACCGAAGCTGGCAGAAGAAGCAAAAATTAAAATGTAAAAAACAACGCTTAGTGACGTTGTTTCACGAGGACTGAGGCCTGAGGGCTTCGGTCCTTTATTATTGTGTGATATAAGCACTTGCCTGAAAGCTGCTTTTGATTTAAAATATATAGTGAATTGTCGGAAGCTTTAGGCAATAATGCTTCCGAAAAAATTATCAGGCTGTGAGGGAATGCAGCTGAATTTTGGAGGATGTGCTTATGCAAAATAAATATGCTGTTTATGAGGAGGCGTTGGCGGAGGAGCTTATTCCCGCCATGGGCTGTACCGAGCCTATCGCCATTGCTTACTGTGCTGCTGTGTGTCGCGAGCAATTAGGAGCTTTCCCGGAGGAGATCGAAATTTGGGTTAGCCGTAATATTATCAAAAACGTTAAGAGCGTTGTTGTTCCGAACACCAACAAAATGAAGGGCATTGAGGTTGCCTGCGCTGCCGGTGTTGTTGCCGCTCATTCCGAGCGTCAGCTGGAGGTTCTGGCTTATATTAACCAAGAGGAAAAGGCTGAAATTAAGGCTTTGGCTGAATCCGGTAAGATTAATATTCACGTTTCCGAAGAACCGGATATTTTCTATATTCGCATTTTCCTGGCAGCAGGCGGCAATAATGCCGAGGTAACTATCCGCACAGACCACACTAATGTTACCTGCATTAAGAAAAACGGTGTTACTGTTTTGGAAAAACCGATTGTGCCTGCCGAAGAAGAGGCAAAGAGCCTGTGGAGAATCGAAGACGTTCTGGATGCGGCACGCAATATGCCTTTAGATAACGTTAAACATCTGCTGCAACGTCAGATTGATTTCAATATGGCCATTTCCAAAGAAGGCCTGACTAATGATTACGGTGCCAGCATCGGCAAGATTTTGCTGCGCCGTGACCCGGACAGCCTGCGTATCCGCGCACGTGCCAGCGCTGCTGCAGGCAGTGACGCGCGTATGAACGGCTGCGAGCTTCCGGTAGTAATTACCTCCGGCAGCGGCAACCAGGGTATCACCGCTTCCGTTCCTGTTGTTGTTTATGCCCATGCACTGGCTGCTGGCGAAGAAAAAATGCTGCGCGCAGTACTGCTGAGCGACTTGGTTACCATCTACCTGAAGCAGGGTATCGGCAAGCTGTCTGCTTACTGCGGTGCTATCAGTGCCGGCTGCGGTGCAGGTGCGGCAATCGCTTTCCTGTATGACTGCACCGATGACCAGATTGAGCATGCTGTAGAAAATGCTCTGGCTATCAACAGCGGTATTATCTGCGACGGTGCTAAATCCTCCTGCGCAGCTAAAATTGCTATGGCTGTTGAAGGCGGTCTGATGGGCGTTGATATGTCCGTGGCAGAACGTAACTTTGCCGGCGGTGACGGTATTGTTCAAAATACTGCCGATGAAACCATTGCTGCAGTTGGCAAAATTGCCAGCCAGGGCATGGTAGAAACCGATAAAGAAATTATTGATGTAATGCTTGGCCTGTAATCAAGGCAAAGATAAGAGAGTCTGCTATTTTAGCAGACTCTCTGTTTTTATGTACGGTATATAATTATTCTTCTACCATTTTCGTCAGCTCTTCCACGTGCTCGGTAGCAGTAAGAATATAGATGAAATCGCCGCTGAGCAGGCGAGTGTCACCTGCCGGGATGAGCTGTGATTCACCACGCTTGACATCTACTAAGAGGGTATTGGGAGGCCAGGGAATATCCTTGATAAGCTTGCCGCTGACACTGCTGCCGCTGCAAACTGCCAGCTCGATAACATTGCGTTGCTCCAGTACAGCCGGCTTCGGTGCTTTTTTGTGCAGCATGCGCTGCATAAGCTCCTCGTATATTGGCTTGCTGTGGCACAGCTCTGCAATGACGAAGGCTACCATAGCAGCAATCGCCAGCGAAAGCAGCTGCTGGTAGCTGGCAGTCATTTCCATAATCAGTACGGTGCCTGTGATAGGCGCGCGTACGGAAGAAGCAAAAAGCGCCGCCATAGCAACTACCATAATGTTTGTGGCATATGCAGGCTCAATCCAGCCAAGCGTAATCAGAATCTGTGCGCAAATGCTGCCGCAGAGAGCGCCGATAACGAGCATCGGCAGGAAGAAACCGCCGGGAACGCCGCAGCCGTAGCTGATGAGCGTAAAAATCAGCTTACCTGCAAGAAAAATCAGCAGAAGCTGCAAGGATACAGGCGCTTTGGCCAGATGGTTGATCAGATCGTTGCCACCGCCCAAAACCTCAGGCAGGAAGTAACCCAAAATACCGGCGCAGATGAGGGCAAAGGCAATCTTCTGTACAGGGCGCTTGAAGCAGGGCAGGCTGTAAAAGCGGCCGATGTTCAGCAGTCCCCAGTTAAAAATGACACCTGCCAGACCGCTGGCGAGAGCAACTAAAATGACGATACCGTAATAGCTGATGGGAAGCAGCTGTAAGTCGGGGATATCAAAAATTGTCGCTCGACCGAAAATAGCGCGGGAAATAATCGTCGCAGTGAAGGCTGCTGCCATGGAGGGTAGCAGAACCATGATGGAAAAATTACGGTGCAGCTCTTCCAAAGCAAAGATTACACCGGCGAGCGGAGCGTTGAAGGCTGCCGCAAGACCGGCGCTGGCACCGCTGGTCAGCAGATAGCGTTCCTCCATGCGCGTGCGTCCCATGAGGCGGCTGACGCCCTGCGCAGCTACTGCGCCTAGCTGGATGGAAGGGCCTTCGCGTCCCAGGGAAAGACCGGCGCCGATGCCTATAATGCCGGCGGTGAGTTTAACCCAGAGAATGTGCAGCCAACGCATTTTCATCAGGCCTAAAATTGCTCCTTTGACCTGCGGAATGCCGCTGCCTGCCGCCATAGGCTCGATGCAGTTCAGCTTGTGCAGGATGAAGGCGATGGCGATGAGCACGGCGAACCAGCAGGCGTTGATGCTCCAGTCGCTCACCCATAGGCGGTTGTAGAGCGCTCCGCGCAGGTATTCCATCTCCGAGAGGGCGAAGCGGAAGAAGCTGATGACTATACCGGCGAAGATACCGGTGAGGATACCCTCCGCAAACAGGCGCAGGCGGAAGCGGTGCATGTCGCTGAGCGAACGGTAGGTTTTGAATTTTTGTTCTTTATCGTCCATAAATATAACTCTTTTCTTCGAATTTTTGTAACTAATATTATAGCACAAAAATAACCTTACAGATGCACAGAGTGCTCATATAAAAAGAAGTTGGCACAAATATACAAACTTTTTTTGCCTGTATATTGATACCGGAAGAAATATCAGAGGTTTTGTTGTGTTTTACCATATGGGCTTCAATTTAAAATAAAAAATAAGGTGTATAATAGTTATACACCTTAATCAGTATATTCTACTCTTAAACATAGCTTAACCAGCTCTTCCTTTGGCTTAGAAGTAGACCAGAAGTTGCGCAGCGGGAAAAGATATATGCCTCCATGCATATGCAAATTATTTTGTTCGACAAATTTTAATATGCGTTCTTTTATTTTTGAATCAATTACTCCATAATGAGCATTGCAGTAAACGCACAGATATAAGCCTTTTTCTTTCGTTTTCTTTATTGGATTATTATAATGTAATTTGCTATTTGCGCTAATAAATACGTTGTATTGCGTTATAAGATCTTCGTAGAAGAATTCATTGCTGTCATAATGAAAGCCCATCAGATATTCCTGAAAGGACGGATGAGAAAATACTGGCAGCATATGCTTAGCCAAAATATTCATTCGATGTTTAATAGGTGTTTGGAAACTTATATCCTCACTAAAATAAAGATGTTCTTCCTCTTGAAGTTCCAGCAGAATCTGGTTAAGAGGCAGATTCTGAATATCGTTTAAAAAGGCGATTTTCTGCTGCATAGTTTTTTCTAAATACAGCAATTCCTCAATCTGCTTTTTATATTCCTGCTGCTTGTTGCGATATATTTCTTTAAGCAGGTTTATATCCTTGCTTTTCAAGTATGCTTTAATCTCTTTTAAAGAAACATTAAGTTTTCTTAATGAGATAATAATTTGCAGAGTAAAATACTGCGATAAAACATAAAATCTGTAGCCGTTTTCATCGACAAATTCCGGTGAAAAAATATCGTTTTTATCATAATATAGCAGCAATTGTTTAGAGATGCCGAACAGCTTCGCCAGTTCACCTGGAGTGAAATAACGTGAATCCTTCATAAAAAACCTCTTGACTGTATAAGCGTTGTATATTGTAAGATAATACTGATAACGTGGTATGAGTTATCAAAAGCCAATATTATTATTTTACGCTATATTATTAAAATTTTCAAGGAGTGTATGACTGATGAGTTTGATGAGTAAGAAAATGGTAAACGGTGCTGTAGCTTTGGGCTGCATGTTGTTTGCTGCGCCGGTAATGGCACATGAAGCATTAAATGAGTATGTATTAGATCCCATGATGGTTACTGCCGCCCGTTATGAGAAGAGAGATGTAGATATTCCTGCTGCAACCGAAATTTATGATCAGCAGAAGATTGAAAAGCTGGGTGCCAATAACGTTATGGAGGTAGTAAAAAATATTCCCGGCTTTACCTTAACCGCTTCTCCGACCGGTAATACTTACATCGGCTTCAGAGGCATTGCTAAGGATAATGTTGCTATCTTAGTAAACGGGATTCCCTTGAACCAAGACGGAAACTATGACTTGGAATCCATTTCTGCCGATATTATCGACCGCATTGAAGTTGTTAAGGGCGGCGCTACTGTTCTTTACGGCTCTAATGCCAGTGCCGGTGTTATCAATATTATTACTAACAAAAAGGCAGCTAAGAATAAAGTATTGATTGGGTTTGGCGATAAAAACAAATTTAAAGGTGCTGTTAATGTAGCTACCGATAAGCTGCAATTAAGCTATTCCAGACAGCAGTCTAAGGACAGAGGCTTTGTCTATAAAAACTCCGGTGCAAGCAACTATTATACCGGTGATAAGCTGGAAAAGGACAGCCTGAATCTGCAATATGCTATCAGCGATAACCTGTCCTTGCAATATATGTACAGCAAGAAGGTTTCCGACTGCTCCAAATCCGTTAATGGTGTTTACCAGCCCGGCTTCCACAGTGACATTAAATATAATTTCGGCCAGCTCAGATATGTAAATGATGATTTACAGGCTACCGTGTTCTTCAGAAACAGAGATTGGAAATTCAATACCTCTACACACCAAAAAGGTCATAACTATGGTGCCGATTTGCAGGATAAATTCAAATTGGGCAACACCATGCTGACTGTCGGTGCCAACTATGAAAATGAAAATACCAAAAACAGCAACAATATAGAGGCAGCAAAGCGCGACAGTGCCGCAGTATTCTTTATGACAGAAACTGAGGTATCCGATAAAACCAAGATTTTCCTCGGTGCACGTGAAGCCTATGTTGAGGAATCCGGCAGCAAGTTCTGTCCGCAATTCCAGGTAATGCATTCCTTAGGTACCGATGATAATATTTACCTGAATGTGAACCGCTCTATGCGCGCACCGCATGTCAACGAGCAATGGGGTACGGCAACTCAGCTGATGAACCCTGATTTGAAGGCAGAAAATGGCTGGAACTATGAATTCGGCTGGAAAAAGAAACTGGCTGCCGATGAACTCTTCAAGGTAAACCTGTACCATATGGATATTAATGACCGTATCTACAGCCAACGCAATTATAACGGCAGCGGCAAGAGCATGTTCCTGAATGCCAACAAGTACAGAAATACCGGCGTTGAGGTAAGCTACGAAAAAGCTGCTTCGGAAAAGTTCAGCTACAATGTAGGCGTTTCCTACGGTAATCCCGAGCAAAAGCTTGCTAAGGGCGATTGGCAGAGAGTTGACTTTAAATTAGGTCTGCATGCAGGATTAGGTTATAACTTAGGCAAGACCAATGCCAACATTTATGCTAACTATATGGCAGAAAGAATTAACGGCGTTAAACCGATGTTAGACCTTACTTTGAATGTAAAACAGCAGATTACCAAAAATGATGCTTTAAGATTTGCTGTGTATAATCTGCTGGACCGTGATGATATCAGAACCGGTTCTTCCAGCGGCACCGGTGCTATGCTGGAGGAACGCAACTGGATGCTGTCTTATGAGCACAGCTTCTGATGAAAGGCTTGGCTGATTATGCGTAGATTATTTTTCCTTGTTCTTACCGTGCTGGCTGTTGTCTATTGCTCCGGCTGTGCCGGTACTGTTGACAAGCAGAATGATGCTGCTAAAAAGCAAAGCTATGTTGTGCAGGATGTACGCGGCAAGAAGCTGTCCTTTGAGTCTAAGCCTCAAAAAATAATCAGCCTGTATGTTTATGGTGATGAGGTGCTTTTAGGCCTTGTTGACCATAAGCGTATAGCAGGCCTGTCCAAATGGGTGCATGATGAGGATTTGGCCATGGGTGCAAAGGAGGCTAAGGATGTTCCGCAAATTGCGGAAAGCAATCCGGAGGCGATTCTAGCTTTGAAGCCTGATCTGGTGCTGCTGCCGGACAGCAGTAAGCCGGAGCAGATTTCCAGCTTGGAGGATGTGGGAATTACGGTTTTTGTTTATCCCGCCGCATCCAGACTGAGCAATATTCCCAAGACGATTAAGGCTATCGGCGGTGCTGTAGGCGAGCCGGAGCAGGCTGAAAAGCTGATTGCCGAGATGCAGAAAAAAATCAGTGCGGTTGAAGCTAAGGTTAAAAAAATGCAGCCTGAGGACAGGAAAAAAGGTCTGCTCTTTCTGCGCTTTGGCGCTATCGGCGGCAAGGGGATTATCTTTAACGATATCATGACTGCTGCCGGCGTAGAGGACTGCTATGAGGCAGCACGTCATACAATTGCGGACAAACCCGGAACGAGCCGTATTTTGAGTAAGGAAGAGGTAGTACAGGCAAATCCTGATTACATAATTATCGGCACCTGGTCTCAGGGTGGTGCTTATAAATCGGGTAATGCACAGCTGGAAGAATTGTATTCCGATCCTGCTCTGGCTACAGTAACTGCTGTAAAGAAAAAGCAGGCCATTATAATTCCGCAAGGCTATGTAAACTGCCTGTCGCAGCATGCTGCTGACAGTGTAGAGCTTTTGCATGAAGCAGTTTACGGTAAATAACAACAAAAGTCTTTGCGTGATATTAAATAACATTTTATGGGGGTGGCGGTTTAATCTGCTGCCCCTTGTTTTTTGAGGAGAAGAAATATGCTGCAAAAGAAAAACTATAGCGCTGATATTTTGCATAATATCAGGCACTTGAGCGAAGTGAATGAGCAGAGGGATATCAAGCCTCTGATGGCGACATCCTTTCCGGGAACTCATTGTCCGCTGATGGGCGTTCTGATGACCGTAAGACAGATGCCGGAGGCAGTTACGGTTATCGTAGGTACTGATGAATGTACCTATTATTCTAAGCTGCTGGCGAATATGAAAATATTCGCCAGTCTTAAGGAAAGCTGTGTTTCAGTAGTAATTGATGATTATGATGTGACCTTTGGTACGATTAAGAAAACTAAAAAGGCCGTTGCCGAAATTTTTGAGGCAGGAGCTCCTAAATGCATAGTATTGGTAACAACCTGCGTTCTGGAAATCATCGGTGATGATTATGATGCACTCGTTGATGAGCTGGAGGAAAAGTATCATGTGCCGGTTCTGCTTGTGCGTACAGAGCATTTTCAGTGTCGGGACCATCTCCCAGGTATTGAAAGAACGCTGACTGCTACTGTGAAGCTGATGCGGAAAATGCCGACGGAAAATGTTGTCAATATTCTTGGCAATGGCGCTCCGCTACCGCAAAACTCAGCTTTGCAGCAGCTGCTGGAGCGGGCCGGCGTACAGGTGGGACTGCAGCTTCCCGGCAAATGCAGTCTGCAGGATTTGGCGCTTGCAGGCAGAGCCAAGCTGAATATCGTTGTTGATGAGCTGGGGCTGGAATTGGCGAAGCGGATGCAGGAAAAGCTTGCTGTGCCTTACGTTTATTTCCCGCCGATGTGTAATCCGCACAAGGTGCTGCAGGCCTATAAGGAGCTTGCAGCTGCTTTGGAAATGGAGCTGCCGCAGATTGTTACAGAGTCTTTGGAGGAATGCCTTGCTTTGCAGCAGCAGGTGCAGGATAAGCTACAGGGTATTGGCTATATATATGGCAACAGTCCGTATAACTGTTGGGAGCTGAATATTTATCTGGCAGCTTTGGGACTGCAGCCGATGATGATACAGATGAGCACTCTGAAAAACAAGGAAGCAAAAAAAGAGCTGCTGCAATATGCTGATCCTTATATCTGCAAGAGTGCTAATCTGGCAGCGATGGAATTTGTCTATGATAAATTAAAGCCTCAGCTGTATATAGGCAGAAGCTTTACCGACAGCCTGGAAAGAAAAGGGATTTTCGGTATAGACAGTATGCCGGGACAGGATGTATTGGGCTTTGCAGGCTGTTTCGGCTTGCTTAAGCGTTTGCTGGATTTTACGCAGACTCAAATAGAGGAGAAGTGAATATGGCTTTGATAAGAAATTTTCCGGTGCCGTCTGACAGGATGGCAATAATCAGCACGCTGCTGAATATTGAGGATGCTGTTGTGCTGGAGTATGGTCCCGAAGGAACAACACATTTCAGCATGAATTTTTTCAATAAGCTGGGGCAGGATTACCCCAACAGACTTTTTACCACCGGTGTAGATGACAGTGATATCGTTATGGGCAGCACCGAGAATCTGGAAAGAGGTATTTTTGAGCTGGATGCGTTATATTCGCCTAAGGCTATTTTTGTGCTGACTTCTTCTGTAACCTCTATCATCGGTACGGATATCGTGGGAATTTGCGACAGCCTGCAGAGCAAGGTTCAGAGCAGGCTGATTCCTGTAAATTCCTCCGGTTTGGGCGCTGATTACAGCGCCGGGTTGCGAAAAATCTATCTGCAGCTGGCAGAGCTGTTTGTACAGCCTGACGCAGCCAAACAAAAAGGACGCTATAATATTTTAGGTGCATCACCGCTGCATTACAGAGCAGAATCCGATATCTGCGAAATCACAAGATTGCTGCGAGAGGGCTTTGGCTGCGAGCTGCTGCATTGCCTTGCGATGAATATGACTACGGAGGCGCTTGCCGAGCTTAGCAGTGCCGAGCTGAATATTGTTCTTACAGCAGAAGCGGTTCCCAGTGCCGAATATCTGCAAAGCGTTACCGGTACGCCTTATGTTTATCTGCCGCCTTACGGTTATAGTCAGACGACAGAGTTTTTAAAGAGCGTTGCCGCTGTTATCAATAAGCCTGTTAAGGAAGCTGTGCTGCAGCGTTTAGAGGAAAAGAACCGCAGACTGAAAATGCTTTTAAATTCTCCGCTGATGAGCAGAACTCCCGGTACGGTATTTTTAAAGGGAGATTATGATATAGTCAAAGGCCTGAGGGAATTCTTCAAGGAGCTGAGATTTAATGTAGCTCACAGTGTATGCACACATAAAATAACCGGTGCTGCTGCGGAAGGCATAGAGTACTTCAAGGAAGAGAAGGAATATCTGCAGCTGCTGAAGGATATTCGTCATTGTCTTGTTTTGGCCGATGAGGATACTGTTGCGCAAGCTGACATGACAAACTTTAAAGTTTGCGTAAGCCATCCCTGTTACAGTCACAGGACGATTGCTAACCATTTGCCGTTTATGGGCGAATGGGGCGCAGATATGCTTTTTGAATATATTCAGCAGTATGTGAATATGTAATTTTGTTGCCTATTGATTTTTAGCAGACAAAAATCCCCTTGAGTTTTAAGCTCAAGGGGATTAGCATTTTCAACCAATTTTAATTTTTAAGCTTTGGCAGGTTCTGCTTCTACAGCTTCTTCCTTAGCGTAATCCGGGTCAAATTTCGGATTCAGGTAGTTTTGGTAAGCCCACGCAAGGAGTGCACCGGAAATATTGTGCCATGCGGAGAAAACAGCGCCGGGAACGGTTGCGGCAGGCAGAGCAGCGAAGTGTGCTTTTGCCAGACCGGTTGCCAGACCGGAGTTTTGCATACCAACTTCGATGGACAGGGCAACAGCCTTTTTCCAGCTGAGGCCGGTGAAGCGGGCGATGGCAAAGCCAAGAGCGTAACCGCAGCAGTTATGCAGAATAACTACCAGCAGAATCAGGCCGGGAGCCTTCAGAATCAGGTCACGGCTGGCACCGATAACACCTGCGATAATCAGAGAAATTGCAATGGAGGATACAGCCGGCAGATAGTCGGTTGCTGCTTCGGCGAGCTTGGGCAGGAAGGATTTAACAGCCAGACCTAAGCAGATAGGCAGAATAACGATTTGAACGATGCTCCAGAACATGCCTACCGGATCGAAGTTAATCTTTTCACCGATAATCATGTAGGTGATGAACGGAGTCAGAATCGGAGAAAGTACAGTGGAAACACTGGTCATGGTTACGGAAAGTGCAACGTCGCCCTTGGACATAAAGGTGATTACGTTGGAGGAGGTACCGCCGGGGCAGGTGCCTACCAGCACAACGCCGGTGGTCAGCGCCGGGTCCAGATTAAAGGCAACGGACAGCAGGTATGCCAAAAAAGGCATTACAAAGTACTGAGCGCAGCAGCCGATGAGAATATCGAGCGGGCGTTTCAGGACCAGCGCGAAGTCCTTCAGATTCAGCGTGGTGCCCATGCCGAACATTACGATACCGAGCATGCAGCTCAGGACGCTGATGCCGTGCACCTTGCCTAATACCCACAAAAAGTTCTGTGGCATTGTGAGGCCGAGAACCAGAAAAACGATGGCGATGATGCCAAAGAATTTGCCGATTAAAGCACAAAATTGTTTCATTATGAAATTACCTCTTTCCCTTAATAAAAAAATAATAATTTTAGAGAGTAGCGGCAATGCTCTCTCCTTTGTCTGTAATGTCCACTATTATAACAAAGACAGAAGAGGAAATAAAGAGTTTGCTGTAAAAAACGGTAAAAAATTTTAAAAACAGCAGAATTGTGTTATAATGTTAATATAAATTGCAAAAAATACGGACGGAGGTACGCTACTTGTATACTATAAGCAGAGATTACCGCAAAGAAATTGTGATTGAAAAATCACGCTTTATCTGCTCGCTGAAAAAGGTGCACAGCGAAGCAGAGGCTCAGGAGTTCATTAAGGCCGTAAAAAAAGAGTTTTGGGATGCAACGCACAACTGCTCCGCCTATATCGTGGATGACCTGGCACAGCGCTCCAGTGACGATGGCGAGCCGAGCGGTACTGCCGGTATTCCTATGCTGGAGGTGCTGCGTAAGAACGGACTGACGGAAACAGCAGCCGTGGTGACACGTTACTTCGGAGGCATTAAGCTGGGTGCGGGCGGACTGGTGCGTGCTTACAGCGGCAGCGTGGCTGGCGCGGTGAAGGAAGCTGGCCTGGCGCAGAAAATTTTGCTGGGCTATTACAGCTTTTTATATGATGTGAACAGCGTCGGACGCATTCTGAACGTGCTTTATCAGCAGCAGCTTTTTGAGATTGCCGATGTGCAGTACGACCTGCGCGCAAAGGTTATCCTCAAAATGCGTGCTGAGCAAAAGGCAGAGGCAGAGGCCTGGCTGACCGAGAACCTCAATCAGCAGATAGAGCTGGAGCAGGAGGGCACAGAGTTCGCTGAGGTGGCACTGTAGCCTTAGCTGCAACAGGCATAACGCATAAAATGCTTGCAACATATGAAAAACGATCTCCTAAATTTAGCGATGCAGACTGCTTGCGGGAGGTCTTTTTTATGCTTCCAATAAAAAGATTCAGCTTTTATAGAAAAATTGTCCGCAGTAATGTATAATAATATGAATGAAAAGATTACTGACAGGAGGTAGAAGCGAGTGATTGAAGAAAGAGTGCCACCGCAAAATATAGAAGCGGAGCAGGCTGTGCTTGGCGCGATGCTTATTGATAAAGAAGCTATTGCCAAGGCGACCGAAGTGCTGTCGGCGGATGATTTTTACCGCGAAGCGCATCGCGTTATCTTTAGTGCGATGCTGGAGCTTTATAATAAAAATGAAGCAGTAGATATGGTTACTGTTACGGAAATCCTCAAGCGTGACAATAAGCTGGAGGACATCGGCGGCATTGCCTATATCACCAGTCTGGCGAATGTGGTGCTGACGGCGGCCAACGTTAAATACCATGCGGATATTGTTGCCGAAAAATCGGTTCTGCGTCAGCTTGTGCGCGTTTCTACCGAAATTGCGGCTATGGGCTATGAGGCTAATGAGGATGTCGGTACGCTGCTGGATACAGCGGAAAGCCGTATCCTGGAGATTTCCAACCGCAAGAAAAAGACGGATTTTACAGCGATTAACGATGTATTGATGGACAGCGTGCAGAGCATCGAAAGTCTGCTGCAGAACAAGGGCGGTCTTACAGGTCTGCCGGCAGGCTTTGCGGATTTGGATAAGCTGACGAGCGGTCTGCATCCTTCCGATTTTATTATTCTGGCAGCGCGTCCTTCCATGGGTAAAACTGCGCTGGCGCTGAACATTGTGCAGAACGTAGCGCTGCGTGCGCACAAAGTCATCGGCGGCGAACCGCGCAGTGTAGCCTTCTTCAGCCTGGAAATGAGCAAGGAGCAGCTGGTTAACCGTATGCTTTGCGCCGAAGCAGGCATCGACAGCCAGCGTCTGCGCGTAGGCGAGATGCATGACGAGGACTGGACGCACCTTTGGGATGCCTGCGATACGATGAGCCGTGCGAAAATCTATATTGATGATACGGCGGGCATTACGGCGATGGATATGCGCAGCCGTGCGCGCCGCCTGAAGGCAGAGCATGGGCTGGATTTGATTGTAGTCGATTACCTGCAGCTGATGCAGGGCAGCGGCAAGCGCAATTATTCCGGCGACCGTCAGCAGGAGGTTTCGGAAATTTCCCGCTCACTGAAGGCTTTGGCGCGTGAGCTGGATGTGCCGGTGCTGGCGCTGTCACAGCTGAGCCGTAGCGTAGAATCGCGTCAGGTTAAGCGTCCTATGCTCAGTGACCTGCGTGAATCCGGTTCTCTGGAGCAGGATGCGGATATCGTAGCATTCCTGTACCGCGAGGATTACTACAATCCGGAAACGGAAAACAAGCATACCGAGCTGATTATTGCTAAGCATCGTAATGGTCCGGTAGATACCGTTAATCTGTTCTTCCAAAAGCAGTTCACCAAGTTTGTCGGCTTTACGAAGCGCGAAAGCTGAGCATAGAATACAGCGACATAATAAAAGTCCCGGGATTTTAACATCTCGGGACTTTTTGAGTATTGCATGGAGCATTGCCTGATAGGGGTTAAAAGCGTGAAAAGTATTCTCTTGGCAAAAGATTTTTTCTGATAAGTGTAAAAAAGCTTACAAGGAAGCTGCGAAGAAAAACCGAATATTTTACCTAAAATCAACAAAAAATGTTCATAAAGCTTGCGATAAGACGCGGAAAATGATATGATATTTATGCAACAAAGTGTAGTGAAGAATCTGAAGGTAATATCTGTGGCTTTCAGATGTTTTTTCATGAATAAAATTGTCTTGGGAGGCATACAAAAATGATTGATCGTTATACTCATCCTGAAATGGGTAATATCTGGACACTCGAAAATGAATTCCGTACCATGCTGAAGGTAGAAATTCTGGCTTGCGAGGCTATGAACAAACTGGGCATTGTGCCTGACGAAGCGCTGAAGGATATTCAGACGAAGGCTGACTTCCGTCTGGACCGCATTAAGGAAATTGAAGCAGTTACCAACCATGATGTTATTGCTTTCCTGACTAATGTGGCTGAGTATGTAGGCGATGCGTCCAAATACATTCACAAAGGCCTGACCTCCAGCGACGTAAAGGATACTGCACTGTGCTACATGACCGTACAATCCGCAGACCTGATTATGCGTCATCTGGTAAACTTCCATGAAATTCTGCGCCGTCGTGCCGCTGAATTCAAATATACCGTTATGATCGGCCGTACTCACGGTATCCACGCAGAACCGATGACCTTCGGTATGAAATTCCTGCTGTGGTCCGCTGAAATCGAGCGTGACATCGAACGTCTGAAACAAGCGCGTGAAATGATGGCAGTCGGCAAGCTGTCCGGTGCTGTAGGCACTTACTCCAACATCGATCCGTTTGTAGAAAAATATGTCTGCGAAAAGCTGGAGCTTACTCCGGTACGCCTGGCAACCCAGGTTATCCAACGTGACCGTCATGCACATTTCATGACTACTCTGGCAATCATCGGTTCCTCTCTGGATAAGATGGCAACCGAAATCCGTAACCTGCAACGTACCGATATCCGTGAAGCTGAAGAATATTTTGCACCCGGCCAAAAGGGTTCTTCCGCTATGCCGCATAAACGTAATCCTATCACCTGCGAAAAGGTTTCCGGTATGGCTCGCCTGCTGCGCGGTTATGCAGTAGCAGCTCTGGAGGATGTAACCCTGTGGCATGAACGCGACATCTCCCATTCTTCCGTAGAACGCGTTATTCTGCCGGACGCAACTATTGCTCTGGACCATATGTTGCGTAAATTCTCCAACATCATCGACAAGCTGCTGGTATATCCTGATGCAATGATTGCCAACATGAACAAAACCGGCGGCCTGATTTTCAGCCAAAACCTGCTGATTGCTCTGGTTACCAAAGGTGTACTGCGTGAGGACGCTTACAAATGGGTACAACGCAACGCTATGGCACGTTGGCTGCAAGGCGCTGACTTCAAGACCAACGTTGAAGCTGACCCGGATATCAAAAAATATCTGACCGACGAAGAGGTTGAGCATTGCTTCGATCCGAAACCGATGCTGCGCCACGTTGACGAGATTTTTGCTAGATTTGGTTTATAATTTTGATAAGGAGTGACTGCTAATGTCATCTGTTGTAGTTTTAGGCGCCCAATGGGGCGATGAGGGTAAAGGTAAAATTGTTGACTATTTGGCGCAAAAGGCTGACGCTGTAGTTCGTTACAGCGGCGGCTCCAATGCAGGCCATACCGTTGTAGTTAACAACATTAATTATAAGCTGCGTCTGCTGCCCTCCGGCGTACTGTTTAATGATAAGACTAACGTTCTGGGCAATGGCGTTGTAATCAACCCCGGCGTTGTGCTGGCTGAAATCGCCGGCATGAAGGAAAAGGGCATTGATTGCAGCAATCTGGTTATCTCTGACCGTGCACACGTTGTTCTGCCGTATCATCAACGTCTTGATGAGCTGCAGGAGGAAGCACTGGGCAATCACAAAATCGGCACCACCAAAGGTGGCATCGGCCCCTGCTACATGGATAAGGTTGCTCGCGTAGGCATCCGTATCTGCGATCTGATGGAGCCCGAAACCTTTGCTGATAAGCTGAAGGTTAACCTGGAAGCAAAAAATGCTATTATCACCAAAATTTACGGTGCAGAACCGTTTGATTATGATACCGTATTGAAGGAATATCTGGCTTATGCAGAAGAGCTGCGTCCGTACGTTGCCGACACCGGCGTTGTTATGGATGAGCTGTTTGCAGCAGGCAAAAACGTTCTGTTTGAAGGCGCACAGGCTACCTTCCTCGATATCGACCATGGTACCTATCCGTATGTTACCAGCTCCAACCCGACTGCAGGTAATGCCTGCACCGGCAGTGGCGTAGGTCCCCGCTTCATCGACCATGTTGTCGGCGTAGTTAAGGCTTATACCACCCGCGTTGGTGAAGGCCCCTTCATCACCGAGCTGCTGGATACCGACGGCCCCGGCAACCAAATCCGCGAAACTGGCCATGAATACGGCACCGTAACCGGTCGTCCGCGTCGCTGCGGCTGGCTGGATGCTTTCATGCTGCGTTACAGCGCACGCCTGAACAGCCTGGATTATCTGGCAATTACCCGTCTGGATATCCTCGACCAAATGCCGAAGATTAAAATGTGCGTTGGCTACAAGATTGGCGATGAGGTTCTCAAACGCATTCCTGCAAGCCTGAACGTTCTGGCTAAGGTTGAGCCGATTTTCGAAGAGTTCGACGGCTGGATGACCGATATCAGCGGCATCCGCAACTATGACGAGCTGCCGGAAAACGCTAAGAAATATCTGGCTAAAATCAGCGAGGTATCCGGTGTTGAGCTGGGTATTATCTCCGTTGGTCCTAACCGTGAGCAGACCATCGTTCTGAAGGAGCTGCTGTAAGCTTAGGCTGCTGAAAAACAGCAAAAATATTTTAAAAAAGTACTTGACTTTCCTTGCGCTAGTCTGTATACTATTAATGTTGCTAATTTATGGTAACAAATGATTCACTAGCTCAGTTGGTAGAGCACCTGACTTTTAATCAGGGTGTCCCGAGTTCGAGTCTCGGGTGGATCACCAACGAAAATATGCCGTTCTTCGAAAGAAGAACGGCTTTTTTGTATTTGCGGACGCAAATACTCATAAAGGCAGATGCAGACCCTGGAAAATTCTTCCTTGCTAATCAATTCCTACAGTAGTAATATGTAAGTGATAAGCAAAAATTTTACAGACTTTTTCGGAGGTGCTTTGATGAAAATAGTAGTTATGGAGCCGTTAGGCGTAAAGATGGAGCAGATTAATGCCCTGGCAGCGCCGCTGCAGGCTGCAGGCCATGATTTCGTTTATTATACTGAGAAGGAAACCGACCAGACGAAGCTGTTGGCACGTGTGCAGCAGGCCGATATTATCATGCTGGCCAACCAGCCGCTGAGTGCGGAGATTATCAACGCCTGCCCTAATCTGAAAATGCTTTCTGTTGCCTTTACCGGCGTAGACCATATTGCGCTGGCTGCCTGCCGTGAGCGCGGCGTGATGGTGTGCAATGCCGCAGGCTATTCCACCAATGCGGTAGCAGAGCTGACCTTCGGCTTGGCTATCAGCGTTATCCGCAACATCGTTCCCTGTGATGCACGCTGCCGTCAGGCAGGAACGAAGGATGGCCTGGTAGGCTTTGAGCTTTTCGGCAAAACCTTCGGCGTAGTCGGCACCGGTGCGATTGGCAGCAGAGTGGCGAAGATTGCCGCTGCCTTCGGCTGCAAGGTGCTGGCCTACAGCCGTACTCCGAAGGCAGAGCTGCAGGCTGACGGTGTAAGCTATGTAAGTCTGGATGAGCTTTTGGCTGCCAGCGATTTTGTCAGCCTGCATGTGCCGCTGACGGACGCAACCAGCGGACTGATTAACGCTGAGGCTATTGCCAAGATGAAGCCGACTGCCGTACTGCTGAATACTGCGCGCGGTCATGTTGTGGACAGCGAGGCGCTGGCACAGGCGCTGAACGAAGGAAGATTGGCGGGCGCAGGCATTGATGTGTTTGAGGGCGAGCCGCCGATTGCGCCGGAGCATCCTCTGTGCCATGCGAAGAACACCGTGCTGACACCGCACGTGGCCTTCGCCAGCGCTGAAGCACTGGCTGCACGTGCCGATATCGTTTTTGCCAACATCGAAAAATGGCTGGCAGGAGCACCGCAGAACGTAATTAAGTAAAAACACTATGAAAAGGCTCAATAATTTATATTATTCCAAGAGAATAAAAGAGCTTTTGGCAGAGCTGCAGACAGCGGGAACAACGCTGGTTGTTGCTCCCATGGGCTACGGCAAAACACTGGCAGTGCAGTACTTTTTGCAGGAGCAGGAGCGCTGCGGCAAAAAGGTACTGCGCCAGAGTATTTACGGCGCCGGTGCCGAGGCCTTCTGGCAGGGAGTGTGCCACAGCTGGCAGGGTACGGAGCTGGGCGCTGCGCTGCTGCAGCAGTCTTTGCCTGCCGATACCAACGCCAAAACGCTGGTACTGGAGCTGTTCCGTCAGTTGCTGCCGCAGGAGCCTGTCTATTGGTTCATAGATGATTTGCATCTGCTGGAGAGCAGCGAGGCGATTGATTTTCTCTTTGCTCTAAGCAAGGCAGACTTTGCTGATTTGCACCTGCTGCTGGTAAGCAGAGGGCAGATTTTTGACGGCAGCCGTCTGTTGGAGCTGGGACGTAAGGTCTTTTGCCTTGATAAGCATGACTTGGCGCTGCAGCGTGACGAGCTGGCGGAATACAGCAGCAGATGCGGCCTGCAGCTTACAACGCAGCAGCTGGATGCTTTGCATGAGGCCTGCGAGGGCTGGTTTTCCGTTACCTATCTTAACTTTTTGAACTACGACAGGTATCAGCGCTTTTGCCTTGATACAGGCAGCGTTTATGAGATGATAGCCAATGTACTGCTGCGGCCGCTGCCGTCGGAGCAGCAGCGCTTGCTGCTGCTTATGGGGCAGCCGGAGGAATTTACGCCGGAGCAGGTGGCCTTTGCCTATGGCACAAGCTGCCGAGAGTCTGTAAGCAGGCTGTTGGAATGCAATGCCTTCATTATCAGGCTGGCCAACGGCAGACTGCGCTGTCACCATATGCTGAAGCAGGCAACACGCCATGCCTTCGGCCTGCTGCCGGAGGCAGAGCAGCAAAGGTACTTCCGTCGTTTGGGGCAATGGTACGCACAGCAGAGGGAGTACGAGGAAGCGCTGGACTGGCTGTACCGCGGCCGTGATTTTGACGGCCTGCTGGCTGCAGTGCAGCAGCTGCGCGACTGGTCGATGCGCCCGCAGCACAGGCAGCATCTTTTCGACTGGCTACGCGAATGTCCGCCGGAAATATTGTGGCAGTATCCGCAGGCGGTGCTGATTATTATGCGCCGCATGTTTTCGCTGAACATGGTGCCGGAAATGCTGCAGGTCAAGGAATGGTATGTAACGGCGTTGGAGCGCAATACTGCGCTCAGCCAGCGTGAGCGCGATAATTATTACGGCGAGCTGGAGGTTATTCTGAGCTTTTTAGCCTTCAACAGCATTACCGGTATGAGCGAGCATCACAGGCGTGCCTACAAGCTGCTGAGCGGTGCTCCGCAGACGCTTAGCAAGCAGGGCATCTGGACCTTCGGCGCGCCCAGTGTTCTGGGGCTGTATTTACGCACGGGCTGCAGTCTGCGGCAGACGGTGGAGGATATGCAGGAATGCATGCCCCCGTACTATCTGCTGAGCGGCTGGCACGGTGCCGGTGCCGCCGAGCTGACGGAGGCGGAAGCGCTTTTGCTGCAGGGACGCATCGACGAAATGGATATGCCTCTGCAGAAGGCGTATTATCAGGCAGAAAAGCATGGGCAGGAGTGTATTACTATCTGCTGTGATTTTTTGGAGATGCAGCGCGATCTTTTTCTCGGCGTTTACAGCAGTAAGGCAGAGGCGTACAGCCGCCATCAGTGGCAGCTGCAGCCATGGAAGCAGAGCATGCTGCTGAATACTGCCGATATGTGCGCCGGCTTTTACTATGCATTGCTGGGCAAGCCGGAATATATCCCAAGCTGGCTGACGGACGGAAACGGACAGCAGCCTTCGGTGCTTTATCCTGCGCGTCCCTGCCGCAACTATATCAGTGCCCAGTGCCTGCTGGCACAAGGGCAGTATACGGAGCTTTTGGTGCGCTGGTCCGACTGGGAGCAGGAATGCCGTCCCTACAGTAATTTTTTGTGCCTGCTGTATTTGCAGGTGCAAAGGGCGGCGGCCTTTGCCGGCAGAGGCGATGTAACGAACTGCCGCGCTTCGCTGAAGCAGGCGCTGGCAATGGCTGAGGCGGATAAGCTTGTGCTGCCGTTGGCACAGAACATAGCGCTGCTGCGTCCGTATCTGGAGCAGGAGCTGCAAGGTGAATTTTCAGCAGCGGCGGCAGCGGCGCTGCACCTGGGGCAGCAGCTGGAAGCGGGCCGGGGACAGATTATCTCCGCACGCTTTGCCGAAGCAGGCCTGCAGGAGCTGACGGAGCAGGAGCTGCAGATAGCGCAGCTGGCGGCAGCACGCCATACGAACAGGGAGATTGCGCAAAGATTGTCGCTGTCTGAGGGGACGATTAAGCAATATCTCAATAAAATTTTTGCCAAGCTGCAGATTGATGCGGCGGCCAAAAATAAAAGACATCAGCTGGAGCGCTTTTTCCCCAACTCTTAACTAAAGGTTACTTATAGTTATTCTTGACCCGGTATATACTGTAAATGAAGAAGTATATGCTGGGTCTTTTTATATCCGGCGGTTAGGAGGCGGAAAAATGAAACGGCTGAAGGTTGTGCTCGGGGCGTGTCTGGCGATGCTCGTAGCTTTTATGGCATTGGCGTGGGCGGCGACGCAGTACAAAACAACTATTAAGGTAAACGGCACCAAGCTGAATGTGCAGCGCTATGTAGAGGGCAAGGGGCCTATGAAGGATAAGGCGGTGCTGCTCAACAAGGATAATAAGGTTGTTGTGCGCTGGAAGCAGCGCGAGCTGAAAAAATGGTACTATGACGGTGATAAATATTTCCGCTTTGTACCCTACAGCTATGATATGAAGAACCTGAAGCCCGGCAGATATCGCTTGGTAACGACCAGCAGCTTCGGCAAGGGCGGTGCGGTTAAAAAGACCGTCAACATCAGCTACAAACCGCAGAGCAAGATGCAGTTCCGTGCGTCCAAGATTATCCGCAAGGGCAACGGCGATGTTTACCAGCGTCTGTATTTCAAAAAGAACAATTCTACGGGCAAGACCTGCTATGCCCAGATTTTCAATAAAAACAACAAGCTAGTCTATAGCACGAAATATAAGGCAAGAAACGCCAATCAGGATTTTGCCTTCAGCTGGAACGGCTGGGCGAGCGGCAACAGCGGCAAAAAATGTGCTAAGGGCGTATATACCGTGAAGTATTGGATGGACGGCGTTAATCCCAAGACTGCCAGGTTCCGTCTGAGCATTTGAGGAGGGGAGCATAATGAAGGAAAAAATGATGCGTATTATCGTAGCTGTTATGCTTACCCTGCTGCTGTGCAGCCTGACGTTGCTGGCAGGAGCCGCCTCCAAAAATGACTGGAAGAATACAGCCGGCTGCTATGTGTGGACAGAAAGCAGCCAGTATAATAACGGCGTGCTGAATATCAAGCCCTTGGGCGATGATAAATACCTTTATGAGCTGAAGGTTATGCGTGGCAGTGAGGAAGAGGACAGTGCGGAGGACTTCGTTACTGCCGGCGTTTTTGAAATTAATGAAGATGGCGACGGTATTGCCGAAGTGGATTACCAAAATAATGATACGGTAGAGCTGCGCTTTGTGCTGAAGGATAAGAGCATTACCGCCTATCAGGACGGACCGCTGCCGCTTGATGTTCAGGGTGAATACAGATTTAACGAGGACAGCTTTGATGTATCCGAGGCTGCTGCCGCCGCGCTGCTTGCCGGCCTGCCGGAAAAGCAGACGGGCTTGCCGGAGGATGTTGATGATTATAAGCTGCTCTATGCGGAGGAGCCTGTGGACGGCTGGTTCTACCAGCTGACGGCGCTGGATGATGAGGGCGAGGTTATTGCCAAATTTTTGGTAGCTGCCGATTTGAGCGCTGTGTACCGCAACGATAAAGAGGATGAGGTAAGCCTTATTTACGGTGACCCGATCAATATGCTGGCGGCTAAAAGAGCACCGCTTGTAGAGGAGGAGGAGCTGGAAGGCCCTGCAATCGAAAGCGGCGACCTGGAGGGCGACGAGGATGCGCCCGACCTGCCTGCAACCGCAGCCTCCGAGCTTAGTCCGTTGGTGACGGTGGCTCCGGAGGAGGCCAGCCTGAAGGTGGGCGAGCGTACACGCATAGTTGCTTCGCTGCCTGGCTGCGTAGGCTATAATGTAACTGATTTGCGTTCCTCCAATAGTGATATAGTGAAGGTGGACGGCGATGTGCAGCTTTTGGCTGTGAAGCCGGGAACTGCGACGATTACCGGCAAGCTGCTGCTGGAAAAGGGCGAAAAGGCTTTTGTGACGCAGATTACTGCTTATGAGCCGAAGCTGGAGGCTCCGAATCTGCCGGCGCACTTGGGAATAGACGAGGCGCTGAAGCTGGAGGCCTACGTTGTGGGCGAGGCTGACGGCGTGACGCCGGAGTGGAGCGTGAGCGATGAAAAAATTGCCGTTATCGAAGATGGCAAGCTGATCGGCAAGGCTGACGGCGTTGTTACCGTTACGGCAGTCCACGGTGAGATGAAGAGCCAATGGCCGGTGGCTGTGGGCACTGCGGAGCTGCCTGCTGCCGAGGATGAAGAAGAAAATGAGGATGGCGATGACGGCTTTGGCCTGCTGACGATTATCGGCGGCGTTATTATCATCGGTGGTGCTGCCTTCTTCTTCCTGCGCAGAAAACGCAAATGATAAGCTGATGCTGTAAAGCGTTATGCTTACCGAAAAAATAATATGAAGCATCGGAGGCTGACCTGTGTCAGCCTCCTTGGTGCGCCTGCGGCGATACTGTTGTTTGTGCCCGCAGGCGTATTTTTTGTGTGCGGGTATATGCTGTTACTTCCGTTTTTGCCTGCCCAAGCGTCCTTGCCGTTGCCTGCAGGCGCGGGAAATCACACTTATTTTACACTCTGACAATGTTTCACAAAATCTCTGTAAAAAAAGTAACAAAAAGTTTTCAGGTGGACGTTACAAATGGCGAAAAATCTAGTATAATAATATTAAAGTGTACTATACTTTACAAAATCTCTGAGATCTCAAACTGGCGCCAAATCAATCAAAGTAAAATGAGGTAGAATAGTAGAAATGTTTTTTGATTCTTACGACACACCAGTTTTCAGACCTCCAAGTGAGGCACGCAGCTTTATTTTGCGCGTTACGCGCGGCTGCGCACATAATAAATGCACCTACTGCAACATGTACAGAGGTGTTCCCTTTCAGATTTTAAAGGATGAAGAAATTTCCCGTCAGATAGCGCTGGCGGCCCATTACGGCAAGAACAAGGTGCGCCGCGTCTTTTTGGCGGACGGCGATGCTTTGGTGCTGCCTACGGCCAAGCTGCTGAAGATTCTGCAGGTACTGCGCGAGCAGTTTCCACATCTGCAGCGCGTTGCCAGCTATGCTGCACCCAAGGATATCCTGCGCAAGAGCGAGGAGGAGCTGCGCCAGCTGAAGGAAGCAGGCCTGAAGCTTTTGTATTACGGCATGGAAACGGGCGACGACGCTACGCTGAAGGCTGTCAACAAGGGTGTTGACGGCGAACAGGCGGTAGAAGCGGGACGCAGAGTTACCGCCAGCGGTATGAAGCTTTCTATGATGATTATTCTGGGGCTGGCAGGTGCGGAGGGCAGCGAACGCCACGCACTGGCAACTGCTAAGGCGATTAATATTATCAAGCCGACGCATTTGAGCGCGCTCTGCCTGATGCTGTACCGCGGCAGCGAGCTGCTGGACCAGTACGAGGCAGGCAAGTTCAATCCGCTTTCGCCGGCAGGACTGATGCGCGAGCTGAAGCTGATAATAGAAAATATAGATTTACCTGCGGACAGGTACTGCCTTTTCCGCAGTAACCATGTATCAAACTACGTTCAGCTGGCAGCAACACTGCCGCATGACAAGCAGCGTCTGCTGCGCGATATTGATTACAGTATTGCTCAGCTGAGCAAGCTGAAAAGCTGGGACGTATATAACTACAATTAATTTTTAATTTTGCATTTGAGCGGGGCTGATGAAGATGAAAAAGAAGCTGGCTTCCATGCTGACCGTAATCATGCTGGCCTGCAGCCTGCCTTGGCAGGCACAGGCTGCAGCGCCTATTGTCAGCAACAAACCGCATAAGGCACCGGTGGCAACGCCGCCGGCCGTAAGCGAGGCACGGCCTGTGAGGGCGGTGCCGGAGCCTGCTGCCGTCAAAGCCGATACCGCAGTCAAGCCTGCTGCCGAAGTGAAGGCGCCCAAGCAGGCGAAGCCTGAGAAAAAGGCGAAGAAAACCGCTGCTAAAAAGTCTAAAAAAACTAAGGAAAAGCAGTCCAAGGTACAGGTGCAGCAAAGCAACTGGCGCCTGAAGGTGGCACAGCAAAAGCTGCAGGTGCTGGGCTTCAGCGACGAGCGCCCCAGCGGACGCATGACAGAGGCTACTAGCAGTGCGCTGAAGAGCTTCCAGAAGCAGCACAAGCTGAAGGCGGACGGTGAGCTGAATGATGCAACCTATCATAAGCTGACCTGGGAGGCCTTTGCCAAGGAAGGCATCCCCAAGGTTAAGGGCAAGGAAATTGTAAGCCGTGCAGCCAAATACAAGGGTGTTCCCTATGTGTTCGGCGGAACCACGACCAAGGGCTTTGACTGCTCCGGCTATGTGCAGCATGTATTTAAGGACTGCAAGGCTAAGCTGCCGCGCTTGGCAGACGAGCAGGCGTTACAGGGGATTTTTGTAACGCAGAAGCAGCTGCGGCCCGGCGATTTGGTATTCTTTACCACCTACGCCGCAGGCGCATCGCATGTGGGCATTTATGCCGGTGACGGACAATTTTGGAGTGCATCCTCGTCTAAGGGTGTAATCCTTTCGTCGCTGAAGGACGATTACTGGAAACAACGCTATTATGGAGCACGCCGGGTGTTGATTACGAACGGCGAGGTTAATAAATAAAAAGTTCTGCTGACGGCAGCCGACTGCCGGACAGCTGGGGAGGGTATAAAACATGATTCGTGAGAGAAGAAATAAGGATAAGCTGGCTGCTTATTACAGAAAGTTTATGGAAGAGGGCATTGTTGACCCCAACGTGCATCCGTGGGTTGCCGACAGCTGGCAGCGTTGCCGTGCTATGCATCTGCCGCACGAAACTATGCCCAAAATCAATAAGCTGAGCCACGAAGAGATTATCGCACACCAAAAGACACATGAGTTCATTGTCAAATATGTTGACGGTCTGTATGAGCAGAGCAAGCAGCATTTCAATATCCATAACCTGAGCATGCTGTTGATTGATGAAAACGGCTATGTAATCAAAAACTACGCTATGCCGTTCTTCCAACGCATTATCGAGGATATTCAGGGTATGCGCGTTCTGGAGGAGGATGTTGGTACCTCCAGCATCAGCATTGCGCGCGAGCATAACGTGCCCTTTTTGATGTTCGGTCCGGAAATGTGGATTAAGGACAGCCATTCCGGCGATGCCTGCAGTGCGCCTATCTGCGTAAACGGCAAAATTCGCTATATTATTTCCTTCTTTTCCTTGGATCAGAACGATTTGCCCTATGATTTGCTTTTGAGCCTGCTGATGACGATGAAATATTCCATCGAACAGCACCTGAACATGCTGGAGGCCTGGAGCATCAACCGTATTATGATGGAACAGTTGCCGGTAACCGTTTACTGGCTGGGCAAGGACGGCAGCGTGAAATACTGCAACGAAAACGGCCGCAAGCGTCTGGAAGGACATGAGCGCTTGGAGGACGTGTTCCTGAACTACGAGCATATTCCTATCAAAAAAGCGTTGCATGGCGTAGCAACACAGCGTCGTGAAATTACCTGGATTACCCAAGACAGAACCTTTGAGGATATTACCACTGTTATGCCTATTAAGGTTGGCAGCGAGGTAGAAAGTGCTTTGGTGCTTTCCATGTCCATTGAGGATTTGAAAACAACCATCGCCCATGCAACCGGTTACAGCAGCCGTTACAGCCTGTACAGCATGGTTGGTGAAACCAGCGAATTTTTGGCGCTGCAGCATAAGGCAAGCCGCGTTGCCCGCACCGACCACAACATCCTGCTGCAGGGCGAGCCCGGTACCGGCAAGCAGCGTTTGGCACACGGCATTCATCAGGCCAGCCCCCGCGCTGCTGCTCCGTTGATTGCGGTAAAATGTCACAACGCATCTATGGCAGAGCTGGAGGCCGAATTCTTCGGCACCAATGAGGACGGACAGCAGTCCGCAGGCAAGCTGGAGCTTGCTATCGGCGGTACGCTGTTCCTTGATGAGGGAGAAAAGCTGCCGCTCGAAATGGGCGATAAGCTGGCTGATGCACTGACGCACGGTCTGCCTGCAACGGAAAAGGGCGGCAAGCCGCGTATGTTCGATGTGCGCGTAATCGCTGCCTGCGATTCCAACCTCAAGCGCTTGGCAGATAAGGGCCTGTTCTCCCGTAATCTGTATGAGCTGGTGCTGGATACAACCATGCGCGTGCCGCCTCTGCGCGAGCGCGTGAAGGATATCGAGGTTATCGCTTCGCATATTCTGGTGGAAATGTCCGCTCAGCACAACCTGCCGCAAAAACGCCTTTCTCCCGAAGCTGTTTCCCTGTTGCTGTCCTGCAGCTGGCCGGGTAACATCAAGCAGCTGCAGGGTGTTATCGAGCAGGCCTTCTTCCACACTCCCGGCAGCATCATCGAAGCGGAAAACATTAAGCTGCCCGGTGACAAAACCTTGGAGCGCTCCTGGAAGTATGACAAGGAAGCCTTTATTGCAGCGTGGAAATCCGCCGGCGGCAATATCAGTAAGCTGGCAACAATGCTTGATGTCAGCCGTGTAACCTTGTACCGTTATCTGAAGAAGTACGGCCTGGGACCGAAAGCAAAATAAAATTTATCATGATTGCCCCTGAAGCAGGCTTGCCCTGCTTCGGGGGCTTTTGCGTTTTTTGGGGTGCTTTGGCGCTGCAAGGAGAGTTTAGAAGAGAAAAGTGCAACATGTTGCAGAAATCTCTTGCAGAAATGGTGCTGAGGGTGAATGTTGGGAAGAAAAAGGCAAATTTAGAAGAGAAAAATGCAACATGTTGCAAAAATCTCTTGCAGAAATGGTGTTGAGATTGAATACGGGGAGAAAAAAGGCTATAATAGAAGAGAAAAATGCAACATGTTGCAAAAATCTCTTCTAAAGAAGGTGAGCTAATGGAAATACGCAGAGATTTTTATTTGGACAAGCTGATAAAACGCAAGCATAACGGGTTGATTAAAATTATTACCGGTATTCGCAGATGCGGTAAATCCTATCTGCTGAACAACATATTTTATCAGCATCTGCTTTCATGCGGTATAGACGATGCACATATTATCCGTTTTGCTTTCGACTCCGCCGATGATTTGCAAAAAATAGGTGAAAGCCTTATCAAAATGGAAAAGGAAAAACGCGGCGTAAATCCGGAAAGGTTTATGGACTATGTTAATAGCCGTATTGTTGATGATGGTATGTATTATTTGCTGCTGGATGAGGTACAGCAAATGGACTGTTTTGAAGCTGTGCTTAACGGGTATTTGCGCAAGGCGAATATGGATGTATATGTTACCGGCAGTAATGCTAAATTTCTTTCCAAGGATATTATTACGGAATTTGCCGGACGTGGCGATGAGATGCATATGTATCCGCTCAGCTTTGCTGAATTTATGAGTGTATATCACGGCGATAAGTATATGGGATTGGCGGAATATATGCTTTACGGAGGAATTCCGGTGGTTGCACTGCGGGAGGGAGCCGCTGAAAAAGCTGCTGCTTTGCAGAATTTGTTGAGTGAAATTTATCTGAGTGATATTTATAAACGCAATCGTATCCGTAATAAGGGAGAAATGGAGGATTTGCTCAATATACTGGCTTCGGCCATTGGTTCTTTAACTAATTATGAAAAGCTGAAAAATACCTTTAAAAGTGTCAAAAAATCTAAAATTACTTCTACTACTATCAAAAAATATCTGGATTGCCTGGAAGATTCTTTTTTAATTGAAGCAGCTTCGCGTTATGATGTAAAGGGCAAGGCCTATATTGATACTCCGAAAAAATATTATTTTTCTGATCTGGGGTTGCGTAATGCGCGCATTAACTTCCGGCAGTTTGAACAAACTCATTCTATGGAAAATGTAATCTACAATGAGCTTTGCATGCGTGGGTACAGCGTTGATGTGGGTGTAGTGCCTATTGCCGTGAGAAATGAAAGCGGTAATGTAGTAAGAAAACAGCTGGAGGTTGATTTTGTCTGCAATATGGGCTCAGTAAGGTACTATATACAGTCTGCATATTCCTTGCCGGATGAAATGAAACGTGCGCAGGAGGTGCGTCCCTTGAAAAATATTGATGATACCTTCAAAAAAATTATCATTACCAAGGATATTGTCCCGGCCTATTATGATGAATACGGAATTCTTACCGTGAACATATATGATTTTTTACTGGATTGTGATAGCTTAGAAAAATAAAGCAGTTCGTTTCGGCATTTCAGTTTGATTGCCCTCGAAGCAGGCTTATCCTGCTCCGGGGGCTTTTGCGTTTTGGCGGCGAGTTTGGCGCTGCGAGGCAAGTTTAGAAGAGAAAAGTGCAACATGTTGCAGAAATCTCTTGCAGAAATGGCATTGAGCGTGAATATTGGGAAGAAAAAGGCGAACTTAGAAGAGATTTGTTCAATATGTTACATAATCTCTTGCAAGATAACGCTAATGCCGGTTTACAGTGCGTTTCAAAAAAATAATATAGTTAAACTATTAGTGCTTGTTCGCATATTGCTTAATGCAAATGGAAGTGCTATAATTAAAAATGTATTATAATTGTTATCCAAGTAAAAAACCATTATCAATGGTAAAGTAAACGTATACAATGACGGTCGCATCGCAGGTGTAGCTGCAGGCATTCATGATACAGACGCTGTTAATGTAAGCCAACTGAAGAACAGCGCTTGGAAGCTTGCTGCTAATGGTGTTCTGACCGAAGCAGAGGATGTTAAAGCCGGTGATTATGTTGACTTCAATGGTGACCAGAATGTCAGCGTAAGCAAGGATGTAAAAGACGGCGTTAAAGCTGTTAAGGTTGAGCTGAACAAGGATCTGATTGGCATCGAAAGCATTAGCAATGACGGTGCAAAACTGACTCTGAACGGCACAGCAACCGAGCTGACTAACGGCAAAGGCGCAGCTATCACCCTGTTTGGTGATACTACAACCATTAATAATAAAGTAACCGTATACAATGACGGCCGTATCTCCGGTGTTGCAGCAGGCATTCATGATACCGATGCCGTAAACGTAAGCCAATTGAAGGCAGTAGGTGCAACTGCAAACATGGGTTGGAACCTGGCTACCAACGGTGTTGCAACCGAAGCAACCAATGTTAAACCTGGCGATTATGTTGATTTCAGCGGTGACAAGAACATCAGCGTAAGCCATGACGGTACTAAAGTTAAGGTTGAACTGAACAAGGATCTGGTTGGCATCGAAAGTATCAGCAATGGCGATGCTAAAATGGCATTGAATGGTGCAGCAGGAACTGCAGGTATGATTAACGGCAAGGGCGCATCTATCTACATGCAGGATGGCTATACCGTAATCAATAGTAAGGTTGCTTTCGATCAGAACGGCAAGATTACCGGCGTAGCAGCAGGTGCAATCACTGCTGATTCCACTGACGCTGTAAACGGCAGCCAGCTGCATGCAGTAGCAACCGAAGCAGGCAAACACAGCAAGGTTGTAAATGGCTCCAATATCAATGTTGAAGAATTTGATAATGACGGTCAAAAGATTTACAAGGTTAACCTGAACAAGGATATCATGCTTGGCGATTTGACCGGCAAATATGTAAACATCAGCGGTACTAACGGTACTATCGAAACCACCGGCTACATTGCAACCAAAGATCGCGTATATGCTGATAAGGGTGCAAAACTGGCAGATATCGACGTAACCGGCAACAAAATCTCCAACGGCGCTTCCTCCATCGTTCTGGACGGCAGCAATGTTAAGGTTAACGATAAGGTTACCATTGACCAAGACGGCAAGATTAGCGGCGTAGCTGCAGGCGAAGTAAGCAGCACCTCCACTGACGCTATCAACGGCAGCCAACTGCATCAGACCAATGAGAATGTTGCAGCATTGGATAAACGCGTAACCCAGAACGAAGCAGATATCGCTCAAAACAAAGCAGACATTGCTCAGAATAAAGCAGATATCGCTACTAACAAGGCAGATATTGCTACCAATAAAGCAAACATTGCCCAAAATGCAGCGGACATCAAAAAGGTTGAAGAGCTTGCTAAGAAGCACACCACTGTTGCAGCAGGTGACAACATCACTGTAACCGAAGACACCAATACAGACGGTGGCAAGGAATACAAGGTTGCTCTGAAGAACAAAATTGATCTTGGCGATAAGGGTAGCGTAACTACCGGTCAAACTGTAATGAACAATGACGGCCTGAAGGTTGGCGATAAGGTTAGCGTAACCGCAACTGCTGTAACCGCAGGCAAGACCTCCATCAGCGATGAAGGCGTCAAAGTTGGCGACAAGACCTATATCAGCGATAAAGGCCTGAATGCTAATGACCAAAAGGTTACCAACGTAGCTGCAGGTGAAATCAGCGCAACCTCCAAGGACGCTGTAAATGGCAGCCAGCTCTATGCTACCAATCAAGAGGTTGCTAATAACACCAACCGCATCAACAAGCTTGGCAGCCGTGTAAACAAGGTTGGCGCAGGCGCAGCAGCTCTGGCAGCACTGCATCCGATGGATTTTGATCCGGACGACAAACTGACCTTCTCCGCAGGCTATGGCAACTATGCAGGCGAAAACGCTGCAGCAATCGGCGCATACTATCGTCCTGACGAAAAGGTAATGTTCAGTGTTGCTGGTACCGTAGGCAATGGAGAAAACATGGTTAACGCAGGCGTATCCTTCGCTCTGGACCGCACCAACCATGTAAGCAACAGCCGTACAGCTCTGGCTCGTGAGGTTATCGACCTCCGCGGTCAGCTGGCAGTAATGGGCGCTAAGATGGCTAAGATGGAAAAAGCATTCGGTATGCTGGATGAAACCAAGACCAAACTCTTCCCGGATGTTCCGGCTAACCACTGGGCATATGAATACATCGCTAAGCTGGCAGGCAACGGCTACATAGAAGGCTATCCTGACGGCAACTTCGGCGGTGACCGCCTGATGACTCGTTATGAATTTGCTGCAATGCTCTATCGTGCAATCGAAAACGGCGCAGCTCTGGAAGAAAAGATCATAAAAGAATTTGAGCCTGAATTGGGTCGCATCCGTGTAGACCGCATCAGCGGTGAAGATGGCGATCGCGATAAGATTGAACGTGTACGCGTAAACGATACTAAAGGCGAGCGCGACCATTACGGCAACAAGCTGGCAAAATAAATTGTCGGCAGTGACAAGTGAATAAAGCTCAGTAAACAGTAAAGGCGTTCTCCCGCAGGGGAGAACGCCTTTTGTCATAATGAAATAGGCCCTGAGTATAATAATAATAATAATACTTTTTATTTAACGAACTATTGTTTTTAAAGCACTTCTGTGTTATAATTACCTTAGTTGCATAGGTAGCCGCATTTTGGCGGAGCTTATGCCTGGTCATGCGGACCAGTGGCGCCTGTCGAGCTTTCGGCCGGCCGCCTTTTCCTTTATGTCAGTCGCAATTGCCGGCTTATATATTTTTACTGCAAATTATGCTATAATCAAAGGAGGAAACATATGCAAAAGCAAATCTCTAATCTCGATAAGCTGACTCTGTCTAACGATTTTCTTTTCAAGCACGTTATGCTCAGAAAGCGCATCTGCAAGCATATTCTGGAAGAGCTTTTACACACCCAAATTGCAGACATTACCTATCTTGAAGCAGAGCAGACTATTGATGTTTATCCTGACAGCCATGGTATTCGTCTGGATGTTAGAATTGCAGATACTGCCAATACTCATTACAATTTGGAAATGCAGGTAAAGAATCCTGTTAATCGTGCTACAGGAAAATTTCTGCTGCCTAAGCGTACCCGCTACTATCAGGCTATGCTTGATACTGATATGCTGCAAAAAGGTCAGGATTATGACGAATTATCTCCTACGTATATAATTTTCTTTTGCCTGTTTGATTTTTTTCAGGATTCTCAGCGTATTTATACCTTTAAGAAGCGTTGTCTGGAAAACATGAATATTGAATTGGCAGATGAAGCAGTTATTATGTTTCTCAATACCTTGGGAACCAAAGGTGATGTGTCACCGGACATTCAAAGTCTGTTTGACTACATCAACAGCAATACTATTACCAGTAATTTTACACGTGAGGTTGCTGACACGATTGTAGAAATTAAAAATGACAAGAAAGTGAGGGATGCCTATATGACTTACGAAATGCGTATGAAAGACCTGCGTGACGAAGCACATGCCGAAGGTCTGGCTGAGGGTAAGGCTCAGGGTCTCGCCGAAGGCAAGGCAGAAGGTCTTGCCGAAGGCAAGGCAAAAGAAAAGACTGCAACTGCAAAGCGTCTTTTAAGTATGGGATTATCTGTAGAGGATATTGCTAAGGCTACTTCGCTTTCTGTTGAGCAGGTTGAAGCAATTAAGGCGGAATGAATTTGATAAAGATTTTTTTCTTACCGTAAAGGCGTTCTCCCGCAGGGGAGAACGCCTTTTGCAGTAAGAAATGCTATGGGAATACGTATAACTGATAATGCATCAGCATACTTTATACGTCCTTTAGACAGGCATCCAGTGCTTGGGCAACGTCACTGCATTGCTCAAGGCTTGCTACCCAATTTTGTAAACGTAATGCTTTAGCTTCACCGTAAACAGGTGCGGCAAGGCTCATAAATTTAGCGCAGAGCTCCTCCCAAGTCAGAGGATTTTCCGGATCTCCCTTGGGATAATCAACTTGCATTGTCAGTGTTTGACCGTTCTGCAGCTGAATTTCTACTTTGGAGGCCAGCTTGGAAGCATCTGCCGTATGAAGCTGTTCCATAGCCTCATCACGGATAACCTCGATGCGCTGCATTAAATCCGTAAGCTCTTTGTTATGGATACATTCTTCACTGAACTGCGTAATGCCTACTTCGCCGAACTTCAGCATGGCAGCGGAGCAATATTGAATACTGAATTTGCCGCCGTAGGGAGTTTGCGGCTGCGGATTATTAATCAGATAGTTCGTAATATCGTTGACGTAAAGCTTAATTTTAGCGATGTCCTCAAGCTGCAGGGAATGAGCCTTACGCAGCTCCTGAATGGCGTAAAGAGCGGCATGGGCATGCTTGCAGCAGGCGTAGGGCTTGAAGGAGTTGATGTCGATTTTCAGTTTATCAGTGCTCATGTTTTCGGTAAGTTTCTCCAAGTGCGGTTCTTTGACCATGGCACGGCAGAAGCCCTTTTCGCCTTCTAAAATTTCACTGGCTGCAGTAAAACCCTTCTGCGACAGATAAGCGCTGAGGACACCGCTGTAGGAAGCCTTGCCTGTGTGCAGTGGCTTGCTCATGGCACCTTCTTTGAGAAATTCCCAAAGGCCTGCGGCCTGGGTGCCGGCGCTGCCGTAGCACATCAAGGTCTGCTGTGCGTCAAGACAAAGGGCGTTGGCGGCAGCAGCACCGGCGGCGATTGTGCCCGCAGTACCGGTAGTATGCCAAAAGAAGTAGGATTCCGGGATAACCGCTTCGCCTACGCGCCCGCTGGCTTCGTAGCCTGCACAAATTGCTGCGATGAGCTGCTTACCGCTTTTGTGTTCGGCCTCGCAGACAGCCAACGCTGGGGAAACAACAACGCAGGCCGGATGAATAATCGACGGGTTATGCAGGTCATCGAAGTCCAGACTGTGGGAAGCAGCGCTGTTGGTAAAGGCTGCGTTCAGGGCGCCGGCCTTTTTGGCGGGAAGGCTGCCGAAAATATTCGCCTGCGGGGCATCTCCCTGAAGAATAACATCATGGATGATGCGTACCGGTTTTTCCTGCGAACCACGGATAGCAATTCCCAGCCAGTCTAACAGACATTTTTTAGCCATTTCGATACTGTGAGCAGAAAGCTTTTCGTAGCACAATTCTGCGGTAAATTTTGCTAATGCTTTAGTTGTCATTGTAAATACCTGCCTTTCGTCAAAATAAATTATTGCCATGGTATTCGCTGAATGAAGTGTGAATACCTGCCTTCTTACTTTATTTTTTTCTTCGGGCGGTATTCTGAGATAAACAGGCCGGTCATCGTCAAGATGGTACCGAGTGCTACCAGCAGAGTAATTTTTTCCTGCAGGACAATCGCCGAGGTAATGACGGTGATGACGGGCACCATATAAATATAAACGCTGGCCTTTACTGCCCCCAACTCCCTAACTGCTAAGTTCCAGGTGACGAAGCAGAGTGCGGAAGCACCCAGACCGAGAAAGATTATGTTGAAAAGATAGGTAGTATTGGCAAAGCGTGCAAGGTTCAGCTCAAAATCCAAAAAGCCTAGCGCCGGGAGCATAAAGAGAATGCCGTAGAAAAAGGTCCTGCGAGTGGCGAGGATAACAGGATAGCCGTAGCTGCTGATTTTTTTCGTAAGCAGGGCATAAAACGCCCACACGACAGCGGCGGAAATAGCCAGCAAATCACCCAGCGGATTGAGCTGCATGGCTGCGCCGTTGAAGCTGATGCAGGCAATACCGCTCATCACGATAAAAAAGCCGATGATGAACTGCTTGCTTAAGCTGCCGGCAGAGCGCATAAAATAATGCGCCAGCAGCGCAGTAAAGAAAGGCGCTGTGCTGCCGATTACGCTAACGTTGGAGGCTTGCGTATAGGTCAGGGCGATGTTTTCCAAAAGGTAGTAGAGGCAGATACCGCAAAGGCCTGCGGCCATAAAAACAGGCTCCTGCTTTTTATCTGTTTTCAGCATTTTAGGATAGGCCAGCCAAAGGGCGCAAAAGGCCATAATAAAGCGGAAAAAAAGGATTTCCAACGGCTGAAAGCCGGTAAGTAAAACCTTGGTAGAAATAAAGGTCGTGCCCCAGGTAGCAATAGTAATGAGGGCAGCAATGTGAGCGATGTAGCGAGTGTTTTGCATTTGCTTAGGAATCTCCGTTCTTTTAGTGCGCAGTAAAGCGTACCCTATGATTTTAGCAGACTAAAATCCTGCTATGAACAAACTATCCCCTCTGCCGATATGACAGAAGGGATAGGCTTTAAGTTTTTATTTTGTGTGCTTGTCTTCGACAGCCTGCTTATTGGGGGCTGCAGCAGCATATTTTGTCAGGGCAACCTTCGTGATGTGGAAGTCACCTACGGCAGCGGGGCCGTCGATACAGCCGTTGGAGCAGGCCATGCCTTCGATATAGCTACAGTCGAGCTTGCCTGCGGCAGCAGCCTTAACCGTATCACGGCATTTGTCCAGTCCGGAGCAGTATTGCGCATTATGCACCTCACCGCCCATAGCTGCAACTGTATCCTGCACGGCAGCGCTTACGCCGGCCGTCAGCGGGAAGCTCAGGCCGAGCTTGGAGGCATCGCGTTCATAAGCAGTATCACCGCTCATTTCCGCAAATTTGATATCCTTGCCCTCCAGCATGCACATAATCTCTTCAAAGGTCAGCACATAGTTGATGGTTTCGCGGTGCTCGCGTGCTTCCACCTTTTTGGCGATGCAGGGACCGATGAACACAGTAACGGCATAAGGATATTTTTGCTTAATCAGCTCAGCGCAGGTGAGCATGGGAGAAGGTGTATCCGAAATCTTGTCGGCTGCCTCCGGTACCTGTGTTTTAATCAGCTTAACAAAGGCAGGACAGCAGGAGCTGGTCATAAAGCCCTGCTTGGCAGGAACCTTCTCCAGATATTCCTCTGCTTCCTTAACGCTGGTGATATCGGCGCCAACGCCAACCTCTACAACTTCAGCGAAGCCTGCTTTTTGCAGTGCCTCGTAAATTTGCGCCATGGTAATCTTCAAACCGTATTGGCCTACGATGGACGGTGCCACAAGGGCGATAACCTGCTTGCCCTGCTGGATTTCGCGGATAACGCGGATGATATTGCTGCGCTCGTCAATGGCGCCGAAGGGGCAGGCGTTGCGGCAGGCACCGCAGGAAACACATTTTTCGTGGTCAATGACAGCCTTACGGTTTTCACCGATGCTGATGGCACCGATGGCGCAGGCACGCACGCAGGGACGATGGATTTCGATAATCGCACCGTAGGGGCACATCTGCTTGCAGCGACCGCATTCAATACATTTCGTTTTATCGATAAAGGCGCGGTCCTGAATAATGCTGATAGCCTTTTTCGGGCAGTTATTCATGCATTTGTGGGTAATGCAGTGACGGCACATATCGGTAACGTAATAAGCATCAATCGGGCATTGGTCGCAGGCTGCGGGGAGCACGTCGATAATCGGCAAATCGGTGCGCTCGGGCTCGTTCAGCGTCAGCTTGGCAGCTTCGATGATATTGCTGGAGCACTCCTGCCCCAGCGCCATATCAATACGGTTTTTCAGTACGGCTCTTTCTTTATAAACACAGCAGCGGTAGCGCGGAGTGTCCTCGCGTACCTCCTGCAGAATATCGTAGACGTGGTCAGGCAATTCGTTATTCCAGGTGTAGCGGGATAAATGCTCCAGCACCATGCGGCGCAGCTGCGCAACAGCGGTTAATTCCATAAGGGTTCCTCCTTGGCAATTAGTTATATTGCGTTTTGCATTGCATACTCTATACTGTACAATTCTTTACAGAACGCAAAAATCCTGCTGAGGAGCATGCGTAATGGTTTTAATAATGTTAAATTTGGTATTTTTCTAAACAGTTATATAGATGAATCTGTCAAAAAATCTCTGATATTTTTATGGATAATACCATTACGGCTCATATCGAATTCGTCGAGTGAAAGCACATATTTCGGATAATTATCGGTAATTTCATTGTAAACACCGAACTCACGTTGAATAGTTTCTTCTGCAGCCAATAAATACGTAACTTGAATATAAATTTTTTTATCCTGTTTTTCACAGATAAAATCAATTTCTTTGGTATCTACCTTGCCGATGCTCACCTTATAACCACGGCGTAAAAGCTCCAGATAAACAATATTTTCCAGAATGAGATTGATATCCTTCATGTTGCCGCCGAAGACTGCTTCGCGGATGCCATGGTCAGCCACATAATATTTTTCGTTGATAGCAAGCAGCTTTTTACCTTGTATATCCTGACGTTTTACCTGATAAAACAGAAAGGCATCGGTGCAGGCTTTAACGTAGTTGATAATGGTTTCTGTTGCCATGCTGCGTCCTTCGCTTTTCAAATATTTAGAAAGCACATTGGCAGAAAAAATGGTACCGATATTTGCAGTTATGTAGGTAAGTATGCGTTCAAGCATGTCAACATCACGTATATTGTTGCGGCGTACAATATCTTTTAGTTCTACTGATGTATATACATCCTGTAAATATTGCTTGCAGGCAGCTTCGTTATATTGCAGGGATGCCAAATAGGGCATTCCTCCGAAGTGCAGGTATTTCTTGAAGCATTCTGCTTCACTGGTATTAGGCTGTATAGTATTATATAGCTCAATAAATTCAGAAAATGAAAAAGGATAAATAACAAATTCTACATAGCGTCCTGCTAAATAAGTGGCTAATTCACCAGATAGGAGCTTGGCATTGGAACCGGTGATATAAATATCACAATTAAGCTCTATACGTAAGGAATTAATACATTTTTCCCAATCTTTTACCTCTTGGATTTCATCAAAGAAAAGATAAATTTTTCCTGTTAAAGCTTGGGTTTTGTTTATTATTTCATCATGAAGAGCCTGGGCATTGCAAAGCCTGGCGAAGCTCATATTTTCAAAATTATAGGAAATAAGCTGTTGGGGAGTAACTCCTTGTTGTAACAGCTCTTTTTTTATAAGATCTAACATAACAGATTTACCGCAACGTCGGATACCTGTAAGTACTTTTACTAAATTACTGTTAATGAATGGGCGGATTTTTTTCATGTAAGATTCTCTTTTGATCATGTAAATCACCTCACTATCTATATAATATATCAGTTATATCTTAAATT
>OGOV01000205.1_pt1 | contig 64227 bp, 41 predicted proteins | sample 1552711 | NCBI WGS metagenome assembly OGOV01 (sample SAMEA2580216, study PRJEB22360) | human gut metagenome | biome: human gut; feature: human-associated habitat; material: faeces | place: Denmark | collected 2008/2010 | reverse complement strand
GCAAAGAAAAAATCATTTTGATTTTAATTGAAGATGTAGGGGCGGGCTCTCGTCTCCCGACTCGGTCAAATCGCAAAACGATTGCCACCGGCAATCTGCGACCTCGACCACCCACGCGTAATGCGGAATGCGTAATGTGGGGCGTTTGCAACCCGCCCCCTACAAAAAAGCCTTCCCCTAAAGGGAAATCCTAAAAAACGGATTACCCACGGCGTGGCTGCCGCAAAACGCAATGAAATCATTTTTAGGGCATCCGCCCCGATCGGTTAATTTAGCTATGGCACTTCTCCCCTTTCGTGCCTATATACATATTGTCGCCGATCGGGGCGGATGCCCTGTTTTAAACAACAAAAAATCGGGGGCGGTTACAAACCGTCTCCGATTTTTTTATACATATTTTCTTATTTCTTTAACGTTTCAACAATCTTCTCGCCCATTTCGCGCGTTCCGAGCAGCTTACCGCCGTCAGACATTATATCCGCCGTTCTGTAACCCGAATTTAAAACCTCGGCAACGGCATTCTCTATACATTCCGCCTCATCGAGCAAATCAAAGCTATCACGCAGCATCATCGCACATGATAAAATCGTTGCAATAGGATTGGCAACGTTCTTTCCCGCTATATCGGGCGCGCTGCCGTGAATCGGCTCATACATTCCGAGTTTTGTGCTGCCTAGTGACGATGACGGCAACATACCGATTGAACCCGTTGTCATACTTGCCTCATCGGACAGTATATCGCCGAACATATTCTCGGTTATAATTACGTCAAACTGACCCGGGTTTCTCACGAGCTGCATTGCACAGTTATCAACAAGCATATCCTCAAACTCAACCTCGGGATATTCTTTCGAAAGCTCGTGCATTACCTCTCTCCAAAGTCTTGACGTTTCGATGACATTAGCCTTATCAACAGATGTAACCTTTTTTCTTTTGCGCTTTTTCGCAAGCTCAAAGCCTACCCTTCCGATACGCTCTATCTCGGCACGCGAATATTTAAGCTCGTCATATGCGACCTCGCCGTTGTCACGTCTGCCTCTTTCGCCGAAATACAAACCACCCGTAAGCTCTCTTACGATCACCAAATCCAGACCGTTCTCCAAAATTTCGGGCTTTAACGGACACGCGTCCGCAAGTGCCTTATACATCTTTGCTGGTCTTATATTCGCGAAAAGTCCAAGCTCGCTGCGCAAGCCGAGCAATGCTTTCTCGGGGCGTTTATCACCCGGCAGAGTATCCCATTTCGGGCCACCGACCGCACCGAGCAGAACCGAATCCGACTCTTTGGCAATCCTCACCGATTCCTCGGGCAGGGGAACGCCTGTTGCATCAATGGCACAGCCGCCCGCCAAAATATCGGTATAGTTAAATGTATGACCGAACATTTCGCCGATTTTGTCGAGAACTTTTTCCGCCTCGGTTACGATTTCGGGGCCTATGCCGTCACCTTTTACCACCGCTAAATTTATATCCATCTTTCTCACCTTATCCTATTATTGTTTTATCCTTTAAGCGAATTGAGCAAGCCACCCTTATCGATTATCTCTTTGATAAAATCGGGGAACGGCTCTGCTTGATAACTTTCGCCCTTTGTAATATTCTTTATCACGCCGCTGTTGAAATCAACCTCAACTTCATCACCGTTGTCGATTTTCTCGGATGCCTCGCGGCATTCCATAATAGGAAGCCCGATATTTATCGCATTGCGATAAAAAATTCTTGCGAATGTTGCCGCGATTACACACGATACTCCTGCCGCCTTTATGGCGATAGGCGCATGTTCGCGCGATGAGCCGCATCCGAAATTGTTATGCGCGACCATAATATCTCCGTCTTTGACATTATTGACAAAATTCTTGTCTATGTCCTCCATACAGTGCGCCGCAAGCTCGGACGCGACCGCCGTATTCAAATATCTTGCCGGTATAATAACGTCCGTATCGACATTATCACCGAATTTGTGTACTCTGCCTTTTGCGTTCATATCTTCTGCCTCCTATACTTCTTCCGGTGATGCAATATAACCCTTGATTGCCGATGCTGCGGCAACCGCCGGGCTTGCCAGATAAACCTCTGATTCGGGGTGTCCCATTCTTCCGACAAAGTTACGGTTCGAGGTCGAAATTGCTCTTTCACCCTTTGCCAAAATGCCCATATGACCGCCGAGACACGGGCCGCAAGTTGGGGTTGAAATAACACATCCGGCATTTAAGAATATATCAAACAATCCCTCATGCATTGCCTGTGCGTATATCTTTTGAGTTGCCGGAATAATCAAGGCTCTGATTCCTTTGGCAACGTGCTTGCCCTCAAACACCTTTGCGGCATTTCTCAAATCCTCGATTCTGCCGTTTGTACAAGAGCCGATAACGCACTGGTCAATCTTAACCTCGCCAACCTCGTCAATCGTTCTTGTGTTCTCGGGCAGATGCGGAAATGCAACCGTCATTTTAAGCTTGCTCAAATCGATATCGTATACTTTTTCGTATTCGGCGTCATCATCGGCTTTATAGATCGTGTACGGACGGTTTACTCTGTCTTTTAAATATTCCTCGGTTATCTCGTCAACCTCAAATATACCGTTCTTGCCGCCTGCTTCAATCGCCATATTCGCCATACAAAGACGGTCGTCCATCGACAGGTATTTAAGACCCTCGCCCGAAAATTCCATTGATTTATAGAGCGCGCCGTCAACGCCTATCATTCCGATTATATGCAATATTATATCCTTGCCGCAAACCCATTTTGAGGGCTTTCCGATAAGGTTGAATTTTATCGCGGACGGAACTTTAAACCAAGCCTCGCCCGATGCCATTCCTGCCGCCATATCCGTGCTTCCCACGCCTGTTGAAAATGCGCCGACCGCGCCATAGGTACAGGTGTGCGAATCCGCACCGATTATTGCCTCGCCCGGAGCAACAAGCCCCTTTTCGGGCAGCAAGGCGTGTTCAACGCCCATTTCGCCGACATCATAAAAGTTTGTAACGTCCATCACGTTCGCAAACTCGCGGCATTGCTTACAATGCTCCGCCGACTTTATATCCTTGTTCGGCGTAAAGTGGTCAAGGACAATCGAAATTTTATCCTTATCAAAAACATTTTTGAACCCGTTTTGCTCAAATTCGTTTATCGCAACCGGGGTGGTAACATCGTTTCCCAGAACCATATCGAGCTTTGCACGGATAAGCTGCCCCGCTCTTACGCTGTCAAGCCCTGCGTGCGCCGCCAATATCTTCTGCGTCATTGTCATTCCCATATATATTGCTCCTTTATATCAATTTACGCATTTAAAACCGCACCTGTCGATGCCGAAGTAACCAGGCGTGAATACTTTTTAAGCACGCCGTCTTTTATGTTCGGTTCTTTGGGAACAAATCCCTCTCTGCGCTTTGCAAGTTCCTCGTCCGATACTTTAAGTTCGAGCTTTCCGTTCGGAATATCTATCGAAATAATATCGCCGTCTTTAACCAAGCCGATTGTGCCGCCCTCTGCCGCCTCGGGCGAAACGTGACCGATTGCCGCACCGCGCGTTGCGCCGCTGAAACGGCCGTCCGTGATGAGTGCGACTTCCCTGTCAAGACCCATTCCGCATATTGCCGAGGTCGGCGAAAGCATCTCGCGCATACCCGGCCCGCCTTTCGGCCCTTCATAGCGGATAACGACAACATCACCCGAGACAATATTTCCGGCATATATCGCCGATATTGCTTCTTCCTCGCTGTCATAAACCTTTGCCGGGCCTTCGTGAACCAGCATTTCCTGTGCGACCGCACTTCTCTTTACAACCGACACATCGGGCGCAAGGTTTCCTTTGAGAACCGCGATTCCGCCTGTCGGCGAATACGGGTCGTCAATCGGGCGGATTACTTCGTAATCCAAAACGGGATGTCCCTCGATATTCTCGCCCTGGGTCTTTCCGGTAACGGTTATCGTATCTTTCTTTATCAAGCCTTTTTTGTCAAGCTCGTTCATCAGGGCGGTTATTCCGCCGGCAGCATACAAATCCTGAACGTGGTGTCCGCCCGCAGGCGCAAGATGACAAAGATTCGGGGTGTTTGCGCTGATTTCGTTTGCATAATCGAGAGTAAATTCCGCACCTGCCTCATGCGCAATCGCCGGAAGATGTAGCATCGAGTTTGTCGAACATCCGAGAGCCATATCCGCACGCAATGCGTTATATATCGCATCGGGCGTCAGAATGTCACGCGGTCTTATATCTTTCTCCAAAAGCTCCATTATCTTCATACCTGCCTGTTTTGCAAGGCGTATTCTCTCGGAATACGCCGCCGGGATTGTGCCGTTTCCCGGCAGAGCAATACCCAGAACCTCACACAGACAGTTCATCGAGTTCGCCGTGAACATACCCGAACATGAGCCGCAGGTCGGACAAGCCGCGTCTTCAAGTTCGTGCAGCTCGGTTTCGTCTATCTTTCCGGCTTTAAGAGCGCCGACAGCCTCCATGCCCGTGTTAAAATCACGGTAACAACCCTTGAACTTTACCGAAAGCATTGGACCTCCGCTTATAATGATTGACGGGATATTTAGCCTTGCCGCCGCCATTACCATACCGGGGACAACCTTGTCACAGTTCGGTATAAGCACAAGAGCGTCAAACTGATGCGCTTTTGCCATAATCTCAACCGAATCCGCGATTATCTCACGCGAAACAAGTGAATATTTCATTCCCTCATGACCCATTGCAATACCGTCACAGACCGCAATCGCAGGAACTTCAACCGGTGTACCGCCGGCAATCCTGATACCGTCTTTTGCCGCTTTGGCTATATTATCGAGGTGCATATGCCCCGGAACAATCTCGTTTTGCGAATTTACCACGCCGATAATCGGGCGGCGAATTTCTTCATCCGTCATTCCGAGAGCCTTTAAAAGCGAGCGATGCGGCGTTCTGTCGATGCTCGATTTTATATTGTCACTGTTCATTAAATTTCCGCCTTTCTTTTTGTTTAACCGTAATCCGATAATAAGGTTACGATTGTGACAAAGGGCAGGGCTTTGCCCTGCCCTCTTAGATTTAAAAGAGTTATTATTTCTCGTCGTTCCAAGAATACATCTTGCGCAATTCCTTACCAACCTTTTCGAGCTGGTGCTCAGCTTTGATTCTTCTTACCGCGTTAAAGTGCGGACGATTAACCGCATTTTCCGCAATCCAGTTTCTCGCGAATGTTCCGTCTTGGATTTCCTCGAGAACCTTTTTCATTTCTTTCTTTGTTTCATCGGTGATAATTCTCTTACCTACTTCATAATCGCCGTACTCGGCTGTGTCGGATATAGAGTGACGCATTTCCGTGAATCCGCCGTGATAGATGAGGTCAACGATGAGCTTCATCTCGTGGATACATTCAAAGTAAGCGTTCTGGGGGTCATATCCTGCCTCAACAAGGGTTTCAAAACCTGCTTGCATCAGGGCGCAAACACCGCCGCAGAGCACAACCTGTTCACCAAAGAGGTCTGTTTCGGTTTCCATCTTGAAAGTTGTTTCAAGAACACCTGCACGGCTGCCGCCGATACCTGCCGCATATGCGAGGGCAATATCCATTGCGTTGCCCGATGCGTCCTGATATACCGCCGCAAGACACGGAACGCCTTTGCCGGCAATATACTCGGATCTAACCGTGTGACCCGGACCCTTGGGTGCGATCATTATAACATCAACATCCTTGGGAGGAATAATCTGTTGAAAATGAATGTTAAAGCCGTGTGCGAACGCCAGAATCTTACCCGGCGCAAGGTTCGGCTCAATGCTTTCTTTGTACAGTTTTGCCTGTTTTTCATCGTTAATCAATATCATAATAAGGTCAGCTTTTGACGCCGCTTCCGCCGCTGTATAAACCTCAAAGCCTGCCTTTTCGGCAACAGCCCATGACTTACTTCCGTTATAGAGTCCAACAATGACTTTAACGCCGCTCTCTTTAAGGTTAAGTGCGTGTGCGTGTCCTTGGCTTCCATAGCCTATGATTGCGACAGTTTTGTTACTGAGCAATCCCAAATTACAATCCTCTGCATAAAAAATCTTTGCCATTTTTTATTCCTCCATTTAAAATGATTATATATAAATTTTTATTTTTTCTTGTGTTATCCTCTAATCAGACCGGTCATTCCCGTCCGAACCAAATCTTTTACATCGAACTGTTCCATAAGCGCGATAAACGCGTTTATCTTATTCGGTGCGCCCGTCATCTCAGCGGTCATAAAATCGGGCGATATATCAACGATATTCGCACGAAAAACGTTGCAAATCTGCATTACGCCCGCAACATCCGCCGCGCTTACTTTTATCAAAACGTGTTCTCTGAGCACCGCATTATCCGATGACAATATGGTTATCTCTTTAACGTCAACAAGCTTTAGAACCTGGTTCATAATCTGTTTGAGTGTGTCGCCGTCGGCAGATGTAACGATTGTCATTCTCGATACAGTCGGATCCTCGGTCACACCGACCGAGAGACTTTCTATATTATACATTCTGCGCGAAAACAGACCGGAAACGCGGTTGAGCACTCCGACATGGTTTTCGACCAAAACCGATAAAACCTGTGTGTTTGAATTTATTTTTGATGTTGTGTTCATATAAACGCGCCTCCTTTATTTATTTTCAATGTTAAGAATCGGGTCTGAAATCGATTTTCCCGCCGGAACCATCGGCAAGACGAAATCATCCGAATCTATTATACAATTTATAACCGAGGGCGTTTTTCTGTCCGCAACCGCAGCCGCCATAGCTTTTTCAAGTTCTTCTTTATTCGTTGCGGTGAATGCGTTCGCACCCATACCCTTTGCCACAAGCTCATAATCCGTCTTTTTATCGAGGGTTGTGTTCGAAAAACGCTTGTCATAGAACAAATTCTGCCACTGGCGAACCATACCGAGAACATTGTTGTTTATAATAACGTCTATAACGGGCAAGTCATATTTCGCCGCAGTCGCAAGCTCTTGCATATTCATATGGAAACATCCGTCACCCGTGATATTTACCACAACGTAATCGGGGTTGGCAACCTGTGCGCCTATTGCCGCACCGAGACCGAATCCCATTGTTCCCAGACCGCCCGATGTAATAAACTTTCTCGGGCGTTCAACCATAAGGTACTGTGCCGCCCACATCTGGTGCTGTCCGACATCGGTTGTCGCGATTGAATCCCTGCCTATCGCGGCATTGACCGTCTCCATTATGCACTGCGGTGTGAAAACGCCGTCATACGGCTTATGAATCGGATACTCGCCTTCCCACTCATATATCTTATTCATCCACTCATCATGATGCTGTTGCTTGACGGTTTTCGCAAGCCTTTCAAGCACAAGCTTTGCATCGCCGATGATGCTGTGGTCGGTCTTTACGTTTTTGTCTATCTCTGCGCGGTCGGTGTCTATATGCAGCACCTTTGCGTTCGGAGCAAAAGTTTGAATATTACAGGTTACACGATCCGAGAACCTCGCGCCCACGGCAATCAAAAGGTCACATTCGCTTATCGCAAGCGAAGTCGTTTTTGTTCCGTGCATTCCTATCATACCCGTAAACGCCTTATCCGATGCCGGGAAAGCACCCAAACCCATAAGCGATAATGTTACGGGGCTGTCAATCTTTGCCCTAAAGCGTTTGAGTTCCTCTGCCGCCTCTGCCGCGATTACGCCGCCGCCGGCATAGATAAGAGGACGCTTTGCGCTCTCGATAAGCTCGATTGCCGCCTTGAAAGCGTTTTCATCGGATTCTATCTTACGTTCAACCGAGGTATCCTGAATCTCGGGTTCAAATTCACACATATTTCCGGTTGCGTCCTTGGTTATATCGACAAGAACCGGTCCGGGTCTGCCCGATCTGGCAATTTTAAAAGCACGGCGTATCGTCGGCGCAATATCCTCAGCCGACTTAACCAAAAAGTTGTGCTTGGTTATCGGTGTTGTCACACCTACAATATCTATCTCTTGGAACGAGTCCTTACCCAAAAGGTCTGTTGTGACGTTACACGTTATCGCAACAATGGGAACGGAATCCATCATCGCCGTTGCAATACCGGTAACAAGGTTTGTCGCCCCCGGCCCCGATGTAGCAAAGACGACTCCGACCTTTCCGCTTGTCCTCGCATAACCGTCCGCAGCGTGTGCCGCGCCCTGTTCATGCGATGTCAGTATATGAGTTATTCGGTCGGAATATCTGTATAGAGAATCGTATATGTTTAGGATAGAGCCGCCGGGATAACCGAACACGGTATCCACGCCCTGTTCCAACATACATTCGATTACAATATCAGCGCCTGTCAATTTCATCGTGCCACTCTCCTTAAATTAATGCTCGTATATAAAACAAAAGAACAAATATCATATCCGCTCTGCCGTTCGGCAAATCGGTCTATAAATTTTGTTCATTTAATTATATTGCATTTACGGCGTTATGTCAAGTGGTATGCGGCTATAAAATTATACAAATTTCGACCTGCATAGATAATTTAATTTGTAAGGCGGCGAATAAATCAAAATAAAACGAACAAGACCCCCGAAAAATATGGGTTGTATCCGATATTTTTCGGGGGGAGCTTTGTTATATTTTACATTCCGCATTCTGCATTCTGTATTTTGCATTTTAAATGCGGCACACTTGTCAACGCCATAGAGAATATTATACACGTTTTTGAATAAATAAACAAATTATGAATAAAACGTATATTTGTAGGGGCGACCCCATGTGGTCGCCCGTAATGTGTTCACCAATATATATTATTATCCATATAAATTTATGAAATTGGTTCGTATACCCGGGCGACCACATGGGGTCGCCCCTACTCGGCTTTGGTGAAGCGTAACTCTTGTTATATTTTTATATTAAATTCAAAATCGATAACCTTGTCGGTTACGCAATACTTTCGGCTGAGTGCCGGGCCACAGCTGTTCGAACCCACACCGCGGTTTTTGTAACAAACCATAACCTCAGTCGAATCCGACTTTTCAAGCTCAAACGCGTGCGCCTTTTCGTACATTTCTTCCATTGTATAATGCAGCGCCGAAAATTCAAACGCCCTGTCGGCACGGAATTCAACCGAATCGGTATCGGATTTTAATTCAAGCCACTTGACATTTATATGGTTTCCGCAATCCTGAGGAACTATGTACGGCTCGTGTTCGTCCGTTACCGTGCTGTTCCACACATTCATCTTTGCGTGTTCGTGATAATCAACATAGCACTCTCTGTCACCCATACCGAAATATGTAATATCCTCGAACTCGGGCTTGAGTGCAAACCTCATCGCAAACCTCGGTACCTCGTCAATATCCTTTTTGAGATTCAAATCAAGCGATGTTTCCTCTGATGAAGTACGGTTCATCGCCTTGATGTCATTTTTGTCGGCGTGAATATTCGTCTTTATTCCGTTTGAAGTTATCGTATATTCGATTTTTATGTCAAATATCGGCAAACGGCTGTTTGAGCCTTGCGCACCGTCAACTTTTATCACGCACGCCGTATCGGTAATCTCGGTGCATACCGACCTTACCTTAAAATACGTTTTGTGGAAGAATTCGCTCTCCCATATCGGCTTGACATAATTATCATTGTCGATAAGCGCGCGCCAAATAACAATATCCGACGGTCGCGCCAGCAATTCCGCTCCGTTCTTTTTGACCGAACAAATCATACCGCGCACCTTGTCAACAATAACCTCTGCCGCTCTGCTTTGTACGGTTATGTATCTCTTTCCGTCCTCTGCCGTAATTTTTCCGAGCGGCTTGCTACTTAGCACACATATCTTTGTCGGAATCTCAAACTGTGCCCACGCAAGTCTGTGTCCGATTTCACACCAGTCATATGCCTTTGCCGTGTTCATAAATATCTCGATAAACACACCGTCTTTGACCGATTCGGGCGCGGAATAATCAATCTTGACTTTGACCGTCTCGTGCGGCTTTGCCGAAATCTTTAATTCTCCGCCGTCAATCACCTTACCGTCCGCCGTCACTTCATAGCCGAACGCAAACTCAGACAGGTCGCTGAAATCATATCTGTTTTCTATTTCGAACTCACCCGATTTTATATCAACACAGGTGATTTTAAGCGGCTCGATTACCTTTTTGTATTCCAAAAGCCCCGTTGACGGAGTTCTGTCGGGGAACACAAGGCCGTCACAGCAAAAGTTTCCGTCATGCGGAAATTCACCGCTGTCGCCGCCGTAAATATACCCCACTCTTCCGTCCGCAAGTTTTTTCTCAACGGCATGGTCGCACCATTCCCATACGCATCCGCCGATTAAACGCTTGTGCTTATAGATTATATCCCAATAATCCTTGACTTCGCCCGGGCCGAGTCCCATCGCGTGACAGTATTCGGCAAGAAAATAAGGACGTTCGTCATTGCGCATATTTCCCTGAATTTCAAGGCATTCCAAGTTCGTGTACATACGGCTTATAATATCGACACAAGGGTCGATTTTTATCTGGTCCGCACCGTATGCCTTGTTCGGAAACGCCGTGCGTTCATAGTGAATAAGACGGCTGTCGTCACGCTTTTTTGTCCATTCCGACATTTTAACGTGATTCGTTCCGAACTGACCTTCATTGCCGAGCGACCACGAGAAAATACTCGGTGAATTTTTGTCGCGCTCAACCATTCTTATCATTCTGTCCATATACGAGCCGAGAATATCCTCGTTGCTTGCCATCTCGCCGATTGACGCAAGCGAACAGAGTCCGAACGCGTGTTCAACGCCGTGGGTTTCTTGGTCGCATTCATCCATAACATAAAGGCCGTATCTGTCGCACATCTCTAAAAATTCGGGGTGGTTCGGATAGTGCGAAGTCCTCACACAATTGATATTGTGCTGTTTCATAAGAACAATATCCCTTTCCATATCCTCTCTCGAAGTATAATACCCCGTCTTTGGATTGGAATCGTGACGGTTTACGCCCTTTAGCTTGACCGAAACACCGTTTATCAAAAGTTCACCGTCTTTTGATGTTGCAACGTTCACAAAGCCGATGCGCTTGTATATGTATTCGACGCCGCAATCGATTAACACACCGTAAAGATTCGGATGCTCCGCCGACCAAAGCCGAGGATTATCGATTTTTACACTGTCACCGTTTTGTACTTGCGCATTCAATATAACATTGCCGCTCGGGTCGGATATTTCAACCGAAATCGGCTTGCTGCCGCCGACAAAATCATACTCAAACCCAACCTCACCCGAAACGTTGGGTTTAATATAAATATCACGGATATGCTCGGTCGGACGATTTAACAAATATACATCGCGGAAAATTCCGTGGAATCTGAAAAAGTCCTGGTCCTCGAGATAACTCTCGGCGTTCCATGTGTACACCGCCGCCGTAACCGTGTTTTCTCCGACATTAACATAATCGGTTATGTCAAATTCCGCCTGGAGGTGCGAACCACGGCTCATTCCGACATACCTGCCGTTTATATAAAGCTCAAAATAGCTGCTTACGCCCTCAAAAACCATATACATTTTATCTGTGTTTTCAAGGTTGAATTTTCGGCTGTATACGCCGACAGGATTCATCGAAAGCGTATACGGCGGATCGTATTGAAACGGATAGTTTATGTTCGTATACCAAATCTGTCCGTATCCGAAACATTCCCAGCATGACGGAACAGGCAAAGTGTTTTCATACACAATATCCGAAATATTATCGGGAATATCCAGCGGAGATTCGAGGTATTTAAAATTCCACTCACCGTTGAGCAAGGTGCATCTGTCCGATTCTTCCCAATGCTTTGTCATTGCATCGGTCTTGTCCGAGAACGGAACATAATATGCTCTTTGGGGTTCTCTGTTTTCGGACACAACGGAAAAATCGTTGTATTTTTCGAGTTTTGAGTTCATAAAAATTCTCCTTATACATAATTTTTTGTAATCATCCGATTATAGATATATTGATATATCATATACTTTAATTTTATCACATTTTCCGCAAATTTCAATCTAAATATATTGACGATTTTTATAACAATATTGATTTTTTTAATCGTATATGTTATAATGTCAAAAAACAAAGGTTTCGGAGGAATATATGAAAATATCTGAATATCTCTCTTTTGCAACTTTAATCGAAAAAAATCTGCCGTTTTATATCGCGACAATCGGCAACCCAAAGTACCAGCCGCCCGTACACCGCCCCCTCGGAATCGAGGATTATCAGCTTTTGTACACGCTCGGCGGCGAGGGCTGTTGCTTTATAAACGGAAAGTCATATACCGTCCGCAACGGCGACCTTGTGTTCCTGCCGCCCGATGCTCCGCACGAATATTATTGTTCGGCCGATTCGTGGGAAACCCTCTATATCACCTTTAACGGGAACGGTCTCAAAGGCTTTTTTGACTTTGAACCGACCGTTTTGTCGACCGATTCGGAGCTTAAATTCACAAACAGCTATAAAAAATTATATATTCTCAAAAACAATCCCGAAATGTTCAAACAAGCAAGCATCGAGCTTTATTCTCTGTTGCTGGCGGTGCGTGAATTCACAGCGCCGTCCGCCGCCATATCGGGAAAGAAAATGCATCTTATGACGCGCGCCCTGCATTATATGTCCGACAATCGGGATTTATCACTCAGCGACATTGCGGCGCAATTCAATATTTCAGAGGAGCATTTTTGCCGTGTTTTCAAGGAATACACGGGCTATCGTCCTTTTGAATATCTGAATCTTGTCAAGCTGCAAAAAGCAAAGGAATTATTAAAAAACACTTCGCTCTCAATCGGCGAAGTGTGTATTGAATCGGGCTTTGAAAGCCACAGTTATTTCAGTATGCTGTTCAAACGCAGCAACGGCTGTACGCCGAGCGAATACCGCTCCGTCGAATCAAAGGGCAAGCGCGAATAAATGTATTAAAGGTTTGCATATTCTTCATCCCTTAATTTTAAGCAGTCTCAAATAATCCTTTGTACCCTTGTCAATTCTATAACTTTCGATTGCTTTTTGAATTGCCTTGTTGTGCGTCCACGGGTCAAGACGGCGGTTTTCAATAACCTTTATCGCGTCATCATATTGTTTCGCAAGAGCGGTCGCAAAATACCACGCAATCATCATATTTATATAGTATTCATCGGATTTTACAGCCGCAACCGTATCGAGATACTTTGTATCAAAATCCTCATCTAAAAAGAACTTCATCAACATTCCGATTGCATACCGTACCGTATATACCGAATCGGAATCTATCCATTCATAGATTTTGTCAATAAGTTTATCTTTATTCCTGTTGAAAATCTTTGGTTTGAACATATCACAGGTCGCCCAGTTATCGATAAAAGGTAAAAACCGTTCCGTTTCGATGATTGTCGCGTCATAATCTTTAATATGTTCAATAAGCATCGCGTGCAGATTATTCTCTTCATAATATTTATGAGGAAGAACCTTTATAAACTCCGTTGCGCTGCCGCTTTTCGAAACCTCAGCCGCAAACTTTCTCAATTGCGGAGTCCTCACGCCTATCACAAGGTCTTTATCGATATTCGGCATAAGCCTTGAATGAAAGTCCCGATATTTCAGATCCTGCATCTCAAACAATCTCTTTTGTATTTGCGTCATTAATTTTCACCTTTTCAAATTCGGAATTGCCCTACGGAAATCTCCGCAGGGCAATAACATAATTCTTATTTTAAATTAAAACTTAGAACGCTTTGTATAATGTGTGTGCAAAAGCTCGTGAGCCTTATGGCTTCCGGGTTCTGTCAAAAATTCTTTATACAAAAGTTCAATATCAGGGTTCTTGTGGCTCTTGCGGATTGCCGCGCCTTTATCCTCGCTGTACAGAGCGCCCGCACGCAATTCCTTGATATTCTTTGTCATTTGAACCCTCGCGGGAACAATAGGCTGTCCGCCGCCCGTTACACAGCCACCGGGGCAAGCCATAATCTCGATAAAGTCATAGTCCGCCTTTCCGTCACGGATACTTTCGAGCAAGGCTCTCGCGTTGCCGAGTCCGTGAACGATTGCGGCTTTGACCTCTAAATCACCGATTTTAACGGTTGCCTCTTTGATTCCTTTTGTTCCGCGAACCTCGGTATAGTCAAGCTTGTCGAGTTCTTCGCCGGTCAAAACGTCCGCAACGGTACGGAGGGCTGCCTCCATAACGCCGCCCGTTGCGCCGAAGATAACCGCCGCACCCGACGCCTCTTCGAACGGTTGGTCGAATTTTTCATCGGGAAGCTCGTTAAATTCGATACCTGCCGACTTAATCATTCTTGCAAGCTCGCGCGTTGAGATAACAATATCAACATCGCGGTTGCCGCCGACCTCCATTTCTTCTCTGCCGCACTCAAATTTTTTGGCAACGCACGGCATAACCGAAACGGTTACTATATTCTCGGGGTCAATATTATTCTTTTCCGCCCAGTATGACTTGATTATTGCACCGAACATCTGATGCGGCGACTTACAGCTCGAAAGATTATCGAGAAAGTCGGGGAAGTTATGCTCACAGAACTTAATCCAGCCGGGACTGCACGATGTGATAAGCGGCAGCTTTCCGCCGTTCTTAATTCTGTTGATAAGCTCTGTTCCTTCTTCCATTATTGTGAGGTCCGCGCCCGTGTCGGTGTCGAAAGTATAATCAACGCCCAAACGTCTGATTGCCGCAGCCATCTTGCCTGTTACGGCTGTGCCTATCGGCATACCGAATTCCTCGCCAAGTGCCGCACGAACCGCCGGTGCGGTCTGTACAACCACTATCTTTTCGGGGTCGGCGATTGCGTCCCAAACTTTATCCGTGCTGTCCTTTTCGCGCAGAGCACCAACGGGACAGGCTGCAATACACTGACCGCAGTTCACACACGGAACCTCCGCCAATGACATATTGAATGGTGACGCAATCGTTGTGTTAAATCCGCGCTCAGTCGCGTCGATAACCGCAACGGTCTGAATATTCTTACATACGCTTACACAGCGGCGGCAAAGCACACACTTGTTGTTATCGCGTATTATTGACGGCGATAAGTCATCTATTTCGTGTTCCGATCGAACACCCTCATAAGTGATGTCTGTCACACCGAGTTCATCGGCAAGCGTCTGAAGCTCACAATTACGGCTTCTGACACAGGTCAGACATTTTCTTTCGTGGTTTGAAAGCAAGAGTTCAAGCGTAACCTTTCTCGACGCTCTTACCTTTGGGGTATTTGTCATTACCTCAAGACCCTCTGACACGGGATAAACACACGCCGCCTGAAGGTTTCGCGCGCCCTTTACCTCAACCACACACATTCTGCACGAGCCTGTCTGGCTTATATCTTTAAGATAACACAAGGTCGGAATATTTATTCCGGCATCGCGTGCCGCCTGAAGGATAGTATAATCCGCAGGAACGCTCATACTCTGTCCGTTTATTTTAATGTTTACGTTTTCCATATCATTCCATCCCCTCTCTTATTTCTTCTCAATCGCGCCGAAACGGCAAGTATCCATACAAGCGCCGCACTTGATACATTTAGAAGAATCAATAACAAACGGGCTTTTTATTTGACCGCTGATTGCCTCTGCGGGACAGGCTCTCGAACAAGCACTGCAACCCTTACATTTTTCGGGTATGATTGTATAACTGAGCAAGCTCTTACATACGCCCGCGGGGCATCTCTTTTCTTTAACGTGTGCCTCATATTCGTCTCTGAAATAGCGCAGAGTTGACAAAACGGGGTTCGGTGCGCTCTGACCCAGACCGCAAAGCGAACCTGCTTTTATGCTGTTGCTGAGTTCCTCGAGCCTGTCCAAATCTTCCATTGTGCCCTTACCTTTTGTAATCTTGTCAAGTATCTCATAAAGACGCTTTGTTCCGATACGGCACGGCGTACACTTACCGCAGGATTCGTCAACCGTAAATTCAAGGAAGAATTTAGCAATATCCACCATACAGTTATCTTCGTCCATTACGATAAGACCACCCGAACCCATCATCGAACCGATGGCGATAAGCGAGTCATAGTCAATCGGGGTATCCATAAGGCTTGCCGGAATACATCCGCCCGACGGTCCGCCCGTCTGTGCCGCCTTGAACTTCTTTCCGTTCGGAATACCGCCGCCTATTTCCTCTATAATTTCACGCAATGTTGTACCCATGGGTATCTCAACCAAACCGGTGTTGTTAATCTTTCCGCCGAGAGCGAATACCTTTGTACCCTTGCTCTTTTCCGTTCCGATGCTGCTGAACCAGTCAGCACCGTTGAGAATAATCTGACATATATTCGCGTATGTTTCAACGTTGTTGAGCAAGGTCGGCTTCATCCAAAGACCCTTAACCGCAGGGAACGGCGGTCGCGGACGCGGCTCACCTCTCTTACCCTCGATAGAGGTCAAAAGCGCGGTTTCTTCACCACAGACAAACGCACCTGCACCCAGACGAATTTCAAGGTCAAAGTTAAAGTCCGTACCGAAAATATTCTTGCCCAAAAGTCCGTATTCTCTCGCTTGTCCTATCGCAACATTCAAGCGATGAACCGCAATCGGGTATTCGGCGCGGATATAGATAAATCCTTGGTCGGCTCCAACGGCGTAGGCGGCAATAGCCATTGCCTCGATAACGCTGTGAGGGTCGCCCTCCAATATACTTCTGTCCATAAACGCACCGGGGTCACCCTCGTCGGCGTTACAGGCAACAAATTTTTGGTCACCCTGTGCCTTTGCGGTAAAATCCCACTTCATACCTGTCGGGAATCCGCCGCCGCCGCGGCCTCTGAGACCCGATGCCTTTATCGTTTCGATAACCTGTTCGGGGGTCATCTCGGTAAGAACCTTTCCGAGAGCCTTATATCCGTCAAATGCTATGTACTCATCGATATTTTCGGGGTTGATAACACCGCAGTTTCTAAGAGCAACTCTGTGCTGTTTCTTATAAAAATCAACCTCGTTTAAACTCTTGATGTCATCGCTGCCATCGTGTACGGTTTCCTCGTACAAGAGTCTTTTTACTATACGACCTTTCAAAAGGTGTTCCTCAACTATTTCTTCCACATCGTCAACCGTAACCTTGCTGTAGAACGCACCCTCGGGGTAGACAATCATAATCGGTCCCAATGCACAAAGACCGAAACAGCCGGTCTTGACAACTTTAATTTCTTTATCCAAGCCCTTTTCGATAAGCTGCTTTTCCATCTCATCGGCTATCTGACCGCTCTTTGACGAAGTACAGCCCGTACCGGCACAGATAAGAACGTGTCCTCTGGCTATATCCATTAATATCCATCCTTTCTTGATATAAACTGTTTACAAAATACGATAATTTTAACCCTCGACCGCTCCGATTGTGTATTCGGTCACGGGATTTCCGTTTACTATATGCTCCGCCACAACTCTTACAGCCTTTTCGGGGGTCATTTTTACATATGTAACCTTTTCTTTGTTCGGCTCAAAAACCTCTACGATAGGCTCGAGTCTGCACATTCCGATACATCCCGTCTGTGTAACGGTGACGTGCTCAAGATTGCGCTTTGCCGCCTCTTCCAAAAATGCGGTCATAACCGGACGAGCACCGGCCGCAATTCCGCAGGTAGCCATACCCACAACAACGCGAACTCCGTTTTCGTCCTCTTTTCTCATTGTTACCTTATCGAGCATCTGTTTTCTGATTGCTTCAAGGTCAGCTAATGTTTTCATTGTTAATCTCCTTTCAGGATTTTCAAATCTCATAATTATTTTAACTTCCCGATTTTATATACGTGTATAAAGCTCGGCTTCGTTCTCTTTTAAGTATTCCGAAAGCCACAGCGTTACCTCGGGGCTGTCAAGCGATGCGCCGCCGAGAATTTCTTTAATCTCACGCGTGTCCGTCAAATACTCTTTATCGTTAAACCTGTGCTTATACACGAAATCAATGTCGCTGTGCGAGGTTATTATCCCAAGCATTGTCTCTGCCATATCGCCGAGAGGCTGTCTGTCTATATGACTAAAGCCGAACCTTGCCGAAATAACCGTACCCTCACCGATTCGCGATGATAATTCTATACCGCCGCCGGTACTCTCCGCCGCCGCTTTAAGCAGCGGAATCCCCAATCCGACCTTTCGCGTTGTGCGCCCGGTCGTGAATGGGTCGATTACCTTTTTCGTCATCTCGGGCGACATACCCTTTCCATTATCCGTAACGGTAAAGTTCAAGACATCCGAGCGTGTATCCTCTGTCAGGTCAAGCTCGATGAGGGTTGCCCCCGCAACGATTGAATTCTGTATAATATCGAGAATATGTAATGAAAGCTCTTTCATAATATCTGTATCATAAACCGAGGGGCTTATCTGTATTTATTGATAATATCCTCGATGTCATCAACGGTAAGCCTGCCGTAAACTTCATCGTTTACCGTCAATACCGGCGCGAGCCCGCACGCACCGATACAGCGCGTTGCGTCAATCGAGAACTTACCGTCCGGCGTACATTCGCCCACGTCAATACCGAGAAGCTCTTTCACCTTCTCGAGTATATCGCCCGAGCCTTTAACATAGCACGCCGTACCGAGACAGACCCCTATCTGATACATTCCCTTTGGGTTGAGCGAGAACTGTGCATAAAAAGTAACTATACCGTAAATTTCGGCAAGAGGGATATTAAGACCCTCGGCAATCATCTCTTGAACCTCAATGGGAAGATAACCGTAAATATCCTGAGCCTCATGCAGAACCGGTATAGCGGCGCCTTTCATATTCTTATGCTTTTCGATAACCGCCTTGAGTGCAGCCTCTTGCTCGGGTGTTCCGTTAAACGGAATTTTAACCTTACTCATTTTTTGTCAAACCTCCTGTGTAATATCATTTAAAATACAAGTTGTCCAATATGCCCATATTCAATAATATGACGGATAAGGAATAATATTCGCATCTCGGCAAACATACCCCGAACGCCGCATAAAACATCAGCATAATTGACATTGTACCATTTTTTTCGATTTAATCCTATCGCGGCACAAGCCGCAAAACATATGATATATCACATATCAAATATTATTGACAAAAACAAAATTCCGCACAGCAATCCCATACGGTATCGGACGATGAATTTATGTCCGAAACCGCTGAATTTTGCCTTGCGATATGTTTTTTGTGATATATTTATATATACTATATCATAATGTTACAAAAATCGCAAGTGTTTTCTTTTAAATAATTATACAAAATTTTATTAAAATAATTGTCAATACATCCAATTTAATCTAAAATATCTTGTTTAAACTCACCGATACAAAAACTTTTCCGAAAATAACAAATATCATTACTCCTTGCGGAATAATGATATTTGCCTTACAGATTAAATTATACATTAAAAATTATACACTGAGTTTTACAACTTCGTCTTTTTCCGCCGACTCAAAAGCCGCCTCCATAACCTTCATAACTCTGAGAGCCTGTTCGGGTTTTATGGTAAGCTCTGCCTTTTTCTCAACGGCGTCGAGCAGCTGGTTATATACAACAGTCAGATTATCCGTCACATCCTCAGGTGCGGAAATTTTAAACGTCTGAACCGTTTCGGGGCTTCTCAGTGCCATTGTCTTTGTCGGACCTGCTTTATTCACCGCGATTTCTTCGCCCCAAATATTGTCTTTGTCAAGACAGCGTACAATCTCGCCTTCGCAATCCCAATCGTTTATCACGAGAGTTCCCTCGTCACCGAGAACATACCAGCGCGGATGCTTTACATAGTTATTGGTCGAAACCTCAATGTGTGCAACAATGCCGTTCTCGAACGTCATTGTCATTCTGAAATTGTCCTCAACCTCGTCATAATGCACGTTGAACATCTTGCAATATACCGACACGACTTTTTCGTCAACCATATACATAAGCTGGTCGATAAGGTGTACGCCCCAGTCAAGCATCATTCCGCCGCCGAGAGCCTTTTCGGTTCTCCATCCGCCGGGCATTCCTCTTGACCCCTCAACGCGTGATTCAATCACATACGGTTTGCCGATTTTTCCCGATTCAACACCACGGCGCATCGCAATAAAGTCTTTGTTCGTCCGTCTGTTCTGGTCAACGGTAAAGACCCCCTTGCTGTGCTTGGCAAGCTCAATCAATTCTTCCAAGTCCGCCGATGTCATAGTCACGGGCTTTTCGCAAAGAACGTTTTTTCCGGCATTCAGTGCATCGATTACGAGCTGTTTGTGTGCGTCATTTGTCGCCGCGATTATTACAACATCTATATCGGGGTCGAACAAGAGTTCTTCCTTTGACGAATAAGCATAATAGCCCTGTTCCGCCGCAACCTCACGGCGGTGTTCGCTTATATCGAATATTCCTTTAAGCTTCATACGGTCATAATCGACCCTCATCACCTTTTCGTGATTTCCTGCCATTCCGCCGTATCCTATTATTCCTGCTGTATAAGTTTTCATATTGCTCCACCTCTTTTGGGGCTTATACCCACCACATTTCTCCTGCGTTGTCAAAGATTAATACTTCTTTTAAGAATGCAATTGCCTTTTCAAGACCCTCGGTCGGCGACATAAGCGCGTCCTCGTGTTCGATGCTGATTACGCCGTCATAACCGACTTGTTTCAAAGTGCTGATTATATTGTTCCAGCATTCTTTGCCGTGACCATAGCCTACTGTTCTGAACACCCATGAACGGTTCTGTAAATCACCGTATGACTTTGTATCAAGAACGCCGTTCGTGCTGCAATTCTGTTCATCGATAAGCGTATCTTTTGCGTGAAAGTGATAAATCGCACCTTTGAGAGCCTTTATCGCGTAAACGGGGTTTATGCCCTGCCAGAAAAGGTGGCTCGGGTCAAAGTTTGCACCGATTATGTCACCGACAGCCGCACGCAGTCTAAGCAGCGTTTCGGGGTTGTAAACTACGAATCCCGGATGCATTTCGAACGCAATTCTCTCTATTCCGTGAGATTTTGCAAACTCCGCCATATCTTTCCAGTACGGAATTACCTTTTCTTCCCACTGCCATTTGAGAATTTCACCGAAATCATTCGGCCACGGGCAGGTTACCCAGTTCGGGTATTTTGACGTTTCGCAATCACCCGGACAGCCGGCAAAGCCGACAATCGTCTTTACACCGAGTTCTTCGGCAACGAGGATTGCGTTTTTAAATTGGTTGTGGAACTTTTCGGCAATCTCTCTTTGCGGATGCAAGGGATTTCCGTGACAGCTTACCGCCGCAATCTCTATTTCGTATTTTTTGAATAAATCTTTAAATTCCTTGATTTTATCGGGTTTTCCGATAAGTTCGGCAGGCTTTAAATGTGCGTCACCCGGAAAGCCGCCCGCTCCGATTTCGAGCGATTGTACGCCGAGACCGTGCAGGTATCTTAAAGCCTCTTCTAATGTATAGCTGTTTAAAACAGGATTCATTACACCTAATTTCATGATATTGTCCTCCTTAAATAATATAAATAATTGTCGCCGTGTTTTTATTTTAATGAATATATTGCGGAATTTGCGGCGTTCGATCGCGTGCGTGGGCGGTCGGGGTCGCAGATTGCCGGTGGCAATCGTCTTGCGATTTGACCGAGTCGGCAGACGAGAGCCCGCCCCTACAACAAAACGGAATGTATGCCACCAATCCTGTAGGGGACGGCCTCCCGGACGTCCCGTGAAATGTTCATCAAATTACGCGGTTATTCCGCGGAATTTCGTCCCGTTCGTCCATATGCGTGGGCGGAGTAGAACCCCGCCCATACATATTAAAGCCCGAGTGTTTTAAGGTAATCTATCGAAAGCTTTGCGTCCTCTAACGCAGTGCGCTCGGGGTGCATATCCTGTTCAACGATTACACATTCAATTCCCGATTTCTCAGCCGATTCCAGGATTGTCTTAAAATCCTGGATTCCGTATCCGACCGGCTTAAACTCAAATCCGTTATCCTCTTTTGTTGCCTCTTTTGCATCGCCGCCGTCATCATCGATAAGAGCATACGCAGGACCGCCGCCCATTTTCTTTGCGGTAAAGTCTTTGAGATGCAAGAGCTTCATTCCGTCATACTTTTCTATGTACTTGCACGGGTCTTCGCCACCGTATTTTATCCAGCACACATCCATCTCGGGGCGAAGCAAGTCAGCAGGAACGGAATTGTATATGCAATCAAACACATACTCGCCGTCATACTTCTTGCCAAACTCAAAATCGTGGTTGTGATATAAAAGCTGAATACCGTTTTCTTTCAAAGCCTTTCCGAACTCGGTGAACTCAATAATCATCTTTGCGAATTCTTTCTTGTCATAAAGCTTTTCTTTCTGATACCACGGAATCGCACAGAATTTTACGCCGACAGTCTTTAAATAATCAATGGCTTTTTGACCCTCTTTGAGCCACGGCTCGGCGGTCTGATGAACCGAAATTGCCTCAAGACCGTACTTATCGAGCATTGCTCTTACTTCTTCCGCACTCTTGCCGAAAAATCCCGCAAACTCAACACAGTCATAACCCATTTCTTTTACAGCTTTCAACGCCGCGTCCATATCCTTTTCAACATCCTCACGGATTGAATAAAGCTGAAGTCCTATTTTAAACTTTTTCATGTTATTACCTCCAATCTGTATCATCAATATTATTACACTTCCGGAATCTCAACGGGAAGCTCGTGTCCCGCCTCTGCGGACTTAACTATACCGTCAATGATTGCTTGGTTATAGAGTATCTGTGATGACGGAACCGGAGCCTCGCCGCCGTTCTTGATTGCATCGAGGAACGAACGGATTTTGTTATAAAAGTTCTTGTCTCCGCCCTCGGGAAGCATCGGTATTTCGGTTACTACCTGACTTCCGGCAACCTCGCTGTAAATCTTCATCGGGCCGCCGATTGAACCGTTCCAGCACTCCGTTGACGGAATTCTTATCGAACCCTTTGTACCCATAATAATCGTGTCACCCGGTGTGTCGAGGTTCATTGCCCACGCAATTCTAAAGTCAAGAATTATGCCACCTTCCAAACGGATAAATCCTGCCGCAAAGTCCTCAACGCCGAACTCTTTTGCATATTCTTCTCTGTGTTCGGGAGCATACCCGCTGTAATTCGGGTCTTTGCCGAAAAAGTCGGATTTATAACCCGAAACCGTAAGCGGCTTGGGGTATCCGATAGCATTGAGCACCATATCGAGAGAATAACATCCGATGTCGCCCATTGCACCGATTACACCCGTGTCCTTGCTGATAAAGCTTGTACCGAACGGTGTCGGAATACCGCGTCTGCGTCCGCCGCCCGTCTGGATATAATAAACCTTGCCCAAAACGCCGCTCTGTACGATTTCTTTAAGCTTAATCATATTCGGGTCGAGTCTGGGCTGGAATCCGATTGACAGAATCTTTCCGCTCTTTTTCTCGGCACGCATAATCTCTATTGCCTCGTCAACGGTAACGCACATCGGCTTTTCGAGCAGTACGTTTACACCCTTTTCAAGCGCGTAAATAGCACATTCCGCGTGCGTCTTATTATATGTACAAATGCTTACCGCGTCCAAATCGGGTTCGGCATCGAGCATCTCTTTGTGGCTGTTATAACAGCGAACACCCTCGACCTCGTTGTCTTTAAAGAACTTTTCAGCCTTGCCCTCAACCAAGTCCGCACCTGCCACAATCTCAACATCGGGCATCTGTTTATACTGTTGAATATGCGCGCCGGCAATCCAACCCGTACCGATAATACCTATCTTTAATTTCTTTGACGAATCCACCGCCGTTTCGTGTTCTACGTTAAAATCCAACATATCTTTTGCCATTTTAACATCATCCTCCTGAAAAATTATTTTTTAGAATTTATATTTTGATTTCTGTTTTTATTCTTTTCTGTATTCTATAATATTTTTCAAAGAAAATCAAGACATTTTATGTATAATGATAGACAAAATCTGCTATTTTTTAAAATTATAAAAATTATCATATAAATAACTATCCGCAGAATTCATGCCGTTTGTTCGGTTGTCCGTGGGCGGTCGGGGACGCCCGCCCCTACGGGATTGGTGGTATACATAACGTTTGGTTGTAGGGGGTGGCGTCCTCGACACCCCGTGAGATGTTTATCAAATCGTGCGGTTATCCGCATAATTCGCGGCATATGCCATCGGTTTTGCAATCATCTTTTTCGGTTATAAAAGAACATACCGATTCCCGCTCCGCAAATCAGACAATAGCCGATAACACTCAAAAAATCGGGAATCTGACCGAAAATCAAAAATCCGAACAGCGCGGCAAAAAGAACCTGGGTATAATCGTAAACCGAAATTTCTTTCGCCGGCGCACACACATACGCCTTTGTTATGCCGAACTGACCGACCGACGCACTTATCCCCGCACAGATAAGAAAGATTAGCGATTTCAGCGAAAACGGCTCAAAATCGGCAAGCATAAACGGAATGCACACAAGGCTCGAAAACGCCGAAAAGAAAAATATAATTCTAAAGCTGTTTTCGCCCTTTCCGCCGAGATACCTCACAAATGTATATGCCAGACCTGCGCCCATTCCGCCAGCTGCGCCGATAATCGCCGGGAACACCGCATAACCGCCGAGTGACGGCTTTATTATGAACGCGCTTCCGACAAACGCGGCAAAAACACTGAGAACCTGAACCGCCGTCGGTATTTCGCTGAGCAAAAATATCGAAAAAACAATGGCAAAAAACGGCGACAGCTTATTCAGCATATTTGCATCAGCAAGAACAAGTTTGTCTATCGCATAAAAGTTACATAAAAGACCAACCGTGCCGAAAAACGAGCGTCCCAAAAGCGCCGGCACATTCTTTTTATCGGGAACAAACCCGATTTTGCGTTTGAGCATAATCCCCGTCACGAATATAAGTGCAACAACATTCCGAAAGAACGCCTTTTGAAATACGGGCAGGTCGCCTGCGAGATGCACAAAGACCGACATCATCGAAAAGCCGAACGCCGCCGTTATCACATATAAAATCCCTTTTGTTTTTGAGTTCATATACCGTCATTTCCTTAAAAATAAAATTCATTTTATTTATTATACACCTATACGACAACACAGTCAAGTGCGGCGGGATAATCAAACCCGGTTTTGAATTAATAAACAAATTATGAATGAAACGTATATTTGTAGGGGCGACCCTGTGTGGTCGCCCGAGCATACGAGCAAATACCGTAAATTTATACAAATAACCGCATAATTTGTTCACTCATTCAAAAGCCGTACCCGTTCAAGCAATGCGCAAAATGCGCAATTTTTTTAGCAAATTTACCATAATTCACGGTTTTATCAGTAAATTCTTTTTCTTGCAATTGCGTTAAAAGTATGTTAATATATAGAATGAAATATTTTGGACATAATTAAAATTGACAAAATTTATTCAGATTTTAAATCGGGAGGACTCCTTATATGGACATCTTTTCACTACTTACACTAATCGGCGGACTTGCCTTATTCCTGTACGGAATGGAGCTTATGGGCGACGGCTTGAAAAAACTCGCCGGCGGACAGCTCGAGGCATTTTTGGCAAGGTTGACATCCAATCGTTTTAAGGGGTTCATCCTCGGTCTTATAGTCACATCTATAATACAATCATCTTCCGCCACCACGGTTATGCTTGTCGGATTTGTAAATTCGGGTCTTATGAAACTCAGCCAGACAATAAGCATTATCCTCGGCGCAAATATCGGAACGACTGTCACGGCGTGGCTGTTGAGTCTTAGCGGTATCACGGGCGACAGCATTATTTTAAGGCTTGTCAAACCCGAATCGTTTTCGCCCGTCCTTGCGGTTATCGGAATCATTATGATTATGATGAACAGCTCGGATAAAAAGAAGAACATCGGTTCAATCTTAATCGGTTTTGCCATTTTGATGTTCGGAATGGACACAATGAGCGACTCGATGGAGGGATTGAAAGACAGCGAATCGTTCTCAAAAATGCTTATAATGTTCCAGAACCCGGTTATGGGTATATTGGTCGGCACGATTTTTACCGCAATAATTCAATCCTCATCGGCGTCTGTCGGAATTCTTCAAGCATTGTCGCTCACGGGCGCTATTCCGTATTCAACGGCGATACCGATTATTCTCGGTCAGAATATAGGAACAACAATCACCCCTGTTTTATCATCGCTCGGCGGAAACGTCCAGGCAAAGCGTGTTGCCGCATCGTGCGTATATGTCAAAATGATTGGCGTTGTCATTGTTGCAACCGTATTTTATATACTCAACGGCATATTTGATTTTCCGATTATGCACGAAAACGTAAACATACTCACAATCGCAATCATTCACACTCTGTTTAACATTATTTCGACAATTATCCTTATGCCGTTCACAAAGGCAATAGAAAAGCTGGCGAAAAAGACAATCCACGGCGAAAAAGAGGAAAGAACCATATTCTCAACTCTCGATGACAGATTTTTGTCCATGCCGTCATTCGCGGTTGAAAAGTGCCGCGACGTTGTATTCGAAATGGCAGAAATAACAAAGCAATCCGTTTTGGATGCGAACGGTCTCTTGCACACATATGACAAGAACAAGGCGAAACAGCTTTCGGAAACAGAGGGCGAGATTGATAAGTATGAGGATAAAACAAGCGCATACCTCGTCAAAATTTCGGCGCGCGAGCTTGGCGCAAAAGACAGCGTTGAGGTTACTCGGCTTTTGCACGCGGTCGGCGACATAGAGCGTATATCCGACCACTCGGTCAATATTATGAAAGCGGCAAAAGAAATTCACGAAAAGAATATCAAGTTCACGGATGATGCCCTGCACGACCTTAAAGTAATAGGCAGCGCGGTTGAGGAAATAACATTGCTCACCGCCAATGCTCTTATAAATGACAATATCGAGAACGCAAAAAAGGTTGAACCTCTTGACCAGCTTATCGACAAGCTAAAGCATAAGATAAGAAATAACCATATAAAACGTCTGCGTGACGGCGACTGTACCGTTGAAATGGGCTTTATACTGTCCGACCTTCTCACAACATATGAAAGAATCGCGGGACACTGTTCAAACATCGCGGTCAGCATTCTCGACCCTGACAACGAATCTCTCGAAACCCACGATTATTTAAGCCATTTAAAACACGACGGCGAAAATTATTTCTTTGAACAATACGAAAACTACAAAAAGAAATACAGAATAAATTAAGAAACAAAAAGCGTTATTGCTTTTGAACTTATTAAAGGGCGACCGTTTTCGGCCGCCCTTTAATATTATCCTTTTATTCTTTTCCGTTCCAGCAATATGTACAAAGCTTGCACGGCTCTATACCTATCGCGTCAATCGTGCCTTGCAGAGACTGGAATTCAAGCGAAGCGAAATTCAGCTTGTCACATATTACCTTGCGCAAAGCCTTTCCTCTCTCGGTCGAGCTGTCACAATATTCCTCTATATGCTCAAACCCATCTTCGCCTTCGAGTTCCATTATCATACGCCGTCCGATAAGCTCCATTTCATCGGTTGCGCGCGAGAAATTCAGATACTTACAGCTGTACATTATCGGCGGACAAGCCGAACGCATATGCACGGATTTTGCACCGTTGTCATATAAAAAGTCAACCGTTTCTTTAAGCTGGGTTCCTCTTACAATCGAATCGTCAACAAACAAAAGGTCTTTGTCCTTTATCAGCTCGTGCACGGGAATCTGTTTCATACGTGCAATCTTGTTGCGTTCCGGTTGAACAGCCGGCATAAAGCTTCTCGACCATGTAGGGGTATACTTGATAAACGGACGCGCAAAAGGTATTCCGCTCTCGTTGGCATATCCGATTGCGTGCGGGGTTCCCGAATCGGGTACCCCGCCGATATAATCGATGTGACCGCAATCCAAACACTCTTTGTCGTGCTGTGCCATAATTGCGCCGTTGCGATAACGCATCGCTTCGACATTAACACCCTCGTATGATGATGTCGGATAGCCGTAATACGTCCATAAGAACGAACAAATCCGCATTTTCTCTCCCGGCGGCGCAAGCTGTGTCACTCCGTCCGCCGTAACCTTGACGATTTCCGCCGGGCCGAGCTCATACGCCCAATCATAACCGAGCTTTTCCATCGCATATGACTCAAACGAAACACAGTGTCCGCCATCGTTCTTCCCGACAATGATAGGAAGCCGTCCGAGCCTGTCTCTCGCGGTGATAATCTCACCGCTGTTTGTGAGAATCAATATCGACGCCGTTCCATCAATCGACTCTTGCACAAAGCGTATGCCCTCAACGAAATCACTCTTTCGGCTTATCAATGCCGCCACAAGGTCGGTCGAATTTATCGCGCCGCCGCTCATTGCGTCAAAATGCCCTGTACCGTCCGAAAGGTATTCGGATATAAGCTCTTCCGCATTATTGATTATTCCTATCACACAAATGGCATATACGCCGAACCGCGAACGGATAATCAAGGGCTGTGGGTCATAGTCGCTTATACAGCCTATCGCGGCACTTCCGCGCATTTCGCTGAATACATTTTCGAACTTTGTCCTAAACGGAGAATTCTCTATATTATGTATCTCTCTTTGTAACCCCGTTTCGGCGTCATATGCCGCCAATCCTCCTCTTCTTGTTCCGAGATGCGAATGATAATCCGTACCAAAAAAAACATCGGTCAATGCGTCACCGTGTGACACCGCTCCGAAAAAACCGCCCATATTGACTTCACTGCCTTTCATAAAAATTAATCTTTTTCGGCTGTATCAAACAAGAACGGGACTCGCACTCGTCTGCACAAGTCCCGAAAAACAACCGTTTGGTATACTCTTATTATACAATATCCGCGCTGTGTTTGTCAAACATTTTATCGGTATACGGCGAAATTTATACATTTTTCCGTTTTTAAGTATCATTCTCGCGGATTATCTGCAAAAAATGCTTACATACCGTATCGTTCTCAGGTCTATAATCGTCCTGTTTCCGCTGCGTACATTCTGAATCGCGATAAAATCCGCTCCAACATCGGTCAAGATTCCACACTTTTCTATTCTCACTCTCTCGCACGTCCACAAATCCAGGCAAATATACTTTCCGAGATAGTTGTTCAGATACATCGGCATCGTTTGGTTCAAGCCGCCGTCCTCTGCGCGCGGAACGGACAAAAAGTTAAACTTTCCGCTCATATTATGCGCAATAACGCTCTCGCGCCGACCATCCGCAAGACTCAAATCGTCCGTTTTTTCGGTTTCTCTGAGCTGACGGCGGTATGTACTCATCTGGCTCACCGCGCCGCCCTCTCCGTTGCCATAGTTCCTTTGTTCAAGTGTTTCCGTGCCGCAGTCATATTCCGTATCGGTTTCGCCGTACACTTTTACCGCCACGCCGCTGTCTTTTAAATATCCGCACGCCGTTCCGGGCGGAAACACAACTTCGTCATTGTCATCGGTATCCTCGGTTTTAAGCCGTTCGCTGTTTTCCGCCGCCTTTTGGTTGGCGCGGCACAGCTTTTCGGATTTTTGCGCCGATGTGCCTCCGTTGTTCGGCGTATTACCGCCGCCCCGATTCGCCGTCTGTCTGTTGCAATAATGTTTCAATCATATCACCTCTCTGTCCGCTTTTGTTTATCGCGCAGAGCCGCGGACAAGCTCGGCACGCGGCATACAGCCGTTATACTTTTATAATATTCAAGTATATGCCGAGGCGTACCGATATATTTATGATTTGGGTGATATATTTAAAAACGGCGGTGCAATCCGCACCGCCGAAATATGTTTTATTTGTATAAAGGTCCGTATGCCGCACACGCGCTGTAATCAGCCGCGGTCGAATCACACGCCTTGCCGAATCCGCTCCAGCTTTGAGGTCTGTAGATTTTGTCCTCGGAAACGTTGTGGAGAGATACGGGGATTCTCAGCATTGATGCAAGAGTGATAACATCCGCACCGATGTGTCCGTGAACCGTTACGCCGTGGTTCGCGCCCCAGTTAGCCATAACCGAATAAACATCGGTGAATGCACCCTTACCCGTGAGAGTCGGTGCAAACCATGTTGTCGGCCATGTCGGGTCTGTTCTCTTATCGAGTGCATTGTGAACATCATCGGGCAGCGTTACGGTATAACCCTCCGCTATCTGAATTGTCGGGCCTACGCCGTCAATCAGGTTCACTCTTATCATAGTTATCGGCATTTCTGCCTGTGTCTTAAAGTGTGACGAAAAACCGCCGCCGCGGAAGTATTCATAATCGGCGCGGCACCAATCGGTCGCGTCAAGGCAAGCCTTAATGTCATCGTCCGTCATCTTCCACCACTGTTTAACAGTGCCGTTGCCGTTCTCGTCCTTTGCCGCACCCGTACAATCGAGAGCCGTTGCACCCGAGTTGATAAGATGCATAATTCCGTTTGCCGCCTTGCCGGTCAGCTCTTTTCCCGTTACGCGTTTAACCGCATCGGGTGACCAGTATGTACGAACATCGTGGAAGCACGGAGCCTTACCCGTAAGCAAGGTTGCGAACAGCATCGAAATACCGTTTAATGTATCATTCTCGGTCGCGAAAGCAAACGGAGCTTTCTTTCCGTTCCAGTCAAACGAGGACGCCATAATTGCCTCGGTAAAGTCACCGTTGGGCAGCCAGTCCGTCCACATCCTCTGACCCTGAAAGCCGCCGACAATTCCGTTTCTGCCGAGGGATTCCTCGTGCCAACCCATTTCCGAAAGTTTCGGATTTCCGAAAAGAATATCTTTGACTATAATGGTGAATTTAGCAATAAATTCCCAGTCCTTATCCGCAGGAACAACCTTTGAACGCGTGATAATCTCGGGCAGGTTTTTACCTACGTTCTTATCGAACCCTTCTCTGCAGTTCGCTTTTATCCATGAAAGAGCCTTTTCGTATTCATCCTTGTCATATATTTCGAGCGTAACACGTCTTAAAACCTCGGTCAGGTCAACCCATTCGGCACGCAAACCGAGATATTTTTGCATAAAGTCCGCGTCACAGAACGACCCGGCAATACCCATCGCAACACCGCCTATGTTGACATACGACTTGTTCTTCATCTGACCTGCCGCAAGCGCCGCTTTTGCAAAACGTATAATCTTTTCCGCAACATCCTCGGGGATTTCGTTATCCGCCGCGTCCTGTACATCGTGACCGTATATTGAAAATGCGGGCAGACCCCTCTGTGCGTGAGCCGCCATTGCCGCCGCAAGATATACCGCGCCCGGTCTCTCCGTTCCGTTAAAGCCCCATACCGCCTTGATTGTCTTGGGGTCGAGGTCCATAGTTTCGCTTCCATAGCACCAACACGGCGTAACCGAAAGCGTTGCCGCTACGTTCTCGGTTGCGAACTGTTCGGCAACCTTTGCCGCCTCTGCGCCGCCGCCGATTGTTGTGCAGCCTATCACACATTCCGCCGGTGTTCCGTCCTGATAGAACACGTTTTCCGAAATCAGCTTTGCCGCCGCCTTTGCCATATTCATTGTTTTTTCTTCGAGGCTTTCTCTAACGCCGCCCCATCGTCCGTCAATTACCGGTCTTATACCGATTTTTGCTCTTAACATTTTCATGTCCTCCTATGTTATTAAATTTTTTAATCCGTCACAACGCCTTTTTTAAGCAAGATATTTGCATAAAGCGCTTCTTCACCGGTCGATATTACCGCGTATGCCGACTTGGCACGTTCATAAAACGCGAACCTTTCGATGCCGCCGAATTCCGCATCGGTATATTTTTTCGCAATATCTCTGTACTCGTCCCATATCGGCGTTTCGACATTATCGCCCGGAACTTTTTCCATAAGATACAGCGGTTTTTCGTATGTATCGAGCGGAAGAAGCTTCAGCACCGCGTCAAAGACCTCTGCCGCACCGCTGCCGCTCATATATACAACTCTTTGTCCGACGGACGCCGCCGGGAAGTTTCCATCAGCAATAACAAGTTCGTCGCCGTGACCCATCTCACATAAAATTTTAAGCAGCTCGGGCGGAATTATCTTAGGTATGTTTTTTAACATTTCGATTTTCACCTCCGTTTAATAAAATTTCGAAAATTTTGGCATACCTGTTGATTTTACAAAATTTATGATATATAATAATGTATTATGAGTATAACATTTATTACTCGACAATACAATTCACTTTTGAATTTAAAATATGGAGTTTTTGGTATGAATATAAAAAAGTCGGGATATACCCAAAAAATTTTCGAACAATATAAAACAAGCATAACCGACAGCGGTTTCGCCATAGCCGACAGCGAATGGAATTCAAACTTTGTTTGTTCGCCGTTTTCGCGGCTGTATTATGTCAGCGGCGGCAGCGCCGAAATCCGCATAAAGGACAGAGTTGTCACCCTCACCCCCGGGAAGGCTTATCTTATCCCTCTCGGAACGAAATACAGCTGTTATTGCGACAGCACTATGGAACATCTGTACTTTCATATAAACATAGACGCACCGAACGGCTATGACCTGCTGAGAGGTGCGGAATGCGTAAGCTGTGATATTCCGATTGAAAAAATACTGTACCTGAAAAATCTGTATTTCAGCCGCAGTTTTAATGACCAGATGAATTTAAAATATGAACTTTATCACTCGATACAGCTCCTACTTGCGGCACAGCCGTCGGATACGGAATTCGAGTTCACGCTCTCACCCGACATAATCAAAACGATTGAGTATATCCGAAACAACCTGTCGATTCAGCTGACAACGGCGGACATTGCCGACAGCCTGTTTCTGTCAAAGAACACGCTTGCCAAGCAATTCCGCCGCGAGGTCGGCTTGCCGATAGGCAAGTATATAGACAAGCTTATATTTTTTGAGGCCGAAAAGATGCTGACAAAAACCAATGTATCGTTAAAAGAAATCAGCGATTCGCTCGGCTTTTGCGACCAGTTCTATTTTTCGCGCCGATTTCAACAGCTTTTCGAAGAGTCGCCGTTGGCATACCGCAAACGCACCAAAAATTCTGCCACATAAATCAAGAGAAAAACATTTGTTAACCACAGCTGCTAATTTCTAAATTATGAGGTGATAGTTTTTGTTATCTTTCGAATTTTTGCAGGGGTTTCCCTTTGTTCCAACGGATTCTGTACATAAGACCGCGCATACCCTCATCGACCGCCGATGCTATATAATACCCGTATAATCCAAAACCGAGTTTAATGCAAAATATCCAGCACAACAAAACATTTATCAAAAAACACGATGAAATAGACACAATTGATGTATATACCGTATCCTCTGCACTGCAAAGCGCATTTTCGCCAACATGCGTCATTCCTCGAAAGATTTGCACCGGCACACTTGCAAGAAAAAGATAATGCGAAAAGCCTATGATATTTGCATTATCGGTAAATATCATCATAATCTTGTTTGAAAACACAAACACCGCAATCGAAAGCACAGCGTTGATTATGGGAATACAGCGAATATTTTGAGCAAAAAGACTTTTTGCCTTGCTGCAATTTCCTGCACCGTACAAACGCCCCATCATAATGCCGCCCGCCTGTGCCATAGCATAACCGAATTTATACGTATAATTTGAGATATTTGTAACGAATACGCTTGTATTCACCATTTCCGTTCCGAGCGTGGCAACCATAGCCGTAACAAGCATAGTTGATATGTTGTATGCCAAAATACTGAAACCGCCCGGTATGCCAATCTTGAAAATTTTTACGGCAATTTCAGTTTTGAAAGAACCGCCTCTTTTTATACATTTACTTCCGTAAAGCGTTCCAAGCGAATAGCAAACACCTGCAAGCTGTCCTATTACCGCGGCAACAGACACACCAATTATTTTATTATCGCTGAAAATAATATTTTTTACAACCATAACCGACAAGAGTGCATTCACCGCATTTACAATAATTCCCGACACCAATGTGGATTCCGCTCTTCCGTGAGCGCGCAAAACTGCCGTCAGATACACAATAAGCGCGTCCAAAACAAGAAAGACCGAGCGGATTTTAAAATATATAACGGCATAATCGAGAACCGTTCCGCTTATATTCATTAATTCCATAAACGGCATTGCAAAGGCAACACATATTACGCTTATTACCGCAGAAGCCGCAAACAGGCATCGCATACCCGATACATATGCATTGCTTACCGTATCCGTCTCTCCCAAGCCGAGCGCAATGCATAATATAATTAAAATCCCGGTTGCCGGCATCGTAAGTATGGCTGTCGGAATAAATAAAACCGAGCTCGCTACGTTTATCGCTGTAACCGCATCTCCGGAAACTTGCATTAAGGCAACCGTGTTCACCGTGCTCAAAAGCAATGTAAATATCTGTTGAAAAAAAATCGGCACCGCAAGTGCGAATATATTCAATTTTCCGCTTGCGTCACTGAGACTCATCAGCGATGCGTCATAGAATTTTTTCATATATTTTCACTCCCGTATTTTCGCGCCCTGAATACCGATTCCGCGTAATCGCTCGGTGCAACTCCCTCAATTTTTTTGAATATTCTGCTGAAATAATATACATTGCCGAATCCCACAAAATCCGCAATCTCGCTCATATTCATATCCGTTGCGGCAATTCTGAACTTTGCCTCGTTTATACGCACGCGATTTCTGTATTTTATGATACTGCATCCCATTATTTTCTTAAAAATCCTGTTCACATAATCTACGTTCAGCTTTATATAACTTTCGACATCATTACAAGATTCTATTGTTGCATAGTTCTTATCAATATATTCGGCAACCTTACGAACAGTATGATATGCTTTTTCACTCTTTCCGAATAATTCAATTTCTTGAAGCTCAAAAAGCAAATTTGTCACCGTGTATGAAACGGCAAGTCTGTTTTTGGGGTATCTGCTCTCCGATGTGAAACGAATTTCTCTTAATATCGCCAAAATGTGTTCAAAACGACCTTTGGATGACATATTGTATTTTTGCTTTATGTATACATTACAAAAATCATACATATCCGTACTGTACACATTGGTTTTGAGATATTCGGCAGTGTTTTTTTCAATCATTTTTTTGTATTCTTCACTGCTCGTTTCGAGCGTGTTAACCGAATCGGAATCAAAATGAATATAATAATACTCACAGTATGTACTCTCCGATGCACTGTGTACGTCTCCTTTATCAAAGAAAAACACATCGCCCGGCATCAAGATAAGTTCTTCGCCGTTTTGTACAAGATGTAATTCACCATCGGTAATAACGTAAATTATATATTCCGTTACGGTACGGCTCACATGCAGCCGCGGCGGAATAAGAGTTTCCTTGCCAAACGTTCTTATTTTCAAAACCCTATTCAAGTTTATATCAAAAAGTTTCATTGTCATTCCCCGTCTCATTTTTTCGAACCTGGTTCATAATTACCATATAATAATATAACAAAGCTTTTAAAAACGCAATACATTTTACAGACATTCTTTACACAAAACCGACTTTATTCAAAAAATCGCAAATCAAGGCGCGTACAATGACTAAAGCACCCCCTATACCGTCCGCCCGTCAACCATTGCAAACGCACTAAAAATTCCGCCGAATAAAAAAAAGAAAGCCGCATCAGCAACTTTCCGTTATTTCAAACAATATTCTCTTTGATGCGACATCATCCGCCGCATACGCCGCGGCTCTGAGCCTTTCGAGCCTTTCGGCAAACTCAGGTATGTTTATTTCATCTTCCGCCGCGGTGTATACTCCGTCCGCCGCGGTTTTATGCGCCGTTTCAAAATCAACGGCGTTGCTCTCATAAAGTCTCTCTCCCGGGCGTATGCCCGTTTCGATAATCTTTATGTCCTTGTTCGGAACAAGACCGCTTTCGGCTATCATCTTTTCGGCAAGCCGCATAATATTTATCGGCTCGCCCATATCGAGAGCGAATATCTCACCGCCGTCCGATATTGATCCTGCCGCAAGCAAAAGTCCGACCGCATTGTCAACCGACATAAAATACCGCATACAGCGCCTGTCGGTTACGGTTATCGGTCCGCCGTTTTTTATCTGTTTTTTGAATATGGGAACAACCGAACCGTCCGAACCCTCGACATTGCCGAACCTGACCGCCGATACCGCAGTATCGCCAAGTCCGTTCATTACCCTTCCGAGAATCTCGCACACACGTTTTGTCGCACCCATAACTCCGACGGGATTTACCGCCTTGTCGGTCGATATAATCACCGCTTTTTGCGCATTATACGCAAGTGCGTATTTCAAGACGTTTTCCGTCCCGAATATATTATTCACCACCGCCTCGGACGGATTTTCCTCCATAAGCGAAACGTGCTTGTGTGCTGCGGCGTGATAAACAATATCGGGTCTGCGCTTTTCAAAAAGACGGCTTGTCATAGTTTCGCTGCAAACCGACAGTATCTCGGGAACGACAAAATCACAGCCACAGTCCGAAAGGGCGCGGTATGTCATATACACATTGTTTTCGCAAACATCGGCAATAACAATCCGCCTCGGCTTATACTTTGCCGCGGCGCGGCAAAGGGCGCGGCCTACCGTTCCGCCGCCGCCCGTAACAAGCACTGTCTTTCCGCCGATAAATTCTTTTGTTTTATCGATTATATTCGCGCCGATTTGTCGTCCGTTCATTATTTAATACTTACCTTTCACCACAAGTGTCTTCCAAATGCCGCAAGCGCCGCAGCTCAAAAGGCTGCGACGCAAATTCCGCGTTTCGGTTTATCCGTACACCGACCGCGTAATTTCAAGCATCCGATTTCGAAACATATCCTGTCTCAAACCGATTAATCTTTATATCCGTTCGGATTCTTTGTCTGCCAGTTCCACGTATCGCGACACATATCATCAAGAGTATGCGTTGCCACAAATCCAAGTTCATTCTTTGCCAAAGTCGGGTCGGCATAGCACGCCGCAATATCACCGGGGCGGCGCGGTGCAATCTTATATTTTATCTCCTTGCCGCAAGCCTTTGAAAATGCCTTAACCATATCGAAAACGCTGTAGCCCGTACCCGTACCGAGGTTATAAACCAAAACGCCTTTTTCGTCTTTAATCTTTTCAAGAGCCTTAATATGACCTATTGCGAGGTCGGTTACATGGATATAGTCACGAACGCCCGTACCGTCTTTCGTGTCATAATCGTCACCGAATACCGAAAGACATTCGAGCTTGCCTATCGCAACCTGTGAGATATACGGAATAAGGTTGTTCGGAATACCGTTCGGGTCCTCGCCGATAAGACCGCTTTCGTGTGCGCCGACCGGGTTAAAGTATCTCAAAAGGACAACGCCCCATTCGGGGTCAGACTTGCTCAAATCCTTTAATATGTACTCTATATCCAGCTTTGTCTGTCCGTAAGGATTGGTGCATGAAAGCGGAAAATCCTCTTTAATGGGAACGGTATGGGGGTCGCCGTAAACCGTTGCCGATGAGCTGAATACAATCTTTTTAACATTATGCTTATCCATAATATCCAAAAGGTTCAGCGTACCCGTAATATTATTGTGATAATAACGCAGGGGCATCCTTACCGATTCGCCGACCGCTTTAAGTCCGGCAAAGTGTATAACCGCGTCAAAATCATTTTCTTCAAAAACTTTTTCGGTTGCGGCATAGTCCAAAAGGTCAACCTCATAGAACTTAAAATCCTTGCCGCAAATCTTTTTAACCCTGTTCATCGACTCCACGCAGCTGTTGTCAAGGTTGTCGAGAACAGCAATTTCATAGCCGTTATTCAAAAGCTCGACACAGGTATGGCTTCCTATATATCCTGCACCGCCTGTAACCAATATTTTCATAATAGAATCCTCTCCTTTTCCGAACTCGGATGTATATTTATTCTAAGGATATTTGAATCCATAACATATATTACCACACACGGACGGATTTGTCAATCGCGCCGAATATTATATTTTTGATATAGAATGGTATATTTTAAACATATTCAAAATTTAAATCGGAGCAACGCTTCTGCTTTGCTTGCAAAGAGCAGAGCTTGCGACAGATTGCAATAGTCGCAGGGAGCATTGGCTCCTCAGGGATTTCAGCGGGAGATTATGACTCCCACTGAAATCCCTGAACGGAACCCGCCGCCTATGAGGCGGGGGGGGGACATCTGCGGCAACGTTATAAAACTTTCCTTGCCCGAGATACACAAAAAATTCAAAATTTAACACTTGTTTTTTAATATCCGTTATGTTATAATTAGAAAGTTAAGTATTTTGCAAACACACATTTTCCTGAACAATTTAGGAGGAATGATATATGAAAGAATACAGAGCGGGAATAGACGTTGGCTCGACCACTGTCAAACTCGTGATTTTAGATGAAAACAACAATATAATATTCGGTGAATACCGTCGTCATTGCTCGCATACCCAAGGAACTCTTGCCGAGCTTTTGACAGAGGCACGCGAAAAACTCGGTAACTGCCGCCTTTATGTCGGCATAACGGGTTCGGGTTCGATAAACCTCGGCAAGGCTCTCGGCATAGGCTTTGTTCAAGAGGTTGTTGCGGTCGCAACAGCTCTGACAAGCGTTGCACCTCAAACCGATGTCGCAATAGAACTCGGCGGTGAGGACGCCAAAATCATATACTTTGACGGTGGCCTTGACGAGCGTATGAACGGTGTTTGCGCCGGCGGAACGGGTTCGTTCATCGACCAGATGGCGGCGCTCTTACAGACAGACGCAACCGGTTTGAATGCCGAGGCGAAAAAATACAAAGAAATATATCCGATTGCGGCGCGCTGCGGCGTTTTTGCCAAAACGGACATTCAGCCGCTGATTAACGAAGGCGCGACAAAACCCGACCTTGCCGCGTCAATTTTTCAAGCGGTGGTAAACCAAACAATCTCGGGGCTTGCCTGCGGCAAGCCGATACGCGGCTGTGTCGCGTTTCTCGGCGGGCCGCTGCACTTTTTGACCGAGCTTAAAGCGGCATTTATCCGCACTCTGAAACTCACACCCGAAAACATTGTTGACCCCGAAAATTCACATCTTTTCGCGGCCATGGGCGCGGCTCTCGAAATCGAAAACTCCGATGAAACGTCCGAGCCTGTTGAGCTTGATGTCTTGGCGAACAAGTTAAAGAGCGGCGTAAAGATGGGTTTTGAAATAAAGCGCCTCGAACCGCTTTTTGAAAACCAACACGCATATGATGAATTTAACGACCGTCACAGTGCGGCGGTCATTAAAAAACAAGACTTGTCCGCATACTCGGGCGATTGCTTTTTGGGTATTGACGCAGGTTCGACAACAACCAAAATGGCATTAATCGGAAGTAACGGACAGCTTTTATACTCATTCTATTCGGGCAATATGGGCAACCCAATCAAAACCGCCGTTTCGGCAATGAACGAGCTTAGAACAAAGCTGCCCTCGTCCGCTCATATCGTCCGTTCATGTTCAACCGGCTATGGCGAAGCCCTGCTTAAATCCGCATTCAATCTTGACGAGGGCGAGGTCGAAACCATTGCCCACTGTACCGCCGCGTCTTTTTTTGACCCACAGGTTGACTGTGTTCTCGACATCGGCGGACAGGATATGAAATGTATCAAACTGCGCAACAATTCGGTTGACAACGTGCTTTTAAACGAGGCTTGTTCATCGGGCTGCGGCTCGTTTATCGAGAATTTTGCAACGTCACTCGGCTATACGGCGGCGGAGTTCGCTCAAGAGGCACTCTTTGCGCTAAACCCCGTTGACCTTGGAACGCGCTGTACCGTCTTTATGAACTCAAACGTTAAACAAGCACAAAAAGAGGGCGCGTCCGTTGCCGATATTTCAGCCGGACTTGCATATTCGGTAATAAAAAATGCGCTTTATAAAGTTATAAAACTCGCCGATGCAAAAGACCTCGGCAAACACATCGTTGTTCAGGGCGGAACTTTTTATAACAAAGCCGTTTTGCGCGCTTTTGAAAAAATATCGGGCGTAAATGCGATATGCCCCGATATTTCGGGAATAATGGGCGCATTCGGCGCGGCGCTTATCGCCAAAAATTCGTATAACGGACAGAAAACGTCAATGCTGTCATTCGAGGATATAACCGCTCTTACTTACACAACGTCAACGGTGCGCTGCGGAAAGTGTATAAACAACTGTATGCTGACCGTAAACAAATTCCCCGGCGGCAGGCGCCACATCACGGGCAACCGCTGTGAGCGCGGTCTCGGCGGCAGCGGAACAAAGCGCGCGCCGAATATGTTTGAGTATAAACTAAAGCGGATTTTTGAATGTGAACCTCTTGACGAAAAAACCGCATCGCGAGGTGTGATAGGTATTCCGAGAGTCCTCAATATGTACGAAAACTATCCGTTTTGGGCGGAATTTTTTAAGCAGCTCGGCTTCTCGGTCAAGCTTTCGCCTCTGTCCGACAGAAAGATTTATGAACTCGGAATGGAATCGATTCCGTCTGAGTCGGAATGCTATCCCGCAAAGCTTTCGCACGGACACGTGCAATGGCTTATAAACAACGGAATAAAAACAATTTTCCACCCTTGCGTGTTCTATGAACATCAGGAAACCCCCGATGCGCAAAATCATTATAACTGTCCGATTGTGGTATCATACCCCGAGAACCTCAAAAACAATGTCGAGGGCGTGGCGGACGGCAATGTAAATTATATAAGACCGTTTATCGCCTTTACAAACGAAAAAATTGCCGCCGACAGACTTGTCGATGTATGCGCCGAGGAATGGAACATTCCCGAAAAAGAAGTACGCAGGGCTGTTTCTGCCGCTTGGAAGGCACAGCACAACGCAAAAGCGGATATTCGCAAAGAGGGCACACGGATTTTGAAACAAATGGAATCAGAAGGAAAGTGTGGCATCGCATTGGTCGGCAGACCGTATCACCTCGACCCCGAAATAAACCACGGCATACCCGAGATGATTGCGTCTTATGGACTGACCGTGTTCACCGAGGACAGCCTTCCCGTTGATTTTAACCCACAGCGCCCCGTAAGGGTCAATGACCAGTGGGTATATCATTCAAGGCTTTATACCGCTGCCGAATTCATTCGCGAGCGCAATGATATAGAGCTTATTCAGCTGAACTCGTTCGGATGCGGTCTTGACGCCGTTACCTGTGACCAGGTATGCGAAATACTCGAGAACAGCAACAAATTATATACCGTACTTAAAATTGATGAGGTTAACAACCTCGGTGCGGCAAGAATCAGAATCCGCAGCCTTCTTGCGGCGATGAAAATGCGCAGAGAGCGCAAAATTTTTGCCAAACCCACAGCGGTCGAATATAAACGAACCGAGTTTACCAAACAGATGTTCAAAGACGGTTATACCATACTTGCGCCGCAGATGAGTCCGATACACTTTAATCTTGTCGAACCTGTCTTTAAGCGTTTCGGATATAATATGGTCGTGCTTGACAATGATAACCGCAGTGCGATAGACACGGGTCTTAAATATGTCAACAACGACGCGTGCTTTCCGTCAATCACCACGATAGGTCAGATTATGGAGGCGGTAACCTCGGGCAAGTACGACACCGACCGTCTCGCCATAATTATGTCTCAGACAGGCGGATGCTGTCGTGCAAGCAACTATGTAAGCTTTATCCGCCGCGCGCTTGATAAGATAGGAATGTCACACATTCCTGTTATCTCGCTCAACGCCAACGGAATGGAAAAAAATTCGGGATTTAAGCTCCCGCCAAAACTCATCTTTGCGGTGGCTCACGCGGTCATATACGGCGATTTGTTTATGCGTTGTCTGTATAAGGTTCGTCCTTACGAAAAGACCCCGGGGTCGGCGAACCTCTTACACAAAAAATGGGAGGATATAGCAATCGATTCACTCGTCAACCCCAAGAGCAAACACAGCTATGCTCAGGTTTGCCGCGGCATCGTTGACGCATTCGATAACTTCCCGATTGACGAGAGTATAATAAAGCCAAAAGTCGGCGTTGTCGGAGAAATCCTCGTTAAGTATATGCCGCTCGCCAACAATCATCTTGTTGATTTGCTCGAATCGGAGGGCGCAGAGGCGGTCGTACCCGATCTTATGGACTTTATGAACTATTGCATATATGACGGCGAATATCAGTATAAGTATTTAGGCAAGGGCTTTATGTCGCACATAACGGCACAGTTTGGATTAAAACTTATCCGCCGCCTGCGCAAGCCTGCGCTTGACGCTTTGGAAAAGAGCAGGCGTTTTGAGCCGCCGATGCCGATAATCGATGTTGCCAAGCTTGCAAAACCGTTTTTGTCGCTCGGCAATCAATACGGCGAGGGTTGGTTCTTAACCGGCGAAATGGCTGAGCTTTTGACAACGGGTACACCGAATATAGTGTGTATTCAGCCGTTCGCGTGTCTGCCGAACCACGTTGTCGGCAAGGGCGTAATCAAGGTTCTTAAATCCGCTTATCCCTATGCAAACATCGTTGCGGTCGATTATGACCCCGGTGCAAGCGAGGTAAACCAGCTAAACCGAATCAAGCTTATGCTCTCGACCGCGAAAAAGAACTGTGAAAAAGCGGCGGCGCAAAATCATAATTCCGCCGTCACACAAACGCACAAACGAGAGAAAATAACCAAATAACAACAAAGCGCGGCGGATACCCGCCGCACTTTTTTATCTCAATTTTTATTACACATTCCGCGTTTAAATCGGAGCAACGCTTCTGCTTTGCTTGCAAAGAGCAGAGCTTGCGACAGATTGCAATAGTCGCAGGGAGCATTGGCTCCTCAGGGTTTCAGTGGGAGATTATGACTCCCACTGAAATTCCGGAATGGAACCCGCCGCCTATGAGGCGGGAGACATCTGCGGCAACGTTATAAAATACAAATCCGAACAAATATATTATACCGCCAACCGCCGAAAAAATCAATAGTAACTTTCCTTTGAGTTTCCCCATTTTTTCAGCACCAATTAAATCCGGTAATTCGACTATTTCCGCGATACCGAATTTCCTCTATTTAGAAAATCCCCACTAAACTTCAATCCCCCAAACGGCTGTGCCGCTTGGGGGATATTTAAGTCCGGAGAGAATTGGCAAAAGTGTATTTAGCTCAATTGTGCCAAAGTGACTTTTAATAATCCACGCCGTCTAAATAATTGTGTTGGAAATCGGAGTTTGCTTTCTCTAAAATCGTCGCACAATCAGCGTCTTTATTCGTCAGAACCTCTTGAATACAGCTGTCCAATATTCCGTAAAGTTCTTGTGCGCAAACAGGCTCTTCGGCTTTAATCTCAGCCGGACAATCCGCAACAAATTCGTTATAAAGGCGAACGTGATTTAAGTTTGAATTTGCGCGTTGATCAATGAGCTGATGTTCAAGCTTTAAGCTCTCGGCGTCTTGTGACCAAACACTCATAGCCTTTATACCGACAAGCATACCGCTTTTCAAATTTGAGTCAAGGGTGTTTATCGTATTGTTTTTAAACTCCTCAGTCGCTTTAAAATTGTTTGTTGTTTCTACCCAGCGTATAGCCGCGTCAATCTGTTCGGCTGTTGCGTCACTTCTTATATTAGAGAGATAACCGCCGAGCAACGTAATATGCTTTTTGGGACCGGCGGGCATCGCCATCATACCGAGCTGATCAGGCGTCATTCCGTAAGAAATTACCTTACGCGGCACATCTCCCGCCGTAATCTGCATAGCCGCGTTACCCGTGGCAAACAATTTTGAATACTCTTCGCCGTCAATCAGCGTATTTGTCGGAAGAACATCATACTTCCACTTTAAGTCTTTGATATACTGCAATGCCGCAGCAGCCTCGGGTGAATTAAATGTCGCCTTCCACTTTCCGTCATCGCCTTTTTTCATAAACTCAACACCGAACGACCACGCAACAGGTGTGAATATCCATCCGCCGTTGTTGTTGGATGTCGGGAAAACAATACCTGCCTTGCCTGTCGCCGCCTTTATCTTTTGTGCAAATTCGGCAACCTCATACCAGTCTTTCGGCTGTTTCGGTGTTCCGTCCGCTTCCATAAGACCTGCTGTTTGGAACATTTCGGTATTGTATGCCAATCCCAAAACATATGTACTGGTCGGGAAAGAATAAATCTTTCCGTTTCTGCTTATTACATCCAAAACTTTCTCGTTGAACATTCCGTCATACCCTCGTTTTTTCAAGCACTCCGTCAAGTCCGCCGCATAATTTGCCTCTATGACCTGAGGCACCTCTGTAAAGTTTGATTGGAAAATAGTCGGAAGCTGTCCTCCTGCCGCTTTTGCATAAAACGACTTTAAGTCAAATGACCAGTTATCCGGTTGAATAACAACATCGGGATTTGCCTTTTCAAACCTTTCTTTTTTGGCATTGGCGTCATCCAATGCTTTTCCCTCTTTTACGGGCCATGCGCCTATTGATATTATTGTCCTTCCTTGGTCATCCGTTGCCGCACTTTTTTTGTTTCCGCAGCCGGCAAGCATTGTAACAGACAATGCCGCCGAAAGTGCTCCTGCCGCGATTTTTGTAAATAAATTCTTTTTCACTAATAATTCCTCCTAATTTCTTTAATTCTAAATTTATATACCTTTAACAGTTTTTCATTTCACTCTTTTAAGCCCCGTTTCGGTTAAACAAATCTATTGATATTCTTAAACCGATTATTATTTTCCTGCCGTTGCCGGGGTCTTTCCGTATTCGAGCTTATTCCACAAGGGTTTGAGGTTGTTCGCATCCCAGATAAAGCATTTCATCAGGTTTGCGTCCGTATCGGTGCTTTCGATTGTGTATTCCACATTGTCGAATCTGCCTGTCGGAACCTCTTTATTCTCAATCTCGCTCGCCGACAAAAGGTCTTTGACCGCATCGGTATTATTATAAATACCCGACATCATCAGCACATTTTTGGGGCTGCCGGTATTATAACCTTTTGCAACAATTTTAAGGCCGTTGAACGTCTTATATTTGTCACCGTCAAGTTTGTCGGCCGTAACCGGAACCCATATTCCTTCACAGCTGTAATTATTGAAAGTTCTTCCGTCTATGTGCTCATATAATCTGAAATCCTCTATCACGAGTTTATCCTCCGCCTGCACAACGCCGAATGTTGCCGATGCGGTATCCGGCGCAGTAAGGTTTGTCGAACCCATATTGGCCTTATTGCTGATGCAAAGTGTAACATTTTTATTCATATCACACTCGGTCAGCTTAACCGTTGCCGACTTTTTGTCCCCGCTCATCGTTACGGTATACCGAGGTGCAGCGCCGTTTTCATCCTGAGGATAATAAAGTGTAATAGCGTCACTATTATTGAGCGGTGCTGAAAATTCAACGTTTATGTCCGATATTACATCACCGACTTTATACACTTTATCCGCAAGGTCAATTTGTTCGCCTTTTTCATCAGCCGTGGTAATCGAGGTAACAGCCGCCTTTGACGCTGTTTCGGTTTCGGTAACTTTTATATTATCTACTGAAATTCCTTTACCGCTCTCGCCCGGAATGAGAAACGCCAATCCGATTGTATCATATTTGTACATTCTCGCCTTACCCGATTCATACCAGCTGTATTTGAGCCATTGCTTTCCCGATGTTTTTGTTTCACCGTCACAGGTTACGGAAAGGACAAGCGTCATTTCTTCATTGCTCGCCGGTACAAATTCAAGCTTAATATGCTGCCACTTATTTGTGTTATAAGTGATATTCGCCTCCTTGAAATTCTGAGCATATTGCGGTGTAAACGATGTACCCGCCACAGTTGCAAAGCCAACTGTACTTGTTGATCCGTATACATTTGTCAATATACCGTTTTGTTCCATCGTGTGCTTTTCCTGCGTTCCCGCCGTGCCTTTTTCGCCGTTGAACACTGTGCCGGTTGTCGCTGTATTATCCACATTTCTTGTCATATACCGTTCATCCAAGAGATTCATCACCCAACGGGTGTTATCCTCTGCGAACAAATCAAACTCAACTGTAAACGCCTGTGCCGCCTTTACCGGAACAGCGAACGGATGAGTGTAATACGTCCAGCCGCGATTAAACTTGATTGCCTTATCCGATGGATCCGCTGCTGAATTTGCGCCGTTGGTCGATAATCGGTAGTTCTCGCCGTTGTGTCCGAAGTATTGCATATTGCTCCATGTGGTTGCGTTGTTTGAGTACCAGCCGGGCTGAGTTGAACCGTTTGTGCTTGCCGTATTAAAATCGAGATAATCGTTATAGCTCTTGTCGGTATATACTTTTACATTATCAAATTCAACAGTGCCGTCACCGTATTTTTGTAATCTCAATCCCGCTATACCGCCCAAAATTTTATAATTACCGTCTGTATCTCTCAAATATGTGCGTGCAAACCTTGCCGTATCATAATTTCCGTCTGTTGCTGTTTTGTATTCAACCGCAACGGGGTCTGTGCTGTCGTTTACATAGAAATAATACTTGCCTGCGTCAAGGTCAACAACCGCCTTGACCTTTGTCCACTCATTTGCCGGAACGGTCACCCCGTCAAGCGCGGTATCGCCCTCATTGCTCCTTACCTTTGCTGTTGAAAGTTTTGTTCTGTCCGTGTCGCCGCTCATCATATTGCCGACCAAAGTGTTTTTTACGCGTCTGTTGTTAAATGCACCTATACGCTTATAGAGCCACATTCTTTGAGGATTTTCCGTTCCCTCGCTGTCGTGCTGTTCCTTTGTCCACTGATTAAAATAATACTCCTTATTTGTCAGCGTTCCCGTTGGATCAAGGGTCTTTGCATTTGCCCATGTACCCCAGTCATCCGTAATATTGCCCGCCGTTTTCTCAGTGTTCCAATAAGAATATGTTACGTTATTCATCTCTTGGTTATAATCGGCAAGTGTAATATACTCACTGTCGCTAAAATAATCGCTCTTATCCATAAGACCGAGAGTCCAGCCTGCGCCCGAATGCTTTACATCAAATTCAACCGTGAACTTGCCCGAATAGATTGAGTTGTTAAATTCGTAAGATAAAGCCTTATCATCGCTTCCGCCGAGGGTCAAAGCATTGTTGCCCGATTCAACCGCATCGGCTGTCAGCTCTGACGCCGTCACAGTGCTAAGCTTTTCAAAGTCAGCCGGCATACCTCCCTTATAGGTGTTAAAGTTCTCGTTTATATAATATCTCGTGCTGTCACCTATCGTCGCACCCGCAATCATAAACTTAGCCGTATTTTCAACCGCTTTTTCGCTTATTGCACCTTTTATCAGCGGTTTTACCGATACCTCGTATTCACCCGTTTCGAGCGGCGGCAGGCTGATTCTCGCACCCGATGTGCCCGAAATATTTGAAACGGATACAACATCAACCTTTTTGCCTGTTGCCACATTTTTAACATCAAATTGTATCGGCATAAACTCTTCGGCGTCCACCGTTTCAGAGAACACAACATCTATTGTGCCGCCGTTTGACAATACACCGCTGTTGGCATAATCGAGCGCAATTCTCGGTGCCTCAAAATTATCGTCCGATTTTATATTATGAATATAAAAGTTATCAAAATATCCTCTGTCATTCGTTCCCCAACCGGTTTGGATAAAAATTGATTTCAGTCCGTTTTCAGTTTTTGCATACGGCGCTGTCATCGGAACCTCGCCGAGTGAAATTCCGTCTTGATACACGCTCATTTTTCCATAACTATTATCATCGTTGGTAACATCAAAATTTATAAATACATCATATTTATGCCATTTACCGTCATTTTCCTTTACAGAAGATTCAAGCGCACCATTCACATTTGATGCCGCCGAAGGCATATAGATATAACCTTTGTTATCTTCAACCTTTGTTTTTAAGAAATACGAATATGTATAAAAATTACCGGTTGCACTCCAACAATCATTGGGGTTATCGTTCACCGAGGTGTTATAGCCGCCGATATTAACCGTTGCCGCATTGCTCTCTGTTTTAAGGTCAAAGCTAACATGCAATTTCCCGCTCTTTACAGGCTCATCAAGCTTATAAATGATATTCGAATCCTTTGTCTTTATGATATTTGAACCTGTTTCCGTATCCGAATATCCCGATATCATCCAAGCCTTATTTGGCGACCAGCTTGCCTCTGACCAACCTTGAGGAAGCTTTGCGTCTTTGAAATAACCGGCATCGAGTGAACCGCCGGTTTGTTCATAACCGTGGAATGTCGAAAAATAATCGACAACCGTATCGGGTGCGGTGTATTGCGCCGCCGAAACGGACGGCAGAGCCGTAACCAACATTCCGACCGCCATCCCCACAGCGAGAATACGCCGCACAAATTTAAAACCTTTAACGTTACTGTTTTTTGTTAAGTAAGTGTTCTTCATTTCTTGCACTCCTTTAAAAATATATTTTTAATTTTATTTTTTCAAAATTTAATTTTGGCGAGATGATAACCTCTTAATCCGATTATCATCTCACGGGCGGTCGGGGACGCCCCACGCCATACCCGTTAAATAAAATGTATATCGCCAACCTTGCGGGGCGGATATTATCTGCCCGTAAGATAAAATCTTCATACGATTTTACAGATTAATCTTTACATTATTCGGCCAGCTCCAGAGCATCGGAGTTGCTGTTATTCCGTCCCCCGCGAATTCAACCGGAACGCTGTACTCGAATATACCTCTGTCCTCGCTTTGAATATCAACAGGAATATATTTTGCGCCAATGAGCTTGTCATACGTTTTTTCGCCGTCAGCTTTGCTTTCCGTTGCCGAAATCAAAGCCGTGAATTTAAGACTGTCATCCGTATTCTTTATAACTTTAAGCGTATAAACATATGTGCCGTCACTCTGTTTTTCAACCGCATTCTTTATTGTCTTAAAGCACGCGTCATTAACTGTCGAAAAACGTCTTGACATTCCGATGAGAGATGTTACGTCCGCCGCATAGCGAGATGTTATTCCCTCGGATACCGACACGGTATATTCTTGCTCGGGATTCAAAAGCCGCGGAAAGATAACCTCGGCAACACTTTCGGCACCATCGTCATACACATCAACCCTGTACGTTATCGAATCGTTTGAGCTTACCGAAATCCTATTCTTTGCCGTTTCGGCATCAACAAGAGTGTTAAAATACACTTTTACACTCTTTAGGGTTGATGTCACACCGCTGTCGGACGGAACAGTCGTGTCGGTGCTGTCGACAAACTCAACCTTGTCAACCTCGGGATATATCGCCTCAGTGTCGCTTGTTACCGAAACATTATCAATGTAAAGCTTTGATGTTTCATCGGTCGGATAATATCCGAAGCCGATACCCTCGGTTGCCGCACCCGCAAAGTCGCGGTTTGTTTCGACCGTATATTCATCCGAATCATTGACCTTTATCTTATACACTGTCTTTCCGTTTTCAAACGCAACGGTGAGTTCAACTCTGTTCCATTCGCCCTCGTTCACTTTAAGACCGCTTATATTTGTCATTTCACGCGCTTTTTTGGTTCGGTTTTTGGCATAAGAAATCTGACCGCCCGATTTTGCCGCAATAGCCACGTTTTCATCAAAACCTGCGTTATTTTCATCAAAATCACCGTTTTCCAAAAGGTACAGATACCAATACATATTCTCGGCATACACATCAAACGTGGTTTTATATTCGACTCCGCCCGTTACCGCCGCGGAAAAACGCTTTATTATGCGCGTCTGATCCGCTTTTATTTCCGCATTCTCAATTCCGAGGGCATTGTCGCCGCTCTCGCCGCTCTTGCCCGATGCTGATTTGTGGAATACGTTTTCTATTGACGGAAGGTAGCTCCAGCCGTTCGGCAAGTCTGAATCGCTTGTATAATCGTTAAAGTCATCATTTATATACTGCATGGAAATGCGCTTTGTTTTGGGTTTTGTTCTGAACTCAACGGGTGTAACCATAGAAAGGCCGAACGACTTTCCGACTACACTGTCGGACAGGGTGAGCGTATAGCTTCCCATATCAATGTCACCGCTGAATTTTACTTTAAACTCATCGGTCGTATTGGTGTCTATCGCGTCTGATACAACGTTTGAAATCGGCTCAACAGTAAAGTTAGACAGGGTTTTGTTAAGCGTTCCGCCCTTTATTGTCATATTGTCCGCCGTCAAAACGCTTTTGTCGACTCTCTCGGAAAGACGGACTGTCAACTCGCCGTTTGACAAATCGACCTTTCCGTCACCTTCTGCTGTTCCTCTAAGACCCGTTTCGTCAAAATAACGTCTTGCCGTCATATTGTCAATGATAAAAAAGTCGTTATTCGTCCACTTAGGCGAATTTCCGTCCGCATCCTTTTCAAGGTTAGGCAGCATATAAATTGATTTTAATCCCTTAGCCTTTGCACAATATACGGGGTTTATGTTTATCTTTTGACCGTCAAGATAATATGTGACACGTGCGTCCGCTTTTGACAAATCCGTTGTTATCATATCAAATCTGTGCCATTCGCTTCCGTTAAACGTGACATCACTCGGAACATAATTCCATGCCGTTGACAGGCCGCCCGTGTCGGTTGATGTTGCCGAATATGCGTTATATGACACTTTGCCCGATGCTGTCTGAAACCGCGGTCCTCTCGAATATTTAAGATCTTTATGACCGTTGTATCTCGGATCTTGGCTCGTAACACCGTCATCAAACAGAACAAGCGTGTCAAATATCGGGTTTGATGTCTTAAAATCAAAGCTTATGTGCAATCTTCCGCTCTCGGCTATTCGGTTAAAGAACAGAACAGGCTCTGCCCACGGCAAAAGCCGCATTGAGGTGTTGCCGTCCTCGATATAAGAGCCGAACTGTTTAAGGTTTCCGCTCGTTGACGAGGCTATTCCCCAGTATTCATTATCGGGAAGAATACCGCTTCCGAGCGACGCACTATAATCTTCAAAATCATAATACAGCTCAAACTCCGCACCGTCATCGGCGAATACCGCCGCCGATGATACAAGCATAAGTCCTGAGAACGCCGCCGCTGCAATTTTAATTAGTTTTTTAATGTTAGTTTTCACTTAAATCTCTCCGCCTTTCTATTTAATAAGTTTAAGATATGTGAATAATGCTGAATTCTTTGATTCGCCGACACCGCTCGCATATTCAATCCAGCCGCGTCTGCCGTTTCCGTCATTGTCATTAACGAGGAAGGAAAATCCGAGTTTATCGCCGAGTTTCGGTTGCTGTCCGTCCATCAAAAGGTTTTTCCACGGAATTTTAAATTCATAAACCGTTTTGTTTCCCTCACGCATTATCGCAATATCGCATTTATCGGTTATGTCACCCTTGGGATGACTGTCGTCTTGGGCGAGGAATCGATAGACCCTGTCACCGTCGGGTGTTTTGGACATACACAATTCGTGGAACGATATATTCTTTTGACCGATGGCAACCTGTACCTCATCGCCATAGAATATTCCGACCTGAACACTGTCACCGCGCCAGCTTGTCGCCGCAGGCTCGGGTTGGTTGAATATATCGTCCGTCACTTCACAGAACAGATACATATTCTCTTCGTCCCATTCGATACAGCTCTTTGCCGAAAGGTCGTTTTTACCTTTCCAGTCAGTTATCTGTTTTATCTGATAATCTTTTTCGGCATACATCAAAGTATCGTTATTCCACTCACCTTTTTCCGCCACACCGTCTATTGTCGGTTTTTTGTCGGCGTATTTGGCAAGTGTAAAGTCAATCTTATTTGCCGAATTTATCACCGCACCGCTGTCTAACACAAGTTCATACTCAACATTGTATTCGCCCTTTTTTCGTATCTCCGGCAGGTTCACGGTTACCCGTCCCGTTGTACCGCAAGGCACAAGCCCAATATCGGTATAATCGGTTTTGAATTCCTCGGGTGCAGTTATTCTTATCTTGCCTTTAAGCGGTTTTGTTTCGGAATAATTTGTTATCTTAAACTCTGCCGCCCAGCGGTTCAGGTTGTTGTTGCTGATTAGATTAACGTCTGTGGTAAAGTCCGCTGTTTCAACCGAATTTGCCATAACCCTACAAATCTGAACCGTCTTTCCGTCTTTTTTGAGTTTTAATACAACCTCATAGCTCTCGCCCGGTTCGGCTGTGTTTTCAAATGTCACTGTTGCTTTTCCGTCTTTAAACTCGCCTATTTTCATATCTTTGACACATTCGGGCACAGCCGCCTCTATCTCATAACTCTCGGTAGATTCAAATTCAATCGTATATTGGTCATTATGTGCCACATCGGCATTGCTTGCATTAACCTTTGCCGCCGCTTCACTCTCGATAAGCTCATCCTTTGTCGTGTTTCCGATAAGATAAATCGGTGCTTTGTCAACGGTAATGGTATAAATCCCGCTTTCCGATGCCAGTTCGGTTTCATTCCCGTACTTATCGGCATATGTTATTTTATCCGTTCCGAGGTCGATACTGATTTCCCTGCGCCCGTTCATCGAATAGATACCAATCATATCCGAATTGAATTTATCGCTCTTGAATCTGTTGACGCTCACATTGCCGTCCTCCGAATAATAGCTGTCTTTGGTTGTCGTCCGTGCCATATAATAGTTCATCGCCGTAACAATCAGGTATGACTCTCTCGGCACAAACCACTTTCCGTTCACAGATGACGCAACATATCCCGGGCTTGTATGGCCGAACATATCCTCTCGGTCGGCTTTGTTTGTTCCCTTTTGCTCCAAATTATAGAACACAAACTTATCACCGAAATTCTTGGATTTATAGAACATTACACTCGCCGCATTATATGCACCCTGGTTATATTCCGTTTTTATCGGATTATCCGCCGTTGTATATCCCATTTCGGAATACCAGAATTCAATATCGCCCTTGCCAACTTTTTCAAATTCTTCTTTGTACCATTCAATGTGCGGCTGTAGTCCCGTTTTTTCAACAAAGTTATTTGCATACGGATGCAAATCAAGCGCATCGAGATACTTCCACATTCCGTATTTCATCGCCGCATTAAAGAAATCCTTACCCTTTTCGTTATTGATAAAGCACAACACAGGGCCGCCGACCTTTAAGTTCGGGTTGACTTTTTTAATCTCCTCGTATGCAACTTTAAGACAGTCAACATAGACCTGTGCCGCACGGTCGGGGCCGTCGGCAACGTGACGGTTAAACGAATCTATGTTCGGTTCGTTAAAAATCTCGATTCCGTCAACCTTGCCGTCAACCGCTTTTGCCGCATTATGTACATATATTCTGAACAACTCCAGTTCTTCCGGGGTGTCGGGGTAATCCTTCCAGTCTTTCATGCCATGCTTTGTGTTTGTTGCCGTGAATTGACACAAAAAATGCATATCTCTTTCCAACAACAAAGCCAAAACTTTTGAATCCCCCAATTTATCCGGCGAAAAAGTGCCCACTTGGTACTCAAAATACTCCCAGTCCCAGCCACCACGCATGCCGGCTGCGTTTGCATTTTTTATCATTTCAACACCCATCTCACGCTGTGCGTCGGGGTATCTGCTAAGATGTGCCGCAAAGTATACATCGTTCTTGATGCCGTTCGGGTCTGTTTTGATAACCGAGAATTCCATAGACTTAAACGTGGAATTAATCTTACCGTCATCGCTTTTTATATCGACATAATAGCTGTACATATCACAGCGTTTTACCTCGCCCATATCGACATCGATATTTTTTGTTTCATTCGGTTCAAGCGAGAGCTTTTCACTCTTTTCAAAAACCTTGAGATACTCTTTTGACAGCGCTTTGTACGTTACGATTACGTTTTGTTTTTCGCCCGTTGTGTTTTCAAACACGTTATGCATAACCTTGCTGTCCGAAAACCACTTGTATGCGTTTCCGACCTCATCGTTTGACGAGGTTACATAAATCGGATTTTTCGCCGCATAACGCTTAACCCTGATTTCCGAAACGGCAATGGATTCCGTACCGACAATGCTGCTGTCACTTTGGATAGCGATAGAAACGGATATATCACACTTGTTATCGCATTTTTTTGCAAATTCCGCATCATCGAGCGTCACCTTTAAGGTTTTCCACTTGTTTTCTTTGTTGGTATAAACGGTTTCCGCCGTCTTTTTTGTATTCGTGTACGAATCATAATAAAGTCTTAAAAGACCGTTGCCCGAATCATAATAATCGACCTCAATCTCATACACCGAGCCATCCTTTTTGGTGTGCTTGAACTGTTCGGACAAGACGGCGTTTATGCTCGCCTTATTCGTGCCTTGCGACTTATCCAAAAGCCATGCCTCACGTCCGTCCTTACTTGTCAAGACCGCACCCGAAACATTTCCTACCTCAACCGATTCAAATCCGGTTGACACAAGACTCTTTCCGAGCGTTGCCGTTGCTGTGGTCACGTTTTGTTCGGTGCTTGGGTCAGCAGCGGCATTTGTGCTTGTGCCGCCGAGCATCAGCGTTGCCGTCAACGCCGCCGCAGTACAAAATGAAATTATTCGTTTTAGCTTTCTCATTCCGTATTCTCTCCTCTCTTTTTGTTGTCATATGCGTTGTATACGGGATTTAAGTCTTTCCATACAAACGCTTTTATGTTTTCAATGTTTATGTCATTTTGAATTTCTATGCCGTTTTTTGCAGCGTCAAGACTATTTATCGCTGCCGACATAAGTCTGTTATCTCTGTATGCGGCGACAATTACTTGTGTCTCATCGGTATTGCCGAGTGTGCCGCTGTTATCGGTAACAACAACGATTTTACAATTTGACAAATCGCTGTTCTTTAAATCCGCACCGCTTATATCCCGCAAGCCATCGGTCAGCGCAATCTTTTTTATTCCGATATTATCCTCTGCGCCTCCCGTTACAGCATAAAACGGTTCACGGGTCAGCATAAATTCATCTCCGTCCGTAATCTCTGACTTTGATATTTCATTCCCCAACAAATCATAGTATCTTACGTTTGACCCAAAGTTAAAGTACAGCTTTGACGACTCTTTTGCTGTCCACAGCATATATGTGTCCCTGCCGTCTGCACCGCCTTTGTAACAGGTGATATAGCTGAAGTTCTGATTTTTTATCTCATTTATCTTTGTCGCCGACGAAGTAAGCCGATTATAGTTTGCCGCCGCCAAATATGAATATTTTGCGGACATAGGCGTCTTATGAATCAACGAATTTAACATTCCGTAGTTATGTTGTTCCTCACCGGCTTGCTCGCCGTCATTGAAAAGGTCGTATATCCATATCTTATCGTCAAAGTTGTTTTGGCGAATCTGGTTTAAACCCCTTATCAAAAGCGATGCCTGAAGGTAATCCGAGCCTGTACACATTCCCCCGTACGGCTTTGCCGATGAATATCCGTATTCCGAATGCCAAACCGAGCTGTTCAGCGCATAATTATAGCTGTTGCCCGTTGCCTCGCCTTTAATCTTTTCGTTTGTACCGCTTGCAAAGTTATACACATCGCCGCCGGTGATAAGTCCCTTGATTCGATTTATCCGATAAGCCTGTGCCGAACGTGCGTCACTTGACGTATTACCCATAGAACCGAATTCCACATCATCGTCAACGCCCATATACGGATGCAGTATGAGATTATCAAACTTTTGTTCGCCGTTTAAATAATTCAGCGTCCAATCAGCAAACGTTGTTCCGGGAGCGCCCCATAGGTTACAGGCGCCGATTGCACCGACCGTATACTGCGGACTTGCGCTCTTTGCCGCATCATATGCCGCCGCCAAAACCTTCGCATAAATCCTGCCCTTTGCCTCGTCATTATTTGAAATATCGTCAGTGCTCCAATACTTCATAATATCGGGTTCGTTCCATATCTCTATCATATTAATGTTGTTCTTAATCAACGGTTCGTTCAATACCGCCGAGATATAATCCTTAAATTTCGGCAAAACCGATTCGGGCGGAAAGCTGAGCGCCTGTGCCGATTCGTCATATATCGGATTGTTGGCATATAACAACAGCAAGCTCTCTATATTTGTTTTTGAAAGCTCATTTAGGTATTCCCTTGACGAATCCGACAACTTATATACCCCCGATTCGGTTTCGTAATCCCTCCAATATACACTCTCACGAGCAAGGCCGAACCCGCCTTTTTCCAAAAGCTCCAAGCCGTCTTTTGCCGCACCATCACGCACAAAATGCGTTGACGCACCGACGTGTGTATTGAGTTTGTCATTCGCCGCACAGAGTGAAAACTCCGTTTCGCCTCTTTGGCTTATGCTGTTGTTCGAGTTATACAGAACCGTTTCCAATACATACAACCCGTATTCGGGAACGGGAATGATAAGTCTGTCGCTCTTTTCGGCATTCGCCGTAAGAGAAAAACTTGTGCCATCCTCATAAATTACGGTTCGGTTCATTTCCTTATCGAGTTTATAAACCGTGTATTTTGCGTTAAAGCTCTTTGCCTGTTCCGACTTATTTTTATAAGTCATATTGATTTCGGGCGTTTGAGCACCATAGAATATGTTTCCGACATTTTCGGTTGCCGCCCGAATATCAATCGGCGATTCGCTTCCGTCCGTTGTCACCGATATTTCCGACACGGTAACCGTTTCTTTTGACCACGCACGCGCACCCGATGATTGTTCTGTCTGCCATGTCCAGATTTTTGAGGTACAAAGTTCAAAGTCATAAAACTTTGACGGCGAAACCGAATTATCCTGTATTCCCTGAACCAAAAACGCAACATCGGATAAAACGAACGTATGTGTTTTTTCCTCACCCGTGTTTGTGAGATTGATAATTTCCGTTTCCTTACCGGTGTTTCCGTTTTTCTCGATATATCTCAAAAAGAACCAGCCGTAACCGTCATCCTTATACTTAACGGTGAAATTTACGTTATCATATCCTTGTATGTCATTCTTTTTATTATTGGTGATTCTAATGAGGATATTTCCGTTCTTGCGCGTTATCTTTTTAATATCACCGTCATCGGTATCTTCATACGGGCTCAACACAACTCCGTCGGACGTTATATTCGCCGTTGTTTCAACTCTTGCCGCGCCCGCTTTTATCGATACCGAATTTTTAAATGTGCATCGCATAAGTGTGACGGCTGACGCGGCGTTTACGCTGTTAAACTTAATCGGTATGACCGAAAGCAAAAGCATTATTATAAGCATTAAAGCCGTTTTTTGATGTAATTTTTTCATCCTTTTATTTCCTTTCGGTAAATTCATAACGTTATTTTGAGTTGTATATGAATATGCGCTTTACTGCACCATAGTTGGCAAACGATACCATAACCGAACAATTTTCGCCGACCGATTCATATGCCTTGATGTCGGATACCGTTCCTTTAATCACCGAGTCACCTCTGCGACTTGTATCATATACGGTAATCGCCGCCGATGAAGCAACCGTTGCTTCGTTCGTAATATTCTTTGACATATCATAAAAATCGTATGTTGAACGTACTATACCGTTATTTATTCCATACACAAATGATTTTGAAAGCTGGTATCTCGGGCCTCTGAAACGGTTGCCCGTTATATCAAAATCGTTTGCATACCAATACGGGTTTTTGCCGTTATTGACCATTGACATTGTTCCGCGGTCAAACATTTTTGTGATTGAAACGGCTTTTTTCCCCGTCATATCGGTATCTGCCATTATAATGTCGCCTTCTTCTATATCCCCAAGCAAGTCACCGTACTGTGGGTCAAGTTCATACTTAACCTCTGTTCCATAGAGTCCGACAAGCTGTTTTATCGGCATATTATTTTCGTCAACAGCGTCTATAACCTCTTTGAACATAAAGGCGATTTCATCGGGCTTTGACGGTTCCATCCTGATAACGATTACATCCTCGTAGTAGTTATTGTTGTTCGTCTTATAACTCTCGGCATAATACGATCTGTCGTTCCAGATATTGAGCTTTGCTTTATACATATCAACCGTTTCTTCCATTGCAACACCGCCTACCGAAACATCTCCGTCAGCGTTCACCTGGGGAACAAAAATCACTTTTGTGTTTGCCGAGTTATAAATACAATCCATCCCGAATCTTGTGCTTGATGAATTATACAAAAGCGCCGTTTCGCCGTCATGACCACGGGTCAGCGTATTATCCGCACTTTCGCCGTCGGTGAGATTATATGTATCGATTCTCGACAGCTTTTCATCGGAATTCAATATATATCTGATAAGTTGGCGCGAAACCTTGATTTTATAATCCGAACCGCTCTTTTTGACATCCGTACCGGGGATTGCACCCAAAAGCTTTTCAATCTCATCGGATTTATATGATACGCCGTCTATAACGGTCTTATCGGCAAACTCAAAATCTTTAAGTTCAACGCTGTCGGGAAGGTATAATTTGAGTATCGGCTTTGAACCGAACGGGTCATACTTTGCAACCGCTTTTGCGAGGTAAGCAAATTTATAATCATCTGTCGGCTGATGAATAATAACCGCGATTTTTCCATTCAAATCAAGCGTTGCTTTAATCGTAATATTGAGCAGGGAATCAACTTTATTCTCTGACGCGCATTGATTTGCGAGTTCGTACTCAACATTGTCTATCGTAACCTTGTTTTCATTTGTTTTGGCTACGCTCACTTTTCCCGATACTGTATTCAAACAGCTGACCGCCTCGATATACGCTTTGTTTTCCGATACCGCGATTGCAACGAGCGAATCCTTTGCTGTCGGAAAAGATACACTGTTGCCGCTGCTGTCAAAAACATTTACTCTCTCATAGTCATTAAGGCGAAGTTCTGTCATCGAATACGCCTTTCCGTAATACACATTCTCATCTGTGTTCACGGTTGAAATTACAAAATTCTCATAGCTTTTGACTATACACAAATCATATCCGCCGCCGGCTGTTTTGATAAGTTTTATACTTCCGTAACGATTTCCGTCCGTAAAATCCTTGATAATCTCGGACAGCCGCTTTTCCGATACCTCGCCGTTATAAACTATAACCGCACCTTTTGATAAATCGGCATTTCGCTTTGTTTTCTTATCCGCGTCTTTTGAGTATATTATCCGATATGCCGCCGTATCAAAGCTATCCGTTTCATCGGACGAAATTTCAAGAATATCCGATGTGCTTTCAACATTTTCAAGGTATATTATCCTTTTGTCATTCTCCGAGGTTTTAATGTATGTGACCTCAACGGTATTGCCGAAAAGGGTCTCTGTGTCTATATCCGAATCCGCGGTGAACTTAATCGAATTTATATATACTTCGTCCGAATTATCAACCGCGCGGTCGTTAATACTTCCGCCAATGTATGATTCAAGCCGTCCTGTGCCGATATGCACCTTTCTGTATGCCTCAAACAAAGTCGAATCCTCTACCTCGGCTTTATCGCCCACCGCAAGAACACTGTGCATTTTCATACCGTTATACAAAAGCTGTGCCGCATCGATAAATGTCAGCTCGGAATTATCCGAAACCCCGACCGCCGTGAGTTTAAGTCTTTTTGCGTATGTAACATATCCGACAAGAGGGTCGCTGTAATTTTGTGCATCTATCACACCGCGATAACCCGCCGCAGACAAAATCATCTTGCACGCCTGTGCGTATGTTATATAATCATCGGGTGCAAACGAATTTCCGCTTATTCCGTCAATCGCGCCGAGATTAACCAATGCGTTAATACTTCCGCACGCCCAATAATCGGTTTTGACATCCGAAAAATAAACCTTATCCGTCACCTTTGCGATATTCAGCGCCGATACAAGATACTCCGAAAATTCCGCTCGGGTAATCTTCTTTTCCGCATCAACCTCCGAAATATCATCAAATGAATATACGCCGAGTTTTTTAAGCGTAACCAACTCTTTTTTAAACTCTTGCACCGCCGTTTTTTCCTCATCGCCGACCGTCGGCCGATATGCAAACGCAGATAACGGCAACGCCATAATCACCGCAATAATCAAACAAATAATTCTTTTAACCGTAAAACCTAAATTATGTTTCATTATAATTTCACCTCCGAAATTTTTAATACGTTATCCTAACGAGCGTTTCGTATATAATCTTTGCCGCCTCGGCACGGGTTGCGAACCCGTTCGGACGAAAGCTTTTGTCATCATACCCGGATATAATTCCTGCCGTTTGCATCCGTCCGACAGCCTCTTTGGCATAATCGGCAATCTCATTTCCGTCACTGAATTCCGCAGAAGCATTTACGTTTTCAAACGAACCTTTGGCAATATCCGCCATACGGCATATCATTACGCATAGGTCTTGTCTTGTGATGTCCTCGCCTTTTCCGAAAAGTTTTTCCGATACACCGTTTGCCGCACCCGACAGATAAAGCGAATTTACAAAATCATAGCACCAGTCATCAGGGGCAACATCATCAAAATATTGTTCTGTGCTGACCAAATCAACCTTGAACGCTTTTGTCAGCATCTTTGCAAATTCTTCTCTCTTGACATTCAGATTCGGCGAAAACTCATTTTCGCCTGTTCCGTTGATTACACCCTTTATATACAAGTCCTCTATCGCCTCCGATGCCCATTCGGCACCCGACAAGTCCGAAAAAATCTTTGACGCGTCCGACATATTATCGGGAACCTCATAAACAGGCAGCTCAGCACCCGACAGCGGCGGTTTTGACGAATTTCCGCCGAGAGAACCTCCGCCTCCGCCTCCGCCGCCGTTTCCGCCGCCGGTGTTCGAACCCGATTTTTTATACTCTTTAATGAAATCCGTTACATCCGCAATTTTTGAAAACGGCTTTTTTGCCGCCGCATCGGCAAGAGCGGAATACAATCCTGTTTCAAACTTGCTCTTATCAAAATCATACTTAGCCGCATAATCGTTCAAAACGTTCTTTATCTCGCCCGTACCATCGTTTTTGTTTATCGTACAAAGCACTATATCGGCTGGGGGATTATTTTCAAAATCCGTGATACTTGACGATTTATCATCTTTGAGCATCGACAACAAATCAGATAAGTTTTCCGATTTATAATACTTTGTCAATGTTTCGTCCATGTGCGCCCTGTTTTTGAATTCTTCCGAATCAATTGTTTTACCGCTGTTTGCGTCTGCCGCAAGGCACGCCTTGTCGATGAGTTCTGTTGCCGATTCGTATTCGAGGGTTTTACCCTTTATCGCCGAAAATAAAATTTCGGCTTCTTTGCTGAAATCGGAACGGTTATAGAATTCATCGAACAATCCCAAATCCGCCTTTTTATCCGCAAGAACTTTTGCCGCCTCGGCTGCATCTTGCGCCGCCGACAGTGCGGCGAGAGCCGCATCGTTTTTTGTTTTGTTAATATAAACGATATTTTCGGTCTTGATATTCGGGAACTCATCCGAGCCTATCATCGCAACATACTTTCCGCTTTCATCGAGATAAAAACTGAAATTATATGCGCGTTCGGCGTTTAACTTGCCCTCTTTGCAATAAACAATTTTATCACTGTTTTCTCCTGTCCAAAATTCTTCGCTTTCCCATTCCGCTCCGTCTTTAAACACACTTATCGTGACTATATCACCCTCGCGTGCAGTGTTCACGTTTCCGCCGATTTCTATTCCGCCGCCGCTGATATACGTCTGTGCCGACACCGCCGTTCCGAGCAAAACAGTTGATATTGCCGCCGCAATTGAAACCAATCTTTTCATAATTTCTCCGCCTTTCTGCTTTTTTGTAATAATTAATAAGTTTATGTTTTTATGCTATATTTATAGCATAAAGGGGGTACCCCATTTGAATTATTTTGTGTTTGTTTTCTATTTCTTTACAGAAAGCCACGCTTCCATCATCGACTTATCATTGAGCGTTTTTCCTGCCGATGCATAATCAATCATTTTAAACGTTTCACCATTTGATTTTAATTCACACAAAATCATATAATCGTCATTGTATCTGTCTTTTATTTCAATCTCATAATCGTCGTCGGTTACTTTCTCGCCGGTTGTGCTGTCAAAGCGTGAATCCCTCGCAAGAACCAACGCCCCTATTTTAAACGCAATGTGACGAATCTCATCATCTCCGCTCAAACCGTTTGATATTTCGAGCTTTTCAAGCCTTGCACCGAACACGATTTCAACCGTATCACTGTTATTCCACTCTCTGTCTGCCGAGAAATATTCTCCCGATTCTGCGGCATATTCAGTGCCGCATATTTTAATTTTTGCATTTTCCGCCCAACCCGGGATTCTGAACTTTATGTTCATCTTAACACTCTCGGGTGTCTTAATCTCAAATAAAACCTTATCATCGGTCGGGTACAGCGTCTTTTCGACTATTTCAAACTTCTCACCCGACGGCATATGAATATTTATTTCGCCGTTTTCATAAAGGTTAAAGATACATCCCTCTTTATCGGACATAACGCTGATTTGAGGAATAATCCCGAGTCCCATAGCACCTATCGCCGTACAACAGCCGTAATAACGTCCTTTCATTTCTTTAAGTCCGCCCATTCCTTTGCCGCGGTGGTCTATAACCAGCGGACTGTAACTATCAAACGGGAACACGCCTATTTCATTTTTTTCGAGTTTAGTGTTTACCGAGCCGAGCATTGCGTTATAATACGACTTTTCGATATGCTCGATATACTCGATTTTGCCTGTCAGCCGATACATTTGAAGACAAAGCTTCATCCACGTTACCGTCACACATGTTTCTTGCATATAAAGCGAATGTTCATCATTGGCTTGGGTGACCGTCGCATTGTCAAAATTTTCTCCCTTACAACCCAAACAGCCTATAATTGTATCCTCTGTATCGCACAGTGCCGTAACAAAGTTTTCGGCAGCAATCCTGTGCTTTTCGATTCCGGTAACACGATAATATTCAATAAGTCCCTCAAAGCACGACATCATTTCGTATGCTTTTATAACCGGATATTCTGCCGGAATAACCTTGTTTTCATAAGCCAAGTCTATCAAATTACAATCCTTTGCAAAACCGCAATTGACTATATACCCCGCAAAATCAAGATATTTTTTATCTTTCGTTATGTTATAAAGCCGCACAATCGGCTCTAAGATCGAACAAGAATTTACACTCTGCCATATTTCGGACGTATCGGTTATCTTGATTTTTCCATCGCCGAGGAATCTTAAAATATAGTCAACGTGTGCACACATTGTATTCAATATCGCTTGTTTAAGCTCATCCGAACGGCATATATCATAAAAGTGTAAAAACCCGAGCAGAACGTATTTTCTTCCCCACATATCCCAACCGTGGAATTCGTTTTCAACGCTGTATGTCGAAATCCTGCCGCTTTCCTCTGCCGCCGCAATTATATCTTTCACTGTCTTTTCAAGCGTGTTATAGAGCTTTTCGGATTTTGTATATTTATACACCTCGCACGCACCGCGCATAATCTTTCCCCAATACTCACCTCTCCAACCGTTTTCCTTATCATCGGGGTTGAATGTAAACTGTTCGGACACCATTGACCAAAGTTCATCGTCCAAAAGCTGTACTTTTTCTATAAACCTTATATTCTTATCGGTTATGCCGTTGTATTTAACCTCTGCATCGGCGTTAAACACCGCGTCCGTATTTTTGCTTGCTATGTATTGACTTTCGATTATTCTGAGCATAATTGCATTTGTTTTTACGTTATTCATTTTAAAATGTACCTCCTGTTTAATTATGTAAAAATTTTATTTTTTGTTTGCAAGTTCACTAAAAAATTCAAATATTATATCGTTATACCCCGCCATTGTTTCGTGACCGAAATCGGGATATATGTATGCTTTTTTGGAACAGTTGAGCTTATTAAACATTGCGAATTGCGTTGACGGCGGACAAAGTGTATCCATAAGTCCTGTTGCCATAATCACATCCGCCTTAACTCTTTTAGCAAGATTCTGAATATCAATATATCCGAGCCGTTCAAAAATTTCTTCCTCTCTCTCGTGTCTCGGGTCATAATTCTTAAAGTAATATTTAAGTCCCTCATACGCGTCTCTGGCCAAATCCATATTCCACACCCGTTTATAGTCCGAAAGATACGGCACACTTATCGCACATTTTCTTACGCGCGGTTCGAGCGCGGCACAGGCAAGGCTCAAGCCTCCGCCCTGTGATACACCCATAACAGCAACACGATTTTCGTCAACATAGTCCAAATCCATAACGATTTTGGCAAGTTTCGCCGTGTCCAAAAAGACATCGCGCATCAAAAGGTCGTCACACTCTCCGTCAAGTCCGCGTATAAACGGCGTTGTATATGTTGTTCCGACAACACCGCCGACATCCTGTGACAACCCGGCTTGACCTCTTGCGTCAAGATACGCCACGGCGAACCCCTGTGACGCATATATAATCAAATCCGACCACATCTGTGACCGACCGGCAAGTCCGTGAAACATCAACACGGCAGGGATTGTTCCCTCAACATTTTTCGGGACAGCGAATTTTGCGTGTATTTTTGCATTTTTTGTTCCCGTAAAATACAAATCGAAAAAATCGATTCCCTTAGCGGTAAAATCATTTTTTATGAATTGCGATTCGTCCGAAATCGCATTCATTTCTGCCAAACCTCCGGTCCAATATTCGTCAAAATCTTTGGGACACGGCGTACTTCCTTTATACTTATAAAGTTCCTCTAACGGCATATCAACAAGCGGCATAATAAAAATCCTCCTAAATATTTATCATTTTTTGTAAAATAACATCAATTTTATAATTTATGCATTTTAATT
>OGOV01000188.1_pt1 | contig 65992 bp, 50 predicted proteins | sample 1552711 | NCBI WGS metagenome assembly OGOV01 (sample SAMEA2580216, study PRJEB22360) | human gut metagenome | biome: human gut; feature: human-associated habitat; material: faeces | place: Denmark | collected 2008/2010 | reverse complement strand
GAAGGGAGAAATAATAAAAATCAGCCCCTTTCTGACTGATTTTTATTATACGTGATATGCAAATGAAAGAATTTCAATATAAAATAAAAGACGGTGTGGGAATCCACGCCAGACCTGCCGGCTTGCTGGTGAAAGAGGCGGAAAAGTTTTTGTCGGATATACAGATAAAAATGTCGGATGACAGGTCGGCGGACGCAAAGCGGCTTTTCGCCCTTATGGGGCTTGGTGCGGCAAAGGACGATGTTATAACGGTAAGTATAAGCGGTGAGGACGAAGAGGTCGCCGCTGCGGCAATAAAAGTGGTTTTAGAGAAAAATCTTTGACAAACAAGGCTCTCGGAATCAGCAACCGAGAGCCTCGTTATACTTTATTCGTTTATCATTCGGTCAATATCGCGGCGAAGGCGCAGTATTATGCGTTTTTCAAGCCTTGATATATATGATTGAGAAATCCCGAGCATATCGGCGACCTCTTTTTGAGTTTTTTCAACGCCGTTTTTGCCTATGCCGAATCTAAGCTCCATAATTCTGCGTTCGCGTTCGGAAAGCCGCCCGAGAGCAATCCCGAGCAGTTTTCTGTCGGTCTCTGCCTCAATCTCTTTTTGTGTTAAGTCCTCATCCGTTCCAAGAATGTCCGACAGCAAAAGTTCATTTCCGTCCCAGTCAACATTTAACGGTTCGTCAATCGATACCTCTGTTTGTTTGCCGTTATTTTTACGAAGATACATAAGTATTTCGTTCTCGATACATCGTGATGCGTAAGTCGCGAGCTTTATGTTTTTGTCTGTGTTAAAGGTGTTGATTGCCTTTATAAGCCCGATACTGCCTATTGAAACAAGGTCGTCTATCGGGATACCCGTGTTTTCGAATTTACGGGCTATGTACACAACGAGCCGCAGATTGTGCTCAATGAGAATCTTTCGCGCCGCGGCGCGTTTATCGGGATTCGAAAGGTCGTTCAAATAACGGTTTTCAATATCCTTGGAAAGAGGCGGAGGAAGTGTTTCGCCACTGCCTACATAGTGCACTTCGCCGAGAATAAGCCGTCTGAGCAGGTTTGCCGCCGCAGCGGGGAGGAATGTGAGCTTGGATAAAAATTCAAATTTTTTGGTGAGTATCATTGTTTATCTTCCTTTCCGAAGTTTGGTTTTTGTACTTAAATATATTAATGCCCGACAGAATATTCTCTCCGTTCGCGGTCGGCAATATATCCTCGGTTGCATCGGGATTTATAATTGCGTTATACAGACCGTCCCGACTTAATTTGTTTAAAGACAGGACAACGGGAGAGGGATTTTTGAGACGATACGATTCATTTTCCCCTTCGGTTTTTTCGGGGAAAATCAAAGGCAGTGATTTTTCTCCGGCTGCGGTCAAAACGGTTATTTCGGAGTTGATGGGCGGAATATCGGCAAAAATCCTTTTATCGGCAACAATAACTGCATCGCCGCTCAACGGTTCACAAAGGCAGCATCCGGTGTCGATAAGCGCTTTCAGCCGATAGCACCTGTTTAAATATGTAACATCTATATCCATAATCATACGTTCTCTCGAAAGATTTCGAATCGTCATTTTTTTCATCAGTCTCAGCATAGAGTATAATAATATGCATCCGATAACCGAAATTAATGGCGTTGCGTTGCCAAATCCATTATTCGGTGATGTTATGTAATCATACGGAGATTCCGTATAGGATATGGCGTACATTATACCGCCCAGCAACAGAGCGGAACACCAAAATACCGCAAAGGTTTTCGGATAACCCGATTTTCCGAAAACAAAAAGCAAGGTTAAACAGCATACTGTTGCTTTAGGAATGATTCCGTATAAAAACGAAACGCTCTCAAAAACAGAGCCGAGCGAATACAGAGATAGAAAGACCGCGCCGAGCATAATCCTTATACAGCCTGTATTTCGTTTGGTAAAGAGCTGTACAAAGAATAACAGTGCGCTGTCCGCAAAGAAATTTATCATAAACAGACTGTCGATATATACGGTCACCTAAATCACCTCACTTTTTTTGCCTGTCTTGATTATATTATACTATTTATAACAAAAAAATTTTGTCAAAACATAGGGCGTAAGTAATTTTCCGAACGACACAAAAAGAGCCGATTCTTATATTTTCGACTCGGGGTGATATTTTGTGATAGCATGAGTGAAAAAACACGGAAAACAAATTAATTTTTCAAGTAAATCTGTAAAGTAAATTTGCTATACAGATAAAAGTTAATTTTAAATAATTTGCCATAACATCAGCAATAATTTTAAATATTAATTTGATTTCCATTGTAAAACAAAAATGCTTTACAATGGAAATTACAGTTTTTGAATATTAATGCCGACGGATGACAGCTTTTTATCAAAATTTTCATATCCGCGTTCAATATAGTCGATGTTGCATATCTCGGTTTCGCCTTGTGCGGCGAGGGCGGCAATAACCAATGCCGCACCGGCGCGCAAATCTGTTGCCTTGACTTTGGCACCGCTGAGTTTTTTTATTCCGTCGATTACGGCGGTTCTGCCGTCGGTTTTGATTTTTGCACCCATTCTCAAAAGCTCGGGGACTTGCATAAACCTGTTTTCAAAGACGGTTTCCACAACCACTCCCGTTCCGTCCGCAACGCTCATAAGCGACATAAATTGTGCCTGCATATCGGTGGGAAAACCGGGATACGGAAGTGTCTTTATATCCACGGCGCGGAATTTTTCGCACGGCAGGATTTCAATACTGTCATACTTTGTTTTATAACGGTCGGTAACCGAGTTGTGACAGACGGATTCGTTTATTTCAAACCCCATTTCATTCAGTTTGGCAACTATGGGTTTTAAGTGTCCGCAAATCACGTTTTCAAGAGACAGTCTACACCTGCTCGCCGCGGCGGCGAGTAAAAAAGTTCCCGCCTCTATACGGTCGGGAATTACCGTATATTCAACCGAGTGCAGCTTTTTGACGCCGTTTATAACAATTGTTTCGCACCCTACGCCGTGTATATCCGCACCCATTGCACAGAGAAAATCGGCAAGGTCTGTCACTTCGGGTTCGGTGGCGGCGTTTTCGATAATTGTTTGGCCATGTGCCAGACACGCGGCGGTCATAATATTTTCCGTTGCGCCCACGCTGGGAAAGTCAAGGTATATTTTGGCTGAGTTCAGCCTGTCGCACTTTAATTCGACATATCCGTGACCCTGCTTTATTTTTGCACCCATTGCCTTAAAACCTTTAAGGTGCAGGTCGATAGGTCTTGCGCCGATGGCACAACCGCCGGGCATGGGAATTTTAATTTTGCCGCGCTTGGCAAGAAGCGGACCGATTATCAAAAATGATGCGCGAAGTTTTGTTGCGCTGTCGAGATTGTTTGATTTTAAAGAGGAGGATTGCGGCTCTATCGTTAGTGTGTTTGACGCTTCGAAACTGTATTTTGCCCCCGATGCGGCAATCAGCGCGCACATATTCCGAATATCCGTAAGCTGCGGAATATTGTGCAGGGTTGTTTTTTCGTCCGATAAAAGGGATGCCGCGATAATCGGCAAAGCCGCGTTTTTTGAACCACTTATTTTTATTTCTCCCTCGGGTTTTGAACCCGGAGTAATCAAGTATGATGCCATGGTGAATAACCTCCGTTTTGCGATTTGCTGAACTAATTTGTATTATTTACAAATTTTGTTTATGTATACAGCCACGCATAAATTAAAGGTGGCTGCGCAATAATATTATTCGGTAAAAAATATTAAATTAAAATCGGGACATAAACCCGACAGAGAATTGCCGCAGACGGCGGTATGGCATTATCCATAATATCTCACCTCCGATTAAAACCGAATTTTTTCTGTGTATTTAGTGTTGTCCGAGCGGTGGATAATATGTGATAGAAATTGATAAAATAATTGTCACAAACGAAATAAAAAGGCTGTTTTGACAGATAAAAATCTGTTTAAAACAGCCTTTTACATTATTTAACTAAAATTAATTCAAAACTCGTCAAAAACTATTTTTTGGTTTTCGAAACAGGTTTTTCCGATTTTTTATCGGCAGAACTCCGAGTCGCTTTCGCTTTGGAAGCAGCCGATGTCTTAACGGTTTCGGCGGAGACTTCCTTTTTCTTTTCAGCCGTGCTTGCCAAAGGCTTTACCGCTTTCGAAGGGGTCTTAACCTCTGTGCTTTTTGCACTCGCGGAAGTTTCGGATGTCTTTGCCATCTTTTGGGTTTTGGTTTCCGCTTTCGGTTCGGATTTTTTCGCCTTTGCTGTCGGTTTGGTTTCTTTCGGTGTCTTTGGTGTTGCTTTTTTTACCGGCGGCTTGTCCTGAGGTACGATTCCGCAAATCGCAGCAGCGGCAGAGCGATTTCCGTAAATTTCAGCCAACCATTTGGATAAGGCATCATCTAAGCTGAGCCGACCGTCCGTTAATTTTAAAAATGTCTGATACGAGAGCGAAACGGCAGCATCGTTGTCAAAATAATCATACGGTTGAACATCTAAAAATCCGTCGGAATATTTCAGATAAAAAATTCCGTGTGAATCTTTGTTAGTAAGCGTGACCTGAATTGCAAAGCTGTCGTAATCCTGAGAAATCTTTGCTTTTCCGTCAAGCTTTTCTTTAATTTTATCGAACGCCTGGATATAAGTCATAAATTTCACCAACCTTTTCAGTATTAGAATTTTGCCGAAACAAATTTCTTTTTTATAAAGTATATCACCAATACCATTTTATGTCAATAGTGTATTTGACTTTGTTTATGCTATTTGTTTAAAGCGGATACAAAATGTTTGTGCAAGCTGTATATTTCTGTGCAATTGTGCATTATATAAGCGCAGAATTTGATTTTTTATGTAAGTAAAAAACAAATTCAAAAAATATTTTATTTTTCTATTGAAATTATTGAGGTTTTTTGGTAAAATAGATATAATATTGATAAAATAGTCGGAAAATATTTCCGAAAGACATTTAAAAGACATTAAGAGGTAGATAACCGTATGAATAATTCAAAAAAAAGAATTATTACAGATTGTGCAATCTGCGCCGCTTTGACCGTGATATTGACGGTTGCGGCGATATATGTACCGCCGATTTGGTTTATAACATATTTTGTGTGCGGAACGCCTGTTGCGTACATTGTGTTCAAACACGGACTTTCGGCAGGTGTGATAACTGCGCTGTGCGCCGTTTTATCGGTTATGGCTGTTGTAAATATCGGGGTCGGCGTTATCGCTGCGGCCGCTGTTTATATTTTGCCTGCGCTTGTGTTTTCGGGTTGTTACAAAAAATTCGGAGCGAACGGCTTTTATTCGACGCTTTGCTCTGCGGCGATTGTTTATCTGATTATTTTTACCTTGCTTGCAAGAACCCTGAACGGTGACGGAAACGGTATTCGTGATATGCTTACGGCATCGGCGGGGTCGGTAACGGAATCGTTTAAACAATCTTTTGCGGCGGCCGGGAGAGATTTTTCTTCATTCGAGAAAATCTTTTCCGATGCGTTTGAAATGACAATCGAAATGATTTTAAGGTATATACCGGCGATTTTGATATGCGCTTCTGCCGTTTCGGCATACATTATGATTATGATTAACATCTTTATCATAAAACGCTTTACGGGGGCGAATATAGAATATCCTCCGTTTTGCACAATCGGCGGAACGCGGCGAATGTGCTTTGCGACAATGATTGCATATGTTGTCGCTCTGCTTTCGGATGAAAAATCAATCATCGGAATAACCGCGGCAAATGCGGCGGCGATTTTTACCGCGGCTTTCACAATATGCGGACTTTCAACGGTTGATTTTATGTTCAGGAATAAAGTTCAATCGGGATACGCGCGTGCGGCGATATATGTCGGCACAATGGTTATAGGCTTTCCGCTTTTATCGTTGGCGGCCGAAATAATTGCTTTTCTCGGCTTTTTTGACGCAATGAATTCGATACGAAGCTTTATTATTTTTGTAAACAGAAACACGAATATCCGAAACGGAAATATTTTAAAACGTTCGGACAGAGGTGAACAAGACAGTAAACACGACAATCCGAGTGATTCGGACAGGTCGGACGGAAACGGTAATAACGAGCGGAGGCAGTAAGGCTTATGAAAGGCATCGGTAAAAGAAGTGATACAAAAAAATCTTCGCGGTCTGTAATTGAGGACAATCTTATAAGATTTGAACTTCGCAGCGGAGCGAGAAACACCGTAATATGCAGCGCCCTGTTAATTATTCTGGGCGTTATAGGCTTTTGTTTGGGAATAAAAGACGCCTACCTTGCGATAAGAATTATTTCGATAATTTCGTTTATTGCCGGGGTGATGATTTTTGTTTCGGGCATAATTCTTATGATGCGCCGCAGAAACAATCTCTTTAAATATATTGAGCGGTTTTCGTTCGGCGTAAACAATTCGATAAAGGCAGCGGTATTGAGCTTTCACGACCCCATTACCGTTGTAAACGAGAATGGAATTATACAGTGGTACAACAAGAAATTTTCGGAGCTGTGCGGCGAAAAAAATCTTTACGGCGCGGATTTAAAACAAATTTTTCCGGAAATCAGCCTTTCGGCTTTTCTCGGCGGCAGCCGTTCTGTTTGCGGATTTTCGTATAACGGTCGGGATTTTATTCTGCACGGTGATGCGATTGTTTGTTCAGCCGACGATAATGAAACAACGCTGATAAGCATAAGCTTTTCGGATATTAGCGATGTTACTCGTTTGCAAAAGCAGATAGAGGATAAAAAAGCTGTTGTCGTCCATGCGATAATCGATAACTATGACGAGGTTTTAAAAGAAACGCCGAATACCAATCACGGAATGCTCGTCGGTGACATTGAACGCTGTATAAGCCTTTGGGTTGAAAAAGGAGAAGGTATTTATCGGCGTTATGAGCGCGATAAGTTCATTATATTATTTGAGGACTCAAAATTCGAGATGCTCGCCGGTGAACGATTTACCGTATTGAGTGACATAAAAGAGATAAATCAGCAAAACAAAATACCCGTTACACTGAGCATAGGCGCGTCTACCGCCGGGGATAATCTCAAAGAGAATGAAATCATTGCGTCATCAGCATTGGATATGGCTCTCGGACGCGGCGGCGACCAAGCAGTATTGAAAGATGTAAGTGGTTATAAGTTTTACGGCGCGAGAAGTCTCGGCGTTGAAAAGACAACCAAGGTTAAAGCGAGAGTTGTGGCACACAATTTGTGTTCGCTGATAGATTCCGCCGATAAAGTAATACTTATGGGACATAAAAATTCCGATTATGACAGCTTTGGCGCAGCAATCGGTTTATACCGCGCGGCGGTTGACAGAAACAAAAAGGCATATATCGCAATGAACCGCGGGATATGTAATGTTGAAGAGATTTTACCCGATATTTTGATGCACGAGGAATATTCGGACTGTATCATAGGGCATGACAGAGCAATGGCGATTACGGATGAAAACACTTTGCTGATTATTGTGGACACACACAGAGCCGCTATGGTTGAATACACCGAACTTTTGTCACAAACAAAAAAAGTTGCTCTTATCGACCATCACAGACGCTGTGAAGATTTTATAGATAACACCGTTTTGACATATCACGAGCCTTACGCATCGTCAACGTGCGAAATGGTGACAGAAATCCTTCAATATATGGATTCGACCCACGATATATCGGTGTATGAGGCAGAGGCTTTATATTGCGGAATATATATGGATACCAAGGCTTTTACTTTTAAAACGGGTGCGAGAACCTTTGAGGCGGCGGCGTATTTGAGAAAGAAAGGCGTTGACCCCGTTGGAGTCAGAAAGCTTTTCCGCAACGATATATCTATGTATATTCAAAAATCAAAGATTATCAGCAATGCCAAGGTGTATCGCGACAATATTGCGATTGCGATATGTGACGAGCCGACAAAAAATGTTTCAATTGTTGTTGCACAGGCGGCGGATGATTTGCTCAACATAAACGGCGTTGAGGCGGCTTTTGTACTTGCGCAAGTCGGAACAAGGGTTATTATAAGCGGTCGCTCTCTCGGGGCGATTAATGTTCAGCTTATTTTAGAAGTACTCGGCGGCGGAGGTCACAGCACCATTGCCGGTGCACAGCTCGAAAACAACAGCTTATCCATTGCCGAGCTTAGGCTTCATAACGCAATTGATGAGGTTTTATTTGAATAAACCGTTTTAAACGCATTCCGTTTCGGTTCGCATTCGGAATGACAGTAATATTTTTGCGGACGGAAAGGTGATTAACAATTATGAAAGTAATTTTGACAAAGGATGTAAAATCGCAGGGCAAAAAAGGCGATTTGATTAATGTAAGCGATGGCTATGCGAATAATTTCCTGTTGCCTAAGGGTTTGGCTGTGCCTGCCACAAAACAGGCGGTAAATGAGCTTGAAGGTAAAAAAGGTGCGGAACAATATCATAAAAATGTTGAGGAACAAAAGGCGAAAAATATTGCCGACAGACTTAGCGAGATAAAAGTTTCGCTGTCCGCAAAAGCCGGAAAAGAGGGTAAGCTTTTCGGCTCGATTACCTCAAAGGATATTGCCGAGGCTTTGGAAAAACAGTTTAACATAAAAGTTGATAAGCGTAAGATTGACCTGCCAGACGGAATAAAGACCTGCGGCATAAGAGAGGTAAAGGTTACGCTTTATCCCAAAGTGGTCGGAACTTTTAAAGTTGAAGTAACAGAGTCAAAATAAGCGATAGAAAAATTCATTCGAGAGGAGGAGCGGAAAAGTGGAAGATGAATTAAACCCGAATTTTGACGCGGAATTCGGCGAACCGAATTATTCGGCGATTGCGCCGACCGAACAAGTGTCGCGGCGCGTTCCGTTCAGCGATGAGGCCGAACGTTCGGTTGTCGGTACGATGTTTTTGAATAAGGACTGTATCCCGGATGTTATCGGAATTGTTAAAGAAACCGATTTTTATACCGAACGTCATGCAGAGCTGTACAGAGCGATTTGTCAGCTTTATGACCTCGGTAAGCCGATAGACCTTGTTACATTAAAAGAACAGCTGACGTTGATGGGAACTCTTGAAAAAATCGGCGGTATTGAATATGTTGTCGATGTTGCCAACTCCGTTCCGTCAATCGAAAGTGTAAAGTACTATGCCGAGATAGTAAAGGATAAGGCTGTTCAAAGAAGTCTTATTCGTTTGGCATCGACAATAGAGGACAGCTGTTATGCCGGCAATCGTGAGACCGATGAAATAATCAAAACGGCACAGCAGGATATAATAGATATAACCCAAGGCAGGACAACCAAAGGTCTTGTTCCCCTCGGGATATATATAAACGAAAGCGTTGAGCTTTTGGATAAGCTTTCCCAAAAAAGTGATACAATAACCGGAATCCCGACGGGATTTATCGATGTTGACAAAAAGACATCGGGCTTGCATAATGCCGAGCTTATACTGATTGCCGGGCGACCGGGTATGGGTAAGTCGAGTTTTGCGCTGAATATAGCGCAAAATGTCGCCGTACAGGCTCATAAAAACGTTGCGGTATTCAGTCTTGAAATGCCCGGCATTCAGATTGCAAACAGAATGTTATCCTGTGAGGCGAAGATAAGTTCCGAAAGGATAAAAAAGGGTGACCTTCGCGATGAGGACTGGGGTAAGCTTGCCTCGGCAACGGAAATTCTCAGCCGAAGCGGAATTTATATAGATGATACGTCAAGTATTACCGCAACGGAGATTGGCGCGCGCTGTCGAAAGCTTATGCTTGAAAAAGGACTTGATTTGGTCGTTATCGACTATCTTCAGCTTATGTCCGCATCGGGGCGCGGCGGCGGAAACCGTTCGCAAGAGGTTGCCGAGATTTCGAGAAGTCTTAAAGTCCTTGCAAATGATTTGAACATACCTCTTATCGCTCTGTCACAGCTCAGCCGTTCGTCCGATAAGGAAAAAAGAGAGCCTGTTTTGAGTGACCTTCGTGATTCGGGTGCGATAGAACAGGATGCGGATATAGTAATCTTTCTTCATCGTGACGGTTATTATAACCCTGATTCGGAAGAGCCGAACAAGACAAAGTGCAACTTTGCCAAATACAGAAACGGTGAGGTCGGGCCTGTCGACTTGACGTGGCTCGGCGAATACACTTCTTTTTCGGATTGGAGCGGTCGCAGTGAGTAAAACGTATAATGAAATATTACTTGATGTAAAAGCCGCAATCGCTGAAAACGGATTGATTGAAAAAGGCGACAAAGTTCTGGTTGCCCTGTCGGGCGGTGCGGATTCGGTTTGCCTTCTCGATTTGCTTTGCAGACTCAGGGGTGAACTTTCATTCGATATTGCTGCTGCGCATTTAAATCATATGATACGCGGTGATGAGGCGAATCGCGATGAAGCATATGCGGCTGAGCTTTGTACACAACTCGATATTCCGTTTTATGCCGAAAGGTCGGATGTGCCGAGAATTGCAAAAGAAAAGGGCGTATCCGAGGAGCTTGCCGGGCGCGAGACAAGATACGACTTTTTCGCTCGGGTTTGTCGAAAGAACGGTTTTAACAAAATTGCAACGGCTCACAATAAAAATGACCGTGCGGAAACTGTTTTAATGCGGATTATGCGCGGCACGGGCATAGACGGATTGGGCAGTATTAAATACAAAAGAGATAACATAATCCGCCCGATTTTGGGCGTTGAACGCAAGGATATTGAAAGCTATTGTGCGGAGAGAAACTTAAAGTTTTGTACCGATTCGACAAACTTTGAGTCCGAATACACGAGAAATAAAGTCAGAAATGAGCTTTTGCCGATGATTGAAAAGAATTTCAATCCCGGAATAGTATCGACACTGTGCCAGCTCGCCGATAACGCGTCTGAGGATGCCGCATTTATAGATGGCTATGCGAAGCGGCTTTATCAGCGGATAAACAGTCCTCTTCCGAAACGAAAACCTGTTGTGCTTGATATAAAATCGCTTAAATTAGTCGAAAAAAGCATAAGAAACAGGCTTATCTTGATTGCTGCGAGAGAAGTTATGGGTGACGGATACTCGCCCGAGAGAGTACATTTTGAAAGTGTAAACGCTTTGCTTGATAAACAAACGGGTGCAGCGGCGGTTTTGCCGTCGGGACTTCGCGTGAATGTGAAATACGGCTGGCTTGAATTTATTACGGAAGCGGAAGAGACAGAACTGATGAAATTGCACAGCTATTCGTATGAGATAGATTTGGATGATGTGATAAAGACGGATGTTACGGACATCGGCGAAATTACGGTTGCGCGAACGGATTTAAAAGATTCGGACAAGGCAACGTCAATCGATGACTTTAATATAAGAATGAGTGTTACCGACCCGCATACAAAACTCGGTAAGAACCAAATGATGCTTGATTTTGATATGCTGGAGGGTAAAACACTTTGTATAAGAAACAGGCGTATAGGCGATAAAATCGTACTTTTTAAGGACGGCAGACGCAAAAAGCTTAAAAGCTATTGGATAGACAAAAAGGTTCCGCAAAGCCAACGGGGTAAGATTCCGCTGCTTTGCGCGGATAATGAAATAGCAGCAATTATCGGTGACAGAGTTGCCGAAAACTATAAAGTAAAAAAATCCACTCAAAGGGGGCTTTTGATCAGTTATGGGTCAAAAAATGAAAATAGGTAAAATTATGATAAAGGAAAACGAGCTGAATGCTCGCGTTTCGGAATTGGCAGAGATGATAAACAAAGATTACGGAGACCGTGAACTTGTTGTAATCGGAGTTTTAAAGGGTTGTTTCGTGTTCATGGCGGATTTGATAAAAAAACTCAAGTCTGATGTCAGAGTTTATTTTATGGAAATTTCGAGCTATCAGTCCGGAACGGTCAGCAACGGAAAAATCACTATCAAAAAGGATTTGGATGTTGATATAGAGGGCAAAGATGTATTAATAGCGGAGGATATAATCGATTCGGGAAATACGCTTTCACAGCTGACGGAAATATTGAAAGAGCGCAAGCCGAATTCGATTAAGGTCTGCACTTTGCTCAGCAAGCCTGCACGCCGCCAAGTTGAGTTTGAGGCCGATTATACAGGTTTTGAAATAGAAGATAAATTTATTATCGGTTACGGTTTGGACTGTGCCGAACAGTTCAGACAGCTGCCGTACATAGCGGAGGTCGAATTATATGATTGATAAGATTAAAGAGTACACAGACGATGCCGTTGATTTTGCGGCGCCGTACATTCAATCGGCTCATAAAAAGGCCGCAGAGAACGCCAAGTTTCTGAAGAAATATTTATTTAAAAATGCGAGGAACAAAGTCAAAGCCGCAAAGAGATACAGATTTATTACCAAACTCAAAAGGGTATTGGAACTTGTTTCATCGGCTTTATTGCTTGCCGCATCGGTTTTGGCGCTTGTATCGCTGATTAAGATTAAGATTGACGATAATAATGCTGATTAACAAACTTTAAAAAGTGAGCGTTTTATACCCAAACGGTATAATTAAATAAAATTTGACAGCTTTGCGCCGCAGAATGCGGCAGATAAGGAGATTAATATGGATATTACAACTATGTTTTCCGAAAAGGTTTCACAGCTTGAAGGTTCAGCTATCAGAGAAATGTTTAAGCTGATGGCAAAACCGGGAATGATTTCATTTGCCGGCGGCTCGCCGGATTCCGCGCTGTTCCCCAACAACGAATTGTCGGAAATAGCAGCGGAAATATTGCGTGACCACGGTGCGGAAGCTCTGCAATACGGTATTACAGAGGGATATACCCCTTTGCGCAATTGGGTGGTTGACAGACTTACCTCACAGGGGATAGATTGTTGTTTTGATAACACAATCATCGTATCGGGCGGACAGCAAGGCATTGACCTTGCCGCAAAATCGCTGCTCAACGCCGGTGACGGTGTAATATGCGAAGAACCGAGCTTTATCGGCGGTCTTAACTGTTTTAAATCATACAATGCAGAGATTTACGGCGTTGAGGTTAAGGATGACGGAATAGATACCGAGGCACTTGAAGAAGTTTTAAAAACTCACGACAATATAAAAGTATTGTACACCATTGCGACATTCCAAAACCCGTCGGGTATAACTATGTCGCTTGAAAAGCGCAAGAAAGTTTTGGAGCTTGCAGAGAAATATAATTTTGTGATTTTTGAGGATAACCCCTACGGCGAACTTCGTTTTTCGGGTCAACCCGTGCCGACAATCAAGTCGCTTGACAAGTACGGCAGAGTGGTATATTTCGGGTCATTCTCAAAGATTTTGTCCCCGGGTATCAGAATCGGATTCACAACCGCTCCGCAAGAGCTTATAAATAAGATGGTTATATGCAAACAGGTACAGGACGTTCACACGCCCGTTATCACTCAAATGATTGCGTATGAATTTTTCACACGCTATTCAATAGAGGAGCATATAGCAAAGATTCGTGCGGCATACGGCGAAAAGTGCAACTTGATGATGAGCTTAATGGATGAACTTTTCCCGGAATGCGTATCGCATACACGCCCCGAGGGCGGAATGTTCCTGTTCTGTACAATGCCTGACGGAATTGACAGCAAAGAGCTTTTAAAAGCGGCAATAGACAAAAACGTTGCATTTGTACCGGGCGCAACCACGATGATAAACACGGATAAGATTTACAGCAGCTTTCGTATGAATTATTCGATGGCATCGAAAGAACAGATAAAACAGGGTATAACAATCCTTGCCGATGTTTTAAACGAAGCGGTTAAAAATCTTTAAAAACGAGAATGCTTGATATTGTCGGTTTCCGGCATCAGCATACACAAGGAGAAAAATAATGTCAGATAATATTACACCAAAAAAGAGAATACTGAGCGGTATTCAGCCATCGGGCGCGGTAACGCTCGGAAATTACGTCGGAGCACTGCGCAACTGGGTTGAGCTGCAAAAATCGGATGAGTATGAATGTTATTTTATGCTTGCGGATTTGCACACAATTACCGTTCGCCAAGAAGCAAAGGTACTCAGAAAAAACGCAATCGATTTGCTTGCTCTGTTTCTTGCCGCAGGCATCGACCCTAAAAAAAGCCCCGTGTTCTTTCAGTCGCACGTCCCGGCACACGTTCAGCTGTCGTGGGTGTTGAGCTGTAACACATATATGGGGGAGCTTTCGCGTATGACACAGTTCAAAGACAAGAGCCGCAAGCACGCTGATAATATAAACGCAGGATTATTCACATATCCCGTTCTTATGGCGGCGGATATACTTTTGTACCAAGCCGACCTCGTTCCTGTCGGAGAAGACCAAAAACAGCATCTTGAGATAACACGGGATATTGCCAAACGATTTAACAATGCGTACAGCGAAACGTTCAAGATTCCCGAACCGTATATTCCGAAAGTCGGGGCGAGAATAATGAGCCTTCAGGATCCGACTCAAAAGATGTCAAAATCCGACCCGAACGAAAATGCGTATATTCTGCTTTTGGACAAGCCCGATGCAATCGTGCGCAAGATTAAACGTGCCGTTACCGATTCAGGTTCTGAGGTTCGCCGCGGCGAAGGCAAAGAGGGAATCGAGAACCTTATGAGCATTTACGGCGCGGTTACGGGTAAGACGATGGAAGAAACCGAAGCCGAGTTTGAAGGAAAAGGATACGGAGTATTCAAATCCGCGGTTGCCGATGCCGTTGTTGCGGCACTTGAACCGATTCAAAAGAGGTATGCAGAACTGACAGCGAACCGTGATTATCTCGAAGATGTTTACCGCAGCGGTGCGCAGATTGCGGAGAGAACCGCGTTCAAGACGATAGCAAAGGTATATCGCAAGGTTGGATTTATACAGCCGTAATATATTAAATGCCGCTTTTATCGGCGTCATTTAATAGTTGGAGGAATGACTATGTTTTACGGAAGTGAAATGGTTTTCAGTAACAAAATATTTGTATTTTTTGCACTTGCGGTCGCGTTTTTGATTTCGTTCGCCGCAACACCGATGGTTATATCACTTGCCCATAAAATTAACGCAATTGATGTGCCTAAGGATAAGCGCCGCGTTCATAAAAAACCGATTCCGCTAATTGGCGGACTTGCGATTTTTTACGGATTTATAGTAAGCGTTTTATGCTTTGCCGAACTTGACAGAGAAACGGCAGGAATTTTGATAGGGTGCGTTATTATTGTGACGGTCGGCATTATTGATGATATTACCGATATGAAGGCAATAATCAAGCTTTTGTGCCAGATTATTGCGGCTGCGATAGTTGTTTATTCGGGCGTGCGAATCGAGATGTTTGCAAACCCGTTTGCACGCTGGTTCGGCGGACCACCATATATATTTATGAATTATTGGGTATCGGTTGCCGTTACGATGTTTTGGATAACGGGTATCTGCAACGCGGTTAATCTTATAGACGGTCTTGACGGTCTTGCGGTCGGCGTGTCATCGATTGCATCAATTTGTATGCTTGTTATGACGATGCTGAGTCAAAACATAAACGTTGCTATCATCACAGCGGCGGTCGCAGGCGCAGGATTCGGATTTTTGCCGTATAACTTTAATCCGGCAAAAATCTTTATGGGCGACACGGGCGCGTTGTTTTTAGGATTTATCCTTGCGTGTATATCGATTCAGGGATTCCTGAAACTTTCGGCGATAATATCATTCGCCGTGCCGATTATCGTCCTCGGACTTCCGATATTCGACACGCTGTTCGCCATTATAAGACGTGTCCTTACGGGAAGGTCGCCGATGTCACCCGACAGGGGGCATCTGCATCACAGGCTTTTGGATATGGGATTTTCTCAAAAGCAGACCGTTGCCATTTTGTACACAATAACGGCGGTTTTGTGTCTCACGGCTGTTGTAATATCGACACGCGGATATAAAAGAGGTATCTTCCTTATTTTGTCGGTTATGGTAATAATCTTAGCATCGCTCAAATTTATGAGCGAGCTTAAAAATCCCGAGCAAAATTCGGAAAGCTGTACTGCGGACAGCACAGACGAAATAAAAATCGAATCGGCAAAAACGGTTGCCGATTCAACAGAAAATAAAGAATAATTAACGATTGTGCCGCACATCGGCGCGGCTGGTCTGAAAGGAAAAATTATGAGTAAAATTCGAGTAATGTCAATATTCGGAACAAGACCGGAGGCAATCAAAATGGCTCCGCTTGTAAAGGAGTTAGAGGCTCATCCCGATAAAATCGAGTCAATAGTTTGCGTTACGGCTCAGCACCGTGAGATGCTTGACCAGGTTTTGGATATTTTTAATATCAAACCCGATTATGACCTTGATATAATGAAAAGCCGTCAAACGCTGATTGATATAGTTACGCGGTCGCTGAGCGGTCTCGATGAGGTTATGAAAGAGGCAAAGCCTGACATTGTGTTGGTTCACGGCGATACGTCAACGACTTTTGTCGGCTCGCTTGCGGCGTTTTATAATCAAATTGCGGTCGGACACGTTGAAGCGGGACTTAGAACCTATAACAAATACTTTCCGTATCCCGAGGAGGTAAACCGCAGAATAACGGGCGTGATTGCCGATATGCATTTTGCGCCGACACAGCGAAATTATAATAATCTTATATCAGAGAAAACAGACCCGTCAACTGTTTATATAACGGGCAATACAGTGGTTGACGCGCTTAAAACGACGGTTCGCGACAATTATGAATTTAAAGACGAAACCCTTGCCGGTATGGAATGGGACGAAAAGCGTGTAATCGTTATGACGGCACACAGACGCGAAAACCTCGGTAAACCGCTTGAAAATATATGCCGCGCGGTTCGCCGAATCGTTGAAAAGTTTGATGATGTCGAGGTCGTGTACCCCGTACATTTGAACCCTGTGGTTCAAAATACGGTGCGGTCAATACTCGACGGCGTTGACCGCGTAAAACTGATTGACCCGGTTAATGCCGATGAGCTTCATAATGCAATTAAGCGCGGCTTTCTCGTATTGACCGACTCAGGCGGATTACAGGAGGAAGCCCCGTCGCTCGGCAAGCCGGTTCTTGTCCTTCGCAACGAAACCGAACGCCCCGAGGCGGTTGAAGCGGGAACGGTAAAAATCGCAGGCGTGGACGAGGATAACATATTTAATATGACCTGTGAGCTTTTGACCGATGACACTGCATATCATGAAATGGCAAAGGCAGTCAATCCTTACGGAGACGGTTATGCGTCAGAGAGAATCGTTGCGGCGATAATCGATAAATTTTCGGACAAATAATTGACAAATAATTTAAAAAGGCGGTTGTAAAAATGGAAGTAAGCTCAAATTTCAATAATGATTATATCGCAGTGGTGGCGGAAGAGGACGGCGTAACGATAATCGGCCTTACAAGCGGCAGAGATACAAAATTTCATCATACCGAAAAGCTTGATAAGGGCGAGGCGTTTATCTGTCAGTTCACCGATGTTACAACGGCGATAAAAATAAGAGGAAAAGCGAAAGTTCTTACCGGAATGGGAAGTTTTGAAACGGGCGAATAGAGTTCGGACGTTAAAATTCTATATAAGGCAGAGAGATAAAATATGTACAGAACAAAAATAGATGTCAGATACAGCGAAACCGATAAAATGGGAATAGTGTACCATGCGAATTATTTTCCGTGGTTTGAGGTCGCGCGCAGCAGGTTTGCAATCGAACACGGTATGAATTATGCCGAAACGGAAAATCGCGGACTTAGGATGCCGCTTGCCGATTGCTATTGCAAGTTTATAAAAAGCGCGGTGTACGGCGACAGCGTGTATGTCGATACCGAAATATCGTATCTCGGTGTTGCCAAGTGCAGATTTGATTTTGTTGTCCGCCGCGCATCGGACGAAGCGCTTTTGGCAAAGGGTTATACGACCCACGCTTTTACCGATACGGATTTAAGACCGCTGAATCTGAAAAAACGTTATCCCGATGTCTATGAAAAGCTTTTGGAAATGCGAGGTGAAACACAATGATACCGAATATTCTGACCACAGCACGGGTTGCGATGGTTCCTTTGTTCGCGTATTTTATGCTGATTGAAAATAATCCGTATGCAGGCGCGTTGATATTTGTGCTTGCCGGAATAACCGATGTAATAGACGGATTTATCGCGCGGCATTTTAATATGATAACGAATTTCGGAATGATTTATGACCCGTTCGCCGATAAATTGATGCAGATAACGGCGATTGTGTGCCTTGCTGTTCGGAATTACATTCCGAAATGGCTTTTGATAATCGTCATTGCCAAAGAGGTAACGATGATTATAACGGGCGGAATCTTGTATTTGAGAAAAATAGTTGTTCGCTCGAATTGGTACGGAAAAGCGGCGACGGTCATATTTTATGCCGCCGTACTGTGCATAATTCTTTGGGGCGAGGATAAGATGCCGCCTCCGGCGATGTATGCGTTTGTCGCAATAATAATTTTGGCAATGCTGTTTGCGGCTGTAGGTTATGTTGTCGATACCATACGCCATTATGACGAAAAGCGCGTCTGACGGCATTTAAACACTTTATATTTCGGTGAAAGGCGGTATTAATTATGGATAAACAGGCAAAAGAGGCGAAAGAACTTGTAAAGCAGATGACCTTTACACAAAGAATCAAGCATTTTTGGGATTATTATAAAATCCATACAATAGTAACGCTCGTTGTGCTTATGCTTATCGGCGTTACGGTTTATCAGGTCGTGTCCAATAAAGAGTATGATTTGCCAATAGAGTTTTTCGGCGAAAAGATGATAACCGATGAACAGGCAGCGGCGCTTGAAAGCTATCTTAAAGATTACGTTGATGATATAGACGGTGACGGCAAAGTAACCGTACATCTGACAAGAACGGGGTCTTTGTCGCAAATGGGCGCAGCAGGCTATGGCAGCATAAAATTTACGGCAGAACTTGCCGCGGGCCAGTACCAGATTTTCATCTTGGATGAGGATTTGTACAACAGCCTGAAATCAGGCAATAGCGGCGAAGACGAAATGCTTATCGAAAGCTTTGATATGCGCGAAAATGCCAAATGTGCCGAGATTCTCGGAATGACGGCGGATGACGAGCCGACATATTGGTGCTTGCTTAAAATGCCCGAAAAGATGAATGAAAAGCCCGAAAATCAAGGCAAGATTCAAAATGCGGAAAAGGCAACGGCGGCGATGAAACAATGACGAGCATCAAAAATATAAAATATATTGAATAATCGCCGTCCCCTGTTCCGCCGTGCCTACCGCGGCGGCAATGAAATATTTTATATTTTTGATTTTGATTGCAACAGGGATGTGGGTGTATATGCACCAATACTGTAGGGGCGGGCGTCCACGACCGCCCGATCACACGAACAAACGGCGCAAATTATGCGGAATGCTATCAACCCCAAAAAACCTCGAAAAAACCGAGGTTTTTTGTTTTTGTGAAAGTGTTTCGGGGATAAAAACGGAATATGTAAGCTTGGTTGTTAATATTGAACAAAAAAATAGTTGAAATTCTGTTAATAAAGCCACTTGCTAAATTCTGATAGTTTGGTATAACTAATATATATAAAGTGTTGGTTAATTATATCAATTAAGGTATGGGGTTTATCCATTTTGTGCTGTGAATTACGGCAAAAGACACAATTTTATCAAAATTAAATCCGGCTCGAACAGTATTTTTATTCATCGGAGATTTATCCAAACAAGAGAGTAACGGGGGAACTTTAAAATGAAACACAAAATTGCGGTAATGTTGATAATGATTATGATGGCAACGATAATGTTTTCGTCGTTTGCGTATGCGGAGGCAGACAATAAGGTCGGCATCAAAATTGAATTTGATAAAAAAGCATATGTAAAAGGCGAAACGGCAGCGGCAACATTAACTTTGACCGGCTTAAGCGACGAAAAGGATGCGGGACTTAAACTCGGTGCATTTGAAACTCATTTAAAGTTTGATAAGACTAAACTTACATATAAAGCGAGCGTTTTTGAAACCGACTTGTTCAGTGGTACGGAAAGCGACAAACTGACAAAGGAATTTCAGCCGACAAAAGATTATGCAAATGTTATTTTGGTTGCATTTGCATATGAAAGCGGAATTTCGCTCAATAGCGTTGATACAAACGGAAACCTTAAAATCGGTACTGTAAAATTTACGATTAATGACAAAGTGAGCGACAAAATTGAGATTGGATTTGATGAGAGCGAAAAAACATATGTAACCGAGCTTGTACAACCCGACCTTTCGAGCAAATTTGACATTACTGTTCCGCAGGAGGATTCAACGGCGGATATAAAAAATGTAATAGCCGAAAACGCATCGGCAACATTCGCGAACAATACGGTAAAAGGTTCAATTAATATAAGATTATCAAAAGGACAGGGTGCGATTCTCATCGCACAGCTTTACGATACGTCAACGGGATTGACAAAGGGAACGGTTGTTAATCCGAATCTTACGGCTTCGGCAAATATAAACGATATAACATTTAACAATATATCGGATAAAACGAATCTTACGGTCAAATATTATCTTTGGGAATCATTCGCGAATATGAAGGCGTTGACAACGATTCAACCGATAGAGGTACAATAAAGAGAGGGCGCAATTACAATGATAAAGAGATTGAAACCGATATTTGCAATTTTGCTTGCGATAACAGTATTGTGTTCGGCAACGGTTTTCGCGAATGCGGAACAGCCGAAATTACAACTATACTTTTCCCCGGGAATAATGAATGATACCAACGGCGAGATAAAAGTTGATGTTAATATGCGAAACTTTGATGTCGCGGTGTCAAAGTCACTCGGAAAAGTATGTGCGGTTACATTTTCTTTTGAATATGATATACAACAGTTTAATATAATGACAGAGGATAATCTTCCCAAAGTCATTTTAGATGACAAATCTTTGGTTAAGAACAAAGCGGATATTGAATCAAAAATCGAAGATAATTCGATAACTTTTACATATATGGATTCAACGCTCAAGGATAATCTGATTGATAAAGATGGAACATTGTTTTCGTTTGTATTGATTTCAAAAAATCCCAAAACCCTTTGGAACTCATTCGACAAATATCCTTTGAGATTTAAAGCCGACAGTATAGGCATAGTTACATATTCGGATTCGTATACGGTCGGGAAAGTTTTTAATGTCGAAGGTATTGATATAAGCGTCGGCGGTTATAACGTTGCGCCGACAATGGTGCCGAAAAGCGTCGGCAAGTATGTTACCTTTACGGTTGGTGAAACAAATGTAAAGGTTGATGACTTTACACAAGAAACCGATGTTTCGCCGTTTATACAAGCAGGTGAAATTATGGTACCTGTCAGGTATTTGACCGAGAATTTGGGAATGTCTGTTGTGTGGAACGGCGATATATTGACAGCGGCGGCGTATGCGGAATATAAGACGCTTAAAATCGATATGAAAACCAAATCGATATTTATCAATTCGGCAAAGGTATACAAGGATAGCGGCGAAACGGTAAAACCCGAGGAATTGAGCGACAGAATATTCGTTCCGGTATCTCTTGTAAAGGACCTTTATCCGAGCAGCACAATCACATCATCGGATAACTCGGTAACAATCTATGTACCGTAAATCAAAGAAATATGGGACTATAACCCAATAATATATTCATCACATTTGTAGGGGACGGCGTCCTCGACGTCCCGTGATGTGTTCATCATATCAGCGGAAAATGCACCAATATCGTGAATGCGAGAATATTTGCAGAGGTGTTAAAAATATAATTGAAAAAAATAAAAAATATATATAAATTTATCACATTAAAAAAATGGGGTGTTTAAAAAATGAAAATTTGTGGTAAAAAATTAATTGCGGGTGCGGCGGCCCTGGCTATGGCGTGCTCACCGATAGGTGGTTTTGCGGCGGAAAATTCCGTTTCAATAACCAAGGTCGAGATACTCAATGACGGTGCGGAAACAACTGTTGCTAAGACAGTTGAAAATCCAACAGCCGCAACAGAGGGTATCACACTTACAACGGCACAGCTGATGCGTGTTACCGCTGTTCTTAAAAGCGGCGATGTTAATACTGCCGGAGAGATTTCGTTCTTGTCGAACATTAACGGAAGTGAAACTCTCGACAACAGCACAATTCAGTATGTAGATCAACAGACGTATACAGCAGGCGAAAATGAGGTTGTTACAATCACATTCCGTCCGCGTACAACAATCACGAACAACGGCATAGGAACTTTTGTTGCCAAAGCCGGAGGTACGGATGTCGCAACTGCGGCAACATTCAACTATTCGGTTGAAGCGCCGAAGAGTAATATGACGTTCACGGCAACAACTCCAACAAGCATCAAACCGGGTCAGAGCGTTTCGTTCTCACTCAAAGACGGTGCAGAAAATGTTATCGGTGCAACGATTCAGGCTAAAAACGGTGACACGGTTTATAATGCAATGTATGACGAGAGTACAGGCTTGTACACAATCACATTTGCGGCGGCAGGAACATACACCGTTACCGCGACAAAGGACGGTTATAACACACCGACAACAATAACGGTAAGCGTTGTTGAGAACACAACCGTTCCCGACGAGGATAAGTCGGTTGTTGAAGAAAACTTGTCGAATGCACTCAATGGTATCGCACAAGGCGGATTATCCGCTGCTCTTCCCGGTCAGGCGGCAGGCACAGGCGCTAATTATGATATAGCGTATACGGTCAGCGTTCCCGAGGGCAAGGCAACGTATAACGAAGCGGATAAGACCATTACACTTAATGATGGCGTATTTGCGGCAAAAGTAACCGTTAATGCAAGTGTTGGCGAGAATATAACCGAACAAAAGGTTATTTATTTAGTAAGAGATAATACAAAGAATATTTCGTTCGGTAACCTTGCTTTGATTTCGACGGCAGCAGGCGAAGACGCATTTGCAAGCACAGAAAAGCTGACTGCTGCAAATGTTGATGAAGTGGCTAAAAACGCTATTAAAGTTGAAGCCTTGAACTATGCTCTTGACAGAGCGGTTCCGATTTCGGTAATCAAGTCGGCAATCGATTATGATATGAATAATGATGTTACATTATCAGAGTACCGTATGCTTAAGCTGTTGTTTGAAGGCAACGAAAACTTTACTGCCGACAAGCTTACGGCTCAGAGAAGCAGCTGGCTTTCGCAGCAGCCTTAACGGTTTTCACTTTAGTAAAATAATTAAAAGTACATTATAAGGGCAATGCCCTCAATCAAGGTGTTGCCTGATATTTACATAATTATTAACAATACTATACTATATTAAGGGGGACTTTTCAAAATGAAAAAGTTTTTAAGTTTAATGCTTACACTGGCATTAATCATCACAACATTGGCGCTGCCGATTACAGCGTCAGCAGCAGACATTAGTTTGCAGGCATTGGTAGAAGATAAGACTATTACTGTTTCTTATACACCGTCTGCATCAACAGTTCATCCCGGTGAAGCATTTACAATCGCAGTAAAAGCAACTCCGTCGGAGGACATCACGCTTGATTCGTACGTTGTAGACATTAACTATGACGGAACTCAGTTCGCATTGACCAATGCGGAAAGCGCTGACTTAAAGAAGTTCGATTCAGATACAACAAATGCGTATGTAAGATTAATCAGCGAAGCAAATCAGGCTGTAACCGCAGCTGACGGTCTTAATCTCGTAACTCTTAACTTTACTGTTAAGGATACAGCTGTTCCAAGTTCTTATACAACCTGTATTTTAGGTGATGATACGGCTTTCACCGTTAAGAACGGCAATACCATTGATTGGTTTGTTCTGGGATCAAGCATCATAGATAATAAAGTCACAACAACAGTAGCGGAAAATACATACACTGTTAAAATTGACGAAAATGAGTTGGTGCCCGGTAAAACATATTACAAAACATCCGGTGTTACTGTTTCTGTTACAGGTACAGGTATCGAAAGCGTAAAGGTTAATGAGGAGTCGTTAACAGCAGGCGGTGAAGGTGCATATACCAAAGTTCTTACAGAGGGCGGCGAGTATACTGTTAAAGTTAAAGTGATAGGCAAAAACGAAGAAAGCAAATCATTTACTTTGAACACAGAAACAATTGCCGCTAAATTGATCACAGATTTTGCAGCAAATGAATTGGGCTATAAAAAAGGCGATAATTTCAGTGTTCCTGTTAAAATTACAGGATTGGGTACATCTGCTCAGGCTGCTATGGTAAGCTTTAAAGTTGAGGCTGCTGCCGGCTTAACGCTCGATACAACAGCACTCGGAGCAGGCGTAACCTATGATGCTGAAAACAAGACAGTTATGTACGGTAATACCGCAGGTGAAACCGGTCTTGGAAATGACGCACTTGTTGCTACACTCAAATTCAATGTTGAGGATGCGGCTGTATATGGTGTAAATTCAGTTACAATCAGCGATGCAAAGTTGGCATTGGTAAAAGATATAGATCCTACTGCTGATTCTATCGGTAACGAAATTAATACTCAAAAGGTTGTAGTTGTTCCGACAGAGGCTTTCGGTACTTTGCCCGCCGACATCACAACAGAGGCTTGGACAAATAGCAACTATACAGTAGCGGTTACCCCTGCTGACGCAGAGGTAAGCGTAAAATATCTTGCAGTTGGCGAATTGACAAGTGTAGATACAACCACGCAAAGCGGATTGAAAGCGATATATGATAATGCGCAGGCTGTTACCGGTGCTACAGTTGCCGTAGACAGCGAAAACAATTATGTAATCATTGCACGTGTTGGCGACGACCCTGCTGTATATCAGCATGTCGGAACATTAACACCGGGCACGAATGCTTGGTACGATAAGACCGCTCCTACTGTTGATATAACGGGAATAGCTGCTGTAACAGGCGTTAAGAATTCAAAGGGTGGATATGTATTTGATATAACAGGTCTTGCAAAGAGTGATGCGCGCAGCGGTCTCAATAAAATCGAGTATAGCTTGAATGGAGTTGATTATACCGAATTTGGCTTAGACGCTACTTCAATTACAATTCCTGAGCAAAACTTTAACGGTAATGTTACGTTCAAAGTTACAGATAAAGCAGGCAACACAGCGGTAAGCGATGGATTTGCTCTTAAGCTTGATATGGATGATCCGACCGTAACAGGAATGGCAGTTGGTGCCGTTCAGGCTGACGGATCTAAAGATATTACAGCTAACGTTGCCGATGTTGGTTCGGGTGTAACCGGCGGTGCAATAACGGTAGCGGTTTACAAGGGTGAAGCCGGGTCGGCAGCGCTTTCGGATATATCTGCAATAGAGGCGCTCGAAAAAGTTGCTGACGCTGCATTGAATGAAGGCGTTGCAACATACAAGACCACGACTGCCGGCAGATACTATTTCGTAGCGGCAGACGCAGCAGAACACATGGCTTTCGCAAGTGTGGACGTTGCATTTGAAACACTTTCGGAAGCAAGCGGTATTAAGGTTAAGGTTTATGCAAGTGCAGCAGATTACGCAGCCGGATTTAAGAAGACCGATGATTCTGCACTTGCTGACTTTGGAGGAACAAACGGTTCGTTCAGATATGTAGCGATTAAGGCTGACGCTGCTGCAACCGGTTACAGCAACAGCTTAACTTTGGCTAAAGACGGTGCGGAAGCTACTGCATACACAGAAGAAACACCTATCACAGAAGCCGGTAATTATGTTCTGATTGTTACGACAACTCATGGTGTAAATGCGGCTGATACCAAGTCGGCAACATATAAGTTCTCAATTGTTGACGAATCGAATATGCCGTCACCGAATGGTGATAAGCGTTTCAATATCATCGACTTTGCAATGGTTAGACAGCTTGTTGAATTAGGTAAGGCTTTACCGACAGCTGAAAACGGATTTAGCGGCGGTATCTTCTCCGGTGACGTAACAGGCGATTTGACTGTTAACGGTGATGACTATGCTGATATTATCAGATCTGTCAGAGCAGGTGAAAAACCGGGTGCATATACATTCAATGTATTTAACAAATAAACTATAAAGCTTAGTTTAATAATTAAAGGTGCGGCATACTCGCCGCACCTTTTTACAACAAAGCATTTCATTAAAATCAAAATAATTTTTCATTGCGTTTGGGCTTGGCGATCGTATGGGCTTTGGGCAATTATTCAACAAGATTATTTTGATTTTTGCAAAATTAAAATAGAAAACCCATACATTTAGGAGAATGACATATGAAGAATTTTAAAAAGTTTTTAGCATTATTTATTACGATTACAGTTGCTTTTGCGGCGTTTGGGTCTGTATTTGTTTATGCGGACGAAAACGATGTCCCGGTTAATATCGGATTTGAAATTGCAAATAAAAGTGTTAATTGCGGCGACAGCTTTCCGATAAACGTCAGATTCGATTTTGATTCGGCAATCGAAGCATCGGGCGGAATTATTGTATTCAGATACATTTTAAAATATGATGCCGATGTTCTCGACATTGTTGATCCGAACACAATGCAGCCGCTGGAAATCGGCGAAGACGGTTATCCGACAGAGGGTTCATTCTTTATATTCGGTAACATAGGCGAAGAAAGCTCACTTACGGTTTTAAAAGCCGGCGAGGGACAGCTTAGACTTGTTTATGGCGGACGGTCGGCATTAAGTGACATAATGACGTCAGGACCTATTGCACAGTTTGCGTTTAAGGTTAAGTCGGATTTACAGCTTAACGAGAGCCTATACACGTCTTTTGAGATTGTGAATCCCGAAATATCCTTGACCGATAAGAATTATAAAGCTGTTATAGAAACCGAAAAGCTCGATGTTAAGATAATGTCCCAATTCACGATTCCGTCATTCGGAAGTCAAAAACAGAACACCACATTAAACATAAGCGGTCGTTCGAGTATCGGTACAGACGGCACAGAGCCGCTTATGGCAAAGATTGTTCAGGGCGAAAACGTGATTGAGGAAAAGCAAGCCGATGTAACGGCGACGCGTTTTAACGTAAGTTTTGAATTAGCCGAGGAAAATTATCCTGTCGGTGACTATAAACTTGTTATGACTTATGGAAGCCAAAGCGCAAGCCGAAGCTTTGGGATTATTGCAAAGGATTCACCGATTATTATCCCCGACCCCGTTGAACCGACCGAACCCGATGACGGCAACAAAGACGATGACAAAAAGGATGACAACGGCAACACGGGCGGAAATTCAAGCGGTAACGGCGGTACGGGCGGCAGCGGAATCGGTCTCGGCGATAAAACAAATGCCAGACCGAACACAAGCACCGACACAAAACCTGATACCGACACGAACAAAGACAATCAAAATAACAATACCCCCGATAACAAGCCGAGTTATCCCACGGATATTGACGGACATTGGGCAAAGTCAAACATTGAATATGTTTATGACCACTCTTTGATGAATGGTTATCCCGAGGGAATTTTTGCTCCGGAAAACAGTATCACACGTGCGGAGTTCGCCACGGTTATGTCAAAGTTTATGGAGCTTGGCGAAGATTCGGCGGCGGCAGACAAATTCTCTGACGTTGACGGACACTGGGCAAAGGGTTACATCGGCGCACTGTACAGCCGTGAGATAGTAAACGGTGTATCTGATATTGAGTTTGCACCCGATGCGAATATTACAAGACAAGAAATAGCAACGATTCTTGCACGCGCGTTTAAGCTCACCGAAAAATCGGCGGATGTTTTTGCTGATAATGATTCTATTGCCGAGTGGGCAAGCGATTTTGTTTATATAACAAAGGCAGCAGGGTATATGCAGGGTGATGAAAACAATAATTTCAATCCGATTGCAAACGCAACCCGTGCAGAGGTTGCAACGATTATCTATCGTCTGCACACGTCAAAATAAAATTTAATTTTTTGCCGTTTATGTTCTCTTTGATGAGGATATAAACGGCTTTTTATGTGTGCCGAGTTAAGTGCCATACTCGGCACACATAAAAAGGGACGGTAAAAACCGCCCCGAGGAGGGTGTGAAAAAAAGTCTGTAAATTTGATTCCTTCTATGATAGAATATAAATAATATCATAGGAGGAATTTTTATGGCAAGACGCAGACGAGAAAGAATGAGTGAAGGGAAAAAGAATATCATAGCCGGACTGATTCAGGAGTATGACATCAAGAGCGCAGAGGACATTCAGGAGGCATTAAAAGACCTGTTAGGCGGAACGATTCAAGAGATGATGGAAGCTGAGCTTGACGAACATTTGGGATATGATGAATATGAGCGCAGCGACAATCCCGATTACCGAAACGGCGTAAAACACAAGAAATTACGCAGTTCATACGGCGAAATACCGATTGATGTTCCGCAAGACCGCAACGGAGATTTTGAACCGCAGATAGTGCAAAAACGCAAAAAGGACATATCTGCAATAGAGCAAAAAATCATTGCAATGTCGGCTAAAGGCATGACTACAAGGCAAATATCGGATATCATAGAAGATATATACGGTTTTGAGGTAAGCGAAAGCATGGTTACTGCCGTCACAAACAAAATACTGCCTCAAATAGAGGAATGGCAGCAAAGACCGTTATCAGCGGTATATCCAATCGTTTTCATTGATGCAATACATTTTTCTGTGCGTGATGAACATATTGTGAAAAAGATAGCTGCATACATCATTCTCGGTATTAATGACGAGGGCAAAAAAGAGGTATTGAGCATAACCGTAGGTGAAAACGAAAGTGCAAAATATTGGCTTGGTGTATTAAATGACCTTAAAAACCGAGGAGTACAGGATATATTAATTCTATGTGCCGATGGTCTATCAGGGATAAAAGAATCAATTGCAGCAGCATATCCAAATACCGAATATCAGCGTTGTATCGTTCATCAGGTGCGAAACACCTTGAAATATGTTGCGGAAAAAGACAAAAAAGCATTTGCTAATGACCTAAAGAGTATATACCATGCACCAAATGAAGAAAGTGGCTACGAGCGTATGCAGGCTGTCACTAAAAAATGGCACGACAGATATCCGAATGCAATGAAACGCTGGGAAGAAAATTGGGATGTCATATCGCCGATGTTCAAATTTTCGGCGGATGTCAGAAAGGTTATGTACACAACCAATGCAATAGAAAGTCTCAACAGTGCGCTGCGCCGGTTAAACAGCCAGAGAAGCGTATTTCCAAGCGATACTGCACTTTTGAAAGCACTGTATTTAGCGACATTTGAGGCAACAAAGAAATGGACAATGCCGCTCAGAAACTGGGGTAAAGTTTACGGAGAGTTGTCGATCATGTATGACGGGCGGCTTTTTTAGCACAAATTTTCCACCATGTACAAGGGTAAAATTCACGGTCTCTTGCGAGACCGCCCTTGACATGGCGTAAAATCCGTGCTATATTATAATTAAGGCAGGAAAGCCTAAACTCGGCTTCCTGCCCACTAAAAACCGATATTTTGTCATAGAAAAATCTAATTTACAGAAAAAACTTCACACGCCCGCCCCGAGATTCGATATTACATACCGAACAAATTATTAACTTTTTCTTTGACTTCTTTTTTTACTTCATCATCACTTTGAGAATCGGCATCGCTGTTGTTATCCGAAAGGCTTCCGCCGGATGATTTTGTGTTTTCGCTGTCTTTTGCCGCCGTATTCGACTTGATAAATTGTCCGTTGTCCTCATCGGGATTATATGCGACTATATCGCCGACCTTTACGCCCGATATAATCTGAACATTGTTTCCGTCCGAAATTCCGTACTTGACGCTTTTGAGTTCACAGCCTTTAGGAATCTTTATTTCTGGATTGTTCAGAGAATTCTCTGTTGTTTCGCTTAAATCCTTATCTTCGCCGTTATCCGCCGACACGGTGAGAACCAAAGCATTTTGTCCGTCTGTTCTGAGCAAAGCGGATTGAGGAACAGTGACAACATTTTTAACCGAACTCAATATTACTCTTGCTTTTACGTTCATACCGCTTTTTAAATCGCCCGGTTCGGGAATGGTAATAGTTACGTCAAAGTTAATCCTTCCGTTTTCGCCCGGTTTACCCTCAACGCCCACATTTGTTACTTCGCCCGAGAACGTTGTGTCCGAAATGCTGTCGGTTGTGATTGTTACGCTTTGACCCTTTTTAACGTCTTTTATAACATCATCACTGACCGATGCGGTAAGCGAAAGCTTGCTTGTATCCATAATAACCATCATCGGCTTATATGAATTTCCTGCGCCGACATTATCGCCCTGTTTGCTGTTCTTTTCGATAACAACGCCGCTTATCGGTGATTTTATGGTGTAATTTTCAAGCTGTTTTTGTGCCGCCTGGACATCAATTTCGCCCGTCTTTTTGTCGTATTCGGTATTACCCTTTGAGCTGCCGCTTGAACCCGACAGCTTAACGCTTGCTATAAGCTGTCCGTTTGATACCTGTCTGCCTTGCTGAGCGCTGACGATTGATACCGTTCCCGATACGTATGAGATAATCGGGATTGTCGCGCCGTCATCTTTTTTGATTGAACCGACTTGCGAGCCTGCCGTTACCGAGCTGCCTTGTTTTATGGTCAATGTTGCAATCGTACCTTTATCCGTTGCAATAATTCGGCCTGTGTCCGATGATGAGGATGATGATGTCGTTGTGTCCTTTGCTCTGTTGAGCTCATTCTTTGCACGTTCAACGGCAAGTTTTGCCTCGGTGTCGTCAAGCTGATAAAGTGTATCGCCGGCTTTGACTTCATCGCCGACCTCGAATTTCGATTCGGCAACCGTTCCCGATACAAGCGACATTATTTCATATTTTTCGCCCGAGTTCAATGTGCCGTCGACATCAATCGTGTACATTACGTTTTGCTTTTCCGCCGCCGCCTGTACATAATTGCGCAGGGGGTTCGCCGCCGAAACAATTCCGATTGCCGCCGCCGCGATGATTGCCGCAATCAGAACCGCGCATACGCCGATTGTCGTTGTGCGGTGTGTTTTTATGTATTCGATAAACGTTGCCTTATTGAACTTTTTCTTTTTGTCGAGAGAACGCGAAACCTCCGCAACATTAATTAATGCGGTGTCTTGTGATACATCGCCGTCATCCTGTGCGTCCTCGGTTGCCGATTCGGCATCGGCGGATTCCGAAACATCGTCTGTTTCGATTTCCGCATCGGACGCGTCGATCGGTTCGAGCTGCTGTGTGTGCGGCTCGTTCGCCTCCGTGCCGCAGTTCTCCGAATTTTCGTCCGACATCAAAACGAAATCTTCGGGCTTTGCGTTGTCGTTTTTCTTGTCAAAAAATTTGCCCATATTTTATTTTATCCTCCTTGAAACAGAATTACTCTGTTTTTTAACTGTATTTATTTCGATTTATCGCCGATTGCGACAATCACTTTATATTATATCAAATATTATAACAAAAAAACAGAGGATTTTGTTAAGTAAATGTTAAATTATCAATACGTTTATATTAATATTGTGTTCTCGGGTGTAATATTCGGAGTTTTATCTTAATATAATTAAAACAGGACAAGGATAAAAGAGGAGTGATTCGGTTATGGAGGTTAGCCCGGCGATTGTAATCGCGTGCGTTTTCGGACTTTTTATTCTATATATTCTGTGCAGAGTTTTTATCAGGCCTCTTAAATGGCTGTTTGGTCTCGCGGTGAGCTGTGTTATCGGCTGTGCGGTTATGCTGATGCTGAACACGGTCTTGAACCGATTCGGAACGGGATTTTGTATCAATCCGCTCACTGCACTGATAAGCGGCGTTCTCGGCGTACCGGGAATGATTATGACGCTTGTTCTTCAAGCAATTTTGTGATTGCCAATCAACCGCCGACCGAGGATGGGCGTGTCTTTGGGTGGTGAGCGGCTGAGGTGTTGGGGCGGACGGCGTTATGCCGCCCGAAAAAATGTTTGTGCAACGCCGTCTGTGCCTTTCGGTGCGGGCGGCTTTATGCGTATATTAAATTTTTTAAAAGAATTGAATAAAATTATTGTAATATCGAAAAAAATATGTTATAATAAAAATACATCTGTAATCAGGTGATTAAAACAGCGTTTTTAAACGGATTTTCCCGAGTTTAAGATGTTTTAAAATATATTTTTGCCGTTTCGGGGCGGCGGATTGGAGTTTATTATGGAAAATACTGTTAATTCCGAGAAAAATATCGCGGTTGAGAGCGAAGCGGCGGATGTCCGCGCGGAAGATACCGCGCAAAATATCGACAACGGCGGCTCGGTTAATATTTCGGACGAAGTTGTTGCGGTTATTTCGTCAATGGCGGCGAATGAAGTGGACGGCGTTGCCGGAATGGTTAACAGCGTTGCCGGCGGTTTTGCCGAGCTTTTGGGAATGAAAAATCTTTCAAAAGGCGTAAAAACCGTTCGCGAGGGTGACGATGTGACAATTTATCTTGCCGTTATCATTGAATACGGCGCAAGGATTCCCGATGTATCGTGGAATATTCAGACAAAGGTAAAGTCGGATGTTGAGGCAATGACGGGTCTTAATGTCAAGGGTGTCAACATTTCGGTTGACGGGATTACTCTTGTTGAAAAGGAGCAAAAACAAGAAAAGGAAGAAGCCGAAAAGCCCGTTGAGGAAAGCGTGGCGGAGGAACCGGCGGATTCCGAACAGCTTTAGGCTTGTGACTATATTTAATCAAAAAGGATAATTTGACTATGAACAGAAGAGAAGCGAGAAAGCAAGCATTTTTGCTTTTGTTTCAGTATTCATTCCAGCCCGATGACATACAAGGACTGATAGATGATTTTTTTGCGGAAAATAAAACGGGGAACCAGCGCGAGTATATTGATAAGGTTGTGAGCGGCGTTATCGAATCCAGATTCGAGATTGACGAACGGCTGAACAAAGTATCAAAGGATTGGCACGTTGAACGTTTTTCGCCGGTATGTCTTGCCGCACTCAGACTTGCGGTTTTTGAGATGCTGTATATGGATGATATTCCGCCCGCGGTTTCGGTGAACGAGGCGGTGACTCTTGTAAAGGAGTATGATGACGAAAAAGCCGTTGCTTTTGCCAACGGAATTCTCGGCGGTGTTCAAAAAGCCGTTGCCGCCGAGAATAAGTAACTTGTTATGAGGTGAATTTGTTGGTTAATAAGAGAGAGGCGTTGTCCGTCACCGATTTGAACCTTTACATAAAAGACATTATTGCGGTTGATGATATTCTCGGCGATGTGCTTGTCAAGGGCGAAATTTCAAATTTCAAGGCTCATTCATCGGGACATATGTATATGTCGCTCAAAGACAGCGGTTCGGTTTTGCGTGCGGTTATGTTCCGCTCTGCGGCGGCAAAGCTGACCTTTGCGCCGCAAAACGGTACAAAGGTTGTTGCACACGGACGAATTGCGGTTTATGAGCGTGATGGTCAGTATCAGCTTTATATCGACAAAATGCAGCCTGAGGGACAGGGTGATTTATATGCCGCTTTTGAGATGCTTAAACAAAAGCTTGCGAAAGAGGGGTTGTTTGACCCTGCACACAAGAAAAGATTGCCGAAATATCCAAAGCGCATCGGTGTGGTAACGGCCCCGACGGGCGCGGCCATTCGTGATATAATAAATGTTCTGACGCGGCGGTTTTCCTATGCCGACATCGTTTTATACCCGGTATTGGTTCAGGGCGAAAATTCGGCGGCAAGCATTGTTTCGGCAATAAATTATTTTAACGCAACAAAATCCGCCGATGTGCTGATAGTAGGCAGAGGTGGCGGCTCGATTGAGGATTTATGGTCGTTTAACGAAGAAGCGGTTGCTCGGGCGATTTATGATTGTGAAATACCGGTTGTTTCCGCGGTCGGACACGAAATTGATTTCACAATATCCGATTTTGTTGCGGATTTGCGCGCGCCGACCCCATCGGCGGCGGCTGAGCTTGTTGTTCCGTCACAGGATGAACTTGCGGAAAAGTTCAACAATGTTTATAAGCTGATTTACAAACAGGCGCGGCAGATAATAGAAAACAGACGTATGCGTGTGGAACGATGCGCCGACAGACCGATTTTTAAGAACCCAAAGGGCAGGATTGATGATAAGCGGATTTATCTTGACAATCTCGAACATATGTTCGAGACGGCGGCACAGAGCGTCTTGAAAGAAAAAAAGCGGCTGCTTTCCGAAAATGCGGCAAAGCTTGACGCGATGAGTCCGCTCGGAACTTTGGGGCGGGGATATTCGGTTGCCAAGTCGGACAACGGGGTGATTATTCGCTCGGTTGAGCAAATAAAAGACGGGGATTTAATTTCCGTAACCGTTGCCGACGGTTCTTTTGACGCACGTGTGTGCGAAAGATAAGAATAATTTGAAACAGGAGAGTATTGCATAAAATGAATACTGATAATAATATATTGGCGGATGAAAAAGAAAACGATAATTCGAAACAATCGTTTGAAACAAACCTCGGTGAACTCGAGAAAGTCGTTGCCGCTTTAGAGAAAGGCGATGTAAGCCTTGACGAAATGCTCACGCTTTTTGAAAAAGGCGTAAAGCTTACACAGAATTGTACTGCGGCTCTTGACAGCGCCGAGCAAAAAATAACCGTTCTTATGCGCGATAAAGAAAGCGGCTCGATTGTTGAGCGTCCTTTTGCCGCACAGGCGGAATAAAAATTTTACTCGGTTTGAGGGGTTTGATATATGAATTTTAACGAGCAATATAAAAAATATTTAAGCGTTATTGGAAACAGGATAGAAAAGTACTTTGAATCTTTTGATTATACTGCCTTGCAAAAAAATGTTTTTGAGGCAATGAAATACGCGATTTGCGGCGGAGGAAAGAGAATTCGCCCCGTTTTGACTCTGGCAGTCAGCGATATGTTGGGCGGTTTGTCATCCAATGCCGAATATGTGGCCTTGGCGGTTGAATGTGTACATAACTACTCGCTTATACACGATGATTTGCCGTGTATGGATAATGATGATTTACGCAGAGGGCGCGCGACTTGTCACAAGGTATACGGCGAGGATATTGCCTTGCTTGCCGGTGACGGACTTTTGAATACCGCGTTTGAGATTTTATCCGCCGATAACGGATTTGAGTCTCTTTCGCCGAGCGCAAGGCTGGAAATAATAAGATGTTTGTCGGGCGCATCGGGTGTACTCGGTATGATAGGCGGTCAGGTTGTTGACCTTCAAGCCGAAAACAGAAGCGATATAACCGCCGATGAACTTTTATACTTGCATAAAAACAAAACGGGAGCTTTGATTCGCGCGGCGGTTCGCTGTGGTGCGATTTGCGGCGGTGCGGACAGCAGTATAACGGCGGCACTTGATGAATACGCCGAAAGTCTCGGCCTTGCGTTTCAAATGAAAGATGATATATTGGATGTTGTCGGTTGTACCGAGGTTCTCGGAAAACCAATCGGCAGCGATGCCGATTGCGGCAAGAGCACGTTCGTTACATTGTTTGGCTTGGACGGGGCAAAGGATTATTTGGTTTCCGAAACAAACAAAGCAAAAGCCGCACTCGAACTGCTCGGAGAGAAAGCTCAATTTTTGTCGGAGCTTGCGGATTTCCTGCTTAACCGAAATATGTAGGAATTTGAAACGGACAGGTGTTCGTATACGGATAATATTTAAACCGAAAGGATAATGAGTTTTTAAGATGGATAAGGAAAAGAAAGAAAACAGCCGCAAGGAACACCGCACATCAATTGGCGGACAGGCTGTTATGGAGGGCGTAATGATGCGCGGACCGCACAATGTTGCGACTGCGGTCAGAAAGCCTGACGGAGAAATAGTAATCGATGATATGAAGCTTGGTAAAATCCGCACGGGAAGGTTTGTAAAACTTCCGATTGTGCGAGGATGCGTTAACTTTATCGATTCGATGATAATAGGCGTAAAATCGCTGATGTTTTCGGCGCAGTTCATCGATGTGGATGACGAGGGCGAGCCTGTTGAACAAGAACCGTCAAAATTTGAGATGTGGCTTGACGAAAAGCTCGGGTCGGAAAAAGCAATGAATATTGTAATATATATTTCGGTAATTTTTTCGCTTGCGCTGAGCATAGGTATGTTTATACTGTTACCGGCGTTTATCACGGGGTTCTTAAAAAGCGTGATACAATCGCGCGTAGGGTTGACCCTTATAGAAGGGATTGTCCGCATAGCGATATTTGTTTTATACCTGTTTTTGGTTTCGCAAATGAAAGATATTAAGCGCGTGTTTATGTATCACGGCGCAGAGCATAAGTCGATATTCTGTTACGAAAAAGGCTTGGATTTGACAGTTGAGAACGTAAGAGTTCAATCGCGGCTGCACCCGCGCTGCGGTACGAGTTTTTTGCTGCTTGTAATGATTATAAGTATATTGGTTTATTCGGTTATTCCGTGGGATGAGGCGAGTTTCGCCGCTATTCCTGTCATCGGCAAGGCACTCGGTGCTATGCCGTGGGTGATTACAAGGCTTATATTGCGGCTTTTGCTTTTGCCGATAGTGGCGGGTATTTCGTATGAAATTATCAAATTCGCCGGTCGGCACGACAATGCTTTCACAAGGGCAATCAGCAAACCGGGAATGCTCTTTCAGCATATCACAACCAACGAACCCGATGACAGCCAAATAGAGGTGGCCATTGCGGCACTCAAAGCGGTAATTCCCGAAAACAAAGCGGAAGACGAATGGTAAGATATAATGAAAACAAAAGAATTAAGGACTATTATTACAAATCGTCTTAAAACAGCAGGGAACGCTGATGCGGCGGCAATCTCTGCTGTTTTGCTTATGCGTGGTTTAAATCTCACAAAGACAGAGCTTATAATCGGCGATTATGTACCGACAAACGAACAGATAAAGCTGTTAGATGAATGGGTTAAACGTGCCGAGAAGGATGAACCGGTACAGTATATAGTCGGCGAAAGCGAGTTTATGTCGCTGAAGTTTAAAGTTTGCAAGGGTGTGCTGATACCGCGTGCGGATACAGAAATTCTTGTCTCGGAGGTTCTTGGAAGAGTTAAGGATAAAAAGTCGCCCGTGATTTGGGACTTGTGCTGCGGAAGCGGTTGTATCGGGATAAGCCTTGCATATTATAAAAAAGATTTGTCGGCAAGACTTGCGGATATTTCGAGAACCGCGCTGAACGTAAGCGATGACAACATTAATGAATATAATTTAAGCGATAGAGTAAAGACAGTGTGCTTTGACGTGCTGACGGATGAGATGCCATGCGCGGCAGATTGCGTTGTCTCAAATCCGCCGTATATCGCACACGATGTTATCGGCGGTCTGGATAAAAACGTTCGCTGTTTTGAGCCGTCTCTTGCTCTTGACGGCGGTGCTGACGGACTCGATTTTTATCGGAAGATTGCCGCGAATGCAAAAATAAAAGACGGCGGCATTTTGGCGTTTGAAATCGGTTTTGACCAAAAAGACGAAGTTGAAGAAATTTTGGAACAAAACCGATACCAAAATATAAAAACCGTAAACGATATTGAAAACAGACCGAGGGTTGTAATCGGAACGCGATAATTTTTAAGATTTCGGAGATCATACTCAAAAAATTTAAAAAAGCTATGGTCAAACAGCATAGAATTTGAACGGTTTATATATGCTAAATTGCTAAATTAGGAATAGCGGTTTACGGGTCATATGTAGCTTTTATATGATTTGGTTGCCAAACTCCTCAAAAAATTTGATTTTTTGAGCAAAATGTGATAAAATAAAAAATGTGTGTTTTTTAAAAACACTAAATTTACGGCATTATCATATTTTGCCGATATGAGGAGAGAGATAAAAGTGAAAAGGTTTTTAATAGTATCCGTTCTTGCATTATCGGTTGCCATGAGTGGTTTCGGTATCGTTTTTGCAGAAAATACCGATACGGAAAACGAAAATGTCACCGAGGCAATTGACGACACAGATAACAAAACGGAAAACAACAATGAAACGGCATCGGAGAGTGCCGAACTCGGATTTAGTTATACAGTTTCGAACGATGGCGTTACCATAACGAATGTGGATGATGTAAGCGGAAAGGTGATGATTCCTTCCGAAATCGACGGAAAAGACGTAATAGAGATTGCCAACGGCGCATTCGGCGGCAGCACAAATATCACCGAGGTATATATACCCGATTCGGTCGTTAAAATCGGCGAAACGGCTTTTGCTTACAGCACGGGAATAAAAAAGGTCAGACTTTCGAAAGCGTTAAAGGTTATCCCGAACGGTGCGTTTAATCAATGCACATCGTTAATCGGTATCACCGTTCCTTACGGAGTTACCGTGATAGAGGACAACGCGTTTTCATCTTGCCCGTCACTGTCATCAGTGTCTGTTCCGACAACGGTTACGAACATTTCGGCGAATGCGTTTGACAACAGTCCGAACATAGTATTTTATTGCAAGCTGAGCGATGAGCCTTACGGTGTGTCATTCGCCAATGAACACGGAATAAGATGTGAAAATCTTATCAATGTATACTTAAACGGTGAAGAAGTTGATTTTGACCAAGCTCCGATTACGGATAACAAAAGGTTCAGAACACTTGTTCCGCTGCGCTCGGTGTTGGAAGATATGGGTGCAAAAATCGAGTGGTACGATGATATGGAATATGCCGGCTTGAATATAGGAGATTATCGTATACTTATAAAACCGAACAGCGAGTTTATGCGTGTGAATGATGAAACGGTGTTCCTCTCATCACCCGCGGTTGAGTATAATGAAAGAATTCTTTTGCCGATACGCGATGTTGTTCAGGCGGTAGGCGGAAAAGTTGTTTGGAACGAAAACAGCACATCTGTTTTCATAACATACACACCCGAGGATAAATAGCGAAACAAAATTTAACATATTAAAAGACGCCGTTTTTTCGGCGTCTTTTAATATACAAAACATGGCGTCCCCAAGACGATTCGAACGTCCGACCTACTGCTTAGGAGCAAATTGTACCGTATTTTTCAAGGTGTTCTCTCGTGTTCAGAAAAACCGTACAATCCGCATAACTACGGGATTTGTGAGAGATTTGAATATGATACTGTGTTATCTTATATCATATAATTTCACACAATTACAAAGGCTCCTATTAGCAAGCTATTAGCAAAACTTGCAATAGACATTACCAACGATGTACCTATTTTAACACCAAAATTTATTTATGTAAATAGCATAGTTGTTTTTTTGTAGACCATTACTCTCGTATGGCTTCTATGTATGAAACCGAGTAAAAAGAGTTTATCAAAACTGTATCTGACGGTGAAAAGGAATTGGAAACCGCCGAGCAGAAAAATGTTGATATGCGTCTATTACTCAAAACCCTGCGTGAATTGACTGATTTTAAGGAGCTTATTCCCACAATCGTTGATTCATTGATACAGAGGATAGAGGTTCATAACAACGATAAGTCAAGCGGACATTGTTATGTTAAGGTTGATATTTACTTCACCGCCGTCGGAATGATTGAAATTCCCGATGAAAAAGAAATATCGGAAATAATCTCTAAAATTCAAGAAAGTCCGCAGATGTATAAGGTAGTATAATAAGGAAAACGGAGTAGCTCCGATAAGTTTGGAACTACTCCGTAAAAACTTCCTTATGTGGCTGTGACTAAAGGCGCAGCCCCTTTTTTATTATCTCATCCATTCTTTGCCGATTTTCTGAACTCGCCTGCGGACATGCCGGTGCTTTCTTTAAATACGCGGTAGAAGGTCTGTGCGCTGGTAAAGCCGCAAAGGCTGATAATCTCATTTATATTTTTCGAGGTGGAGGTTAAAAGCTCCTTCGCCTTTTCCACTCTCAGCCGCGTGATATACTCATGAAAACCCACGCCGAGCTTATTTTTCAGCGCGGTCGAGAGGTTATTTTGATTCACAAAGAACCTATCCGATAGATATTTAAGCGAAAGCTCCGGCATGCGATAATTTTCCGAAACGTATTGGATAATCTCGTCATAATCAATCGCGTTTGCCTTTTTCTCCGCACCGAAATCCGAAATGCGATTAATCAGCTCATATATCGCCTTTTTGATATCCTGCGGCGGCTGATTCAGATAATCGTTCAAAACCTCAAAATCAAGCTTGTTTGAGTCAAGCGGGATTTGTTTCATATGTATTACCTTTAAAAGTATATTTAATATGTAGTTATAAAGCCGTTTCTGCATTCTCGGCGGCAGAGCAGCATTATCGGCAAGTATCTTTTCAAACGCAGCGATTGCCTCGTGGCGGTCAAAGGAAATGAGCGCTAAAAAGAGGTTGTTTTCGTCCTTTGACGAAAAAGATATGTCGCTTGTGATATGAACCGAGGAGACAATCTGATTCCCGCTGAGGTCGTATTCTGTCATGTTCTCGAACGCTTCGTTATATGCGCGGTGCAGGTCGGAGAGCGAGTCGCAGCATTCGCTTTTGCCCATCGAAAGCGTCACATAGTCCTTGTCCTGCCTCATGTCACAGTACAGATCTGCCAAAACTCTGTCGGCAAAGCGATAATCGGAGGGGATTTGGAAATTCAGCACGATGTACAGCTGATTGTTTTTCTCCGGGATTACCGAGCAGCGGAAATGCTCCTTGAACAGACTTTCCACCAGATTGAAAAAGCCCTTTCGTATTATTTTGTAGTCATTGGAGTTAAACACATCGAAAAATCCCGATGAGGGTATAAGGCGAATGGTAACGATTGCAAATATGCCGTACGGAAAGTCGAGTGAATTTAAGATAGTTTTCGCGGCGCTGTCGTCTAAGGCATACTCGGTCGAAGTCATCAGTCCGAGCAGAAACTGCTTTTGTGCGGATGGGTAGACAAGTGACAAGTCCTTGCTCTCGGCATACATTTTCATTGTGACCTTGCCTATATCATCGATTATGTTCTGGCTGAGGTGCGAGCCGTTTAGCGAAAGCCCTGCCAGAATATTTTCAAGCGGAGTTACAATGCTGCTTGTGCTGCGCAAGAGCAGCAGGAACATAACCGCGGTGAAAAACAGGATTATGCCTGCCAAAAACAGGATGATCGGCAGCGTTTTGTGCAATATTATGCTCTCCGGCATGACCGAGAAAAAGATATAGCCGAGTATGGAATTACTCGAGGAATATGCCGATATCAGGTAATTCTTTCTGCCGAATCGGAACGAAAAGGTATCGTTGTCGTTATGCAAAAGCGAATCGGTAAAATCGGACGAAAAATCAAAGCTTTGTCCCGATTGGGTTATCTCGTAAATATCATTCTTGTATTTGTTGTAGATGTAGACCGGCATATCGTACATTTCGAACTGTCCGAGCGCGGCAACAAAAAGCTTTTGCAGATTTATATTTACAATAAGCAGGTTTTTCTGCGGAAAATCGCCAATTCTGCGTACTATAACCGGCAGAACCTGAGTTCTTTCTCCGTTTTTGACCACCCCGGTGGGGAGCAGAATGCGATAGCGCTCGGTGGTGTAAAAGCGGAAATCGCGGAAATACGCCGTGTTGAAATCGTCATATACACATTCGTTCTGAAAATATGTATTGATTCCGAAACGTCCGTAGTCGGTGTAAACCGAATCGCGTGTTTTGTTGAGTACATATATTTCCTGTGCAAAAGGAAATGATGTGCGTATTTCATCGCAGCTCTTTTTAAAATTCTCCGGGTCGTAGCTGTAGTCGGTCGAAATCAGCGCCTGCATAAGCTCGGAATTGTCGTCCAAAATCAGCAGCGCCGAAGCAAAATTCTGAATCAGCGCCTCGTTGTATTGAAAAAAGCTTTTCACAACCTGGTGCGATGATTTTTTTGTCGAATTGCTTATTGAATAATAGTTGATTCCGGTAAGTATTAAAACGAGAACCAACAAAATGGCAGCCGGGGCAAAAATGACAATCGCCATCTTTCGGAATGCACCGGATGATTCCCGGGGAGTTTTGTTTGACTTTTTTCGCATGGCTGAGACAATTTCCCTTTCTTCTTAAAATTTATATAATTATTTTATAATAAAAGTATTAATTTTTCAAGTCTTATTTGTGATAGAATGAAAAAAATGTACATATTTACTAAAATAAGAGTAATGATTTTGAGCAAAAATGAAAAAATGAGAGTTTTGAAATTTTGAGAGGCGATATCAGACTCAAAAAAATCGGGGCGAAAAGTGGAATATAGCGAAAAACGATACCAAAAGTGGTATCACAAGCCGATTTTCGCGAAGAAATGAGATAAAAACGAAAAGCTGTTACTTGTGGGGGAGGGGTAAGAAATGGTACAATAATTGCATAAGGGTAAGCGTGAAAGCAATGCCGAAATAAGAAAAATTTCGATACATCTCCGCCCGAGGGTGTGAGAATAAGGCGGCGTTTTTTATTTTTGTAATTGTGTTCATGCATAAATTCCTACAAATAAAAATACGGAGGTTTGATTATGAAATAAAAATACGGAGGTTTGATTATGAAATAAAAATACGGAGATTTGATTATGAAAAAACAAATTATGAGAGTGGCAGCAATGGGTATGAGTCTCGCAATGGCTGCCGGTGTGATGAGCGGCTGCGGCGATTCGAAAAAAAGCTCAGCCGACGCGGACGGAAAAATCGTTATTACGGTCGGGGATTATTTTGCGGATGAGACGGCGAACCCGGAGGCATATGCAAAAAATATGAAAAAGGTTGCGGAGTTTGAAAAACTGCATCCCGATATAAAAATCGAAGATGCAAACTGGGGCTTTGATGTACAGAGCTACATGGCAAAGGCGGAGGCAGGCACACTTCCGACTATATATTATGCACCGCTGACCGAGACAAAGAAGATTATCGAAATGGGATATGCGGCAGACCTTACCGATGAATTTAAAGAGCGCGGCTTTTATGATGAGGTCAATTCTTATATGTTGGAGCTTATTTCGGACGACCGGGGAAAGATATATTTCCTGCCCGGTGGTAACTACGATGTTGGTATTGCGGTCAATGTAAAGTTATACGGCGATGCAGGTTTTGTAAACGATGACGGAACGCTTTATCAGCCGACCGACTGGGACGACCTTGCAAGAGTGGCAAAGACGATAAAGGAAAAGACCGGTGCGGACGGATTTATGATTCCGACAACGGGCAACTGCGGCGGCTGGAGAGTGACACCGATTGCATGGAGCAACGGCGTTACATTCGAAACAAAAGAGGGCGGAAAGTGGAAAGCAACCTTTGATTCGCCCGAGTTCGTAAAGACAATACAATACATATCCGATTTGAAATGGAAATACGACGTTCTGCCGGCAAAAACATTGGTAGAGCTGGAAGAGCCGTATAAGCAGCTTGCGGCAGGCAGCGTTGCAATGTGCTTTGCGGAAGCAGATTCGGCAAAAAATGCTGTCAATACTTACGGCATGGATGTTAAAAATATAGGTTTTTTGAGAATGCCGGCAGGCGATAAGCGCCGCGTAACCCTGATGGGCGGCGGTGTGAGTGTTATAGACCGTAACGCAAGCAAGGAGCAGATTAAGGCTGCAATGGATTGGGAAGAATTTTTGGGCGTTACAACAAAGCTTGACGACGCGAAAAGAGAATCGCTTCGCAAGGATTATGAAACTCAAAAAGTAGACAACGAGCTTGTCGGAATCCTCTCGGTTTCTCCGTGGAAGTCGGACAGTGAGGTTGAAAACTATAAGCACGAGCTTTCAAAGAAATTTATGACTGTAAATGAAAAATACTTTACAGATTTTAACAATAAGGACGATATGGAATTCCAGGCGGAAGAACCTATCGACGGACAGGCGCTCTACGCTGTGATTGACAACATTGTCCAGGAGGTTCTCAATAACAAGAACGCAAATATCGAGGAGCTTGTTAAAAAGGAAGCGGCAGACTTCCAGAAAAATAATCTTGACTATGCAGAATGACAATAAAACCGATGAGGCTCTGACGAAAAATAAGCGGCGCGTCCTCTTGCAAATGCTGAGGAAGTACCGTGCAGATCATCGAAATTTTAAACGGCGCATTATCACATTAGGTACATCAAAGATTTAATTACAAATTATAACAAGAAGGAGAGGATACAAAAATGAAATGGCTAAGAATCGCCGCGATTGCGGCAATAGTAGCAGGGTTATCGATTTTTTCGGCAGCGGCGGCGGAGGATGTCAATTTCCGCTACGAAAACACATTCGACAATGGCATAAATGACCTGGTTGAGGTCGACAACGACTACTACACATTCACATTTAACGGCGGCGGACGGTTTAATAGCTCGGTTACTGTAAACGGGAATGTGGGAGTGCGTTCAAATCCCCAAGCATGGGGCGAGGGTCAGACAAAGTTCACCTTGAAAAACGGCGGTATAAGCAAAGGCAAGGTCAGAGTCTCGTTCGATTTCAGCGTGGATACCAACAGGGAAAGCCACTCGGGCGACAACGCAATTTTCGGAATGAACATGATAAGCTCATGGGATGGCGGAAGAATGTTCTACATTTTCTCCGGAACAACGAACACACCGGGCAGCATCTCAGTTTGTTCGACAATCGGAGCATTCCCCGGAGCGGCGACAATGGAGCTTGACCCTGAAAAGGTCTACAATATAGAAGTGATTTTTGACTACGACAGCGGAACTGTTTACTATTACATAGATGGTGAAATGCTAAGCGTAAAGCAGACAAATCTCGGTCAGATGACAAACTTCTCTATGGCTCCGAGCGGCATGATAGACTACTTTGACAATCTTGTTTTTGAGCATTTGAACAGCATGGACATGATACCGTCGCTCGATTCCGCCGAGACAGGCGGCGCGTATATCAGTTACTCGGACGGAATCGACCCGGAGTCGCTTCCGAGTAAGGATATCATTGTGAAAAATCTTTTCACCGGCAAGGAATTTTTGTGCAAGACGGAGATTTCAAAATCAAAGGTTCTCAAAATAGCGCCGGAGGAGAATTTTGAAGAAGGCTGCGAGTACGAACTTAAGCTGCCGGCAGGTATAAAAGGTTATTCGGCATCGGCTGCGAAGGAGACGACAATCAACTTCAACGTCGGCGAGGGAAACTATCTGACAAAGCTCAGACTTTCCGACATGACAAGGGAGGAAAGACCGCTGACCGACAAAAACCCATCCGAGACCAACAGGATTATTCTCACTTTCCCGGCATCGATATCGGCAGAGACAGCCGCGGCAGGCGTGACTTTAAAGGACTCGGACGGAAACGACGTTGCATTTTCGCCGAGCTATAACGGGAACATAGCCGAGCTTTATATCGACGGAACGCTTTTGGGCGACAGCGAATACACGCTCTCGATTCCGCAGGGTGAAAGCCTTGCGCGTGCGTATGATATAAAATTCGAAACCGCTGAGGGCAAAATTCTAATCACCGAGGAGAAATATTTCATCGGCGAGCAGAGAGTGGGAACTCTTGACGAAGCTGCTGCGGGCGACACAATCACAGTGAAAACATCGCTCGTTTCCACATATAAAGACGCGGCGTCCGCACTGGTGTCCGGTTCGATGTGGAACAAAATTGCAATGACAGGCTATGATTTCGCGGTTGCGTCCTTTGACGCGGAAAGCGGAAGAAAGGCAGAAACCACGCTCACATTCACAGTTGCGGACAACAAGGAATTGATGCTTAAAACCTTCCTTTGGAAAGGTCTTGGCATAATAAATCCGATTCGTGCCGAAAGCACAATCAAATAAATTTCGTTTACGACCATTTTGAAAAATGGTGTAAAAATATCAAAAATCGGGTGATTGAAAAGGACCGGTTTTGCAATCGCCCCCAAAATTCTAAATTAGACGGAGGTTTTGTGAAATGAACAAAAATCTGAAAAAATTGCTCGCATTTTTTGCGGCGGCAGCAATGATTTCTCCGATACTGCCGGTATCGGCTGAGGAGACCGAGCTTAAGGATGCCGTTTGGTATCGGAACACATTCGACAACGGTGCAGCTGATGCCGTAGCTGTTGATAACAAGTATCTCACTTTAGAGCTTGGGGTAAAGGCTGACGGAACGACGAGTGGTGCTATGCTGAATGAAACCGTTACTGTGGACGGAAATGTTGGTGTAAGAGTACGCAAGGGAGCATGGCTTGACGGACAAACACTTCTATTTACTCCCAAAACAGCTATATCGGAGGGAAAATATCTTGTATCATTTGATATGAGTCCGGATGCAGATGTTGCGGAACATGGCGATGATGCGTGGGTAGGTTATAACTTTATATCGTCTTGGGAAGGCGAAACAATGACCTTTTTCAAAAAGATGGACACGGTGGGCGCAAGCACTCCGGTACTCGGATACGGCGTAAAAGGTGGGGATGCATCAAATCCTATGGATCCGGACAAGGTTTATCATTTTGACTACGTGTTTGATTATTCCGATAAGACAGCAAAAACATATATGGACGGACAGCTTATCAAATCGGCATCGGACATCGTTGCAATGAACAACTTCAATTTCAGCCTTAACGGAACAATCGATTATGTCGACAACATTCAGTTCGTAAAAATTGAGGGCGAGACCCCGGTTATGACCGCGAAGGCATATGCAGGCACAAACTACGCCGATGTGACATTCTCAACCCCGGTAACGCGCGGCAGCTTCGTATGCTCGGATAAGGAAATCTCAAAGACGGTTTGGGACGGCAACGTATCGGCAAGAGTGTATTTTGACACCGTAGTCGGCGAAAACGAGGATATAACGCTCTCGACAGACGGAATAAGCGGCTTTTTCGGCACTGCATTAAAGGCAGATTCCGTAAAAATGCAAATTGCTCAAAACAAAAACATTTTGTACTATAACACCTTTGACAACGGTGTTGCCGATTATACGGATTTTAAAAGTGAAGAGATAACCGTTACAACTCAGCCTAAAGAGCCTAAGCCGACACTGACTGCAGAGGTTGACGGAAACAAGGGTATCAAATATAACACAGTAGCATATGCAAGAGATGTAAGCTTTAAGTTTGTACCTAAAGCTCCGATAACAAGCGGAATTTATACAGTTTCGTTTGACTTTAAGCCGGAAACCGACGAGGAATGCGCAAAGCACGACGGAGATAACAACAGCTTCGGACTGGGTATGGCTAATAACTGGGACGGTAAGAGAGTTGCATATCTGAGACCGACCTCAAACGGAATGATTTATCTCCCGATGACGACCTTTGGTGAGTGGGACGACAATGCCAATGCGGTAACTCTTGACCAATCGGTACATTCAATTGAATTTGTAATGGACTATACAACAAGACAGTCACGCTGCTATCTTGACGGTGCGCTTGTAAAGACATATACGGATTTTAACGCACAGTATTTCCCGACAAATGATTTTGAGGTAACCTTTGGCGGAACCTTTGCATACTTTGACAACTTAAAGGTTGCATACATGAACGAAACATCGTTTACGGCAGGAAAGCTTGAAGCTCCGGCTGTCGGTGACACCGTTCTGAGAGTTGTTCCGTCCGAGAGAATAGATTCGGAAACCCTTTCGGCAGATAAAGTATCGGTAACAAAGAACGGCAAAAGCATCACTCCGACAGAGGTAAGAGCGGCTGACTTCGGCAGAAAAATCGAGATAGCTCTTCCCGAGGGGGTCGGCGCGGACGAGACATACGAGGTAACGCTCGGCGCAATCAAGAGCATATCGGGATACGCATTGGTTGACGGACTCAACAAGGCTTCGGCGTATGTAAATCCGATCAGAATCGAGGACGGCAAGGTTATCGCAAAGGTGACAAATTCCTCCAATGCGGCCGTAACTCCGACAATTTTTGCGGCAACATACGAGGGTACAACCTTAACCGGCGTTAAGTCGGCGCCAGCCGACAAGGCAATCCCGTCAGGCGGAACCGGCGAGGTATCGCTCGACATAAGCGAGCTGACAGGCGAAATTTCGATATTCGTATGGAATAACATGTCGCCTATGATTAATGTGGGAAAGATCACAAAGTAAAAGCATCCGAAAGGAAAATGATATGCTGAAAAGAATAATCAGTTTACTTTTTTCGGCGGCGTTCCTAATCTCCGGCACAGGCTTATCGCCTGTGTCGGCGGAGAATGCTGCAGCGGCAGAAGCTTTCTGCTATGAAAATACTTTTGATTTAGGGATTGACAGTGCGGTGGGTTTTGAGGACGAAAATCTCTCGCTGACAGTTCCGGCAAAAAATTTAATGAAAACCGCGCAGCTCGACGGGAACAACGGTATTACCTACATAAATCCCAATGCGTGGGCAATTCAGCCGAGCATACGCGCTGATTTTAAAAATGAGATATCGAGTGGAGTTTTAACGGTTTCGTTCGATTTCAAGCCGGCGGACGCAAGCATTTTGAAATCGCACACCGGCGACAATCACACCGGCGACAATCACAGCTTCGGCATGAAGATGCAGCAAAACTGGAACGGACAGAGAATTGCATATTTCAGAGCGGATGACGGCAAAAGGATAAAATATATCCCTATGACGCAGGTGGGCGAATGGGATGACGGCGATTCGGCGGTCTATATGGACGGCGGTCTGCACACAATCGTCTGGACATTCGACTATGACAACGGCAAATTGCTGCACTACCTTGACGGAACGCTTGTGAAAACGCAGACCAATCTTGCTGCCTTTCCGATAGAGGATTTTGAGATAGCTCTCGGCGGTCAGTTTTCATATTTCGATAATCTGAGAATTTCGTATATGCCGAGCGGAGCGAGTGTGAAAAAGACGATTTATCAAAACAGCTTTGACAACGGGGCGGCGGACAGAAAATCGTCATCGGACGAAAACGGGAGTATTTCGTATTCGGGGAATGTTCACTCGGTGATGTACCAAGGCAATGCCGGATGGGGCATGAACGAATCGGCATGGGCAAATTCCGAGACTGTGAAGTACACCTTAAAAAATCCGGCAGACAGCGGCAGAGTCAGAATCAGCTTTGACACAATGCGCATGAGCATTGACAATCCGCAGCCGGCATATATAAAACTCGGCGGAATGTATGTGTTTTATATGACCGACAGAGGATTTTACGGACCGAATCAAGCACTTTGGGGCTGGGGCGACACAAGCGCAATGACTCCGTTTGAAAAAAATGTGTTATATCACATTGAGCTTGTCTATGATTTTGATGTTCAAAAAGCATATACCTATGTGAACAATGAACTTTTGAGCGAAAGGAGCATGCCGAAGGACTTCAAACTTGAAAATATAGACATGCAGCTTTCGATGATTAATGAATACTTTGACGAACTGAAAATTGAAAGAGAATATCAGCAGCCTGTCAAATATCGGCTCTCAAGCGATAATTTGGGAAATATCTTTTTTGAGGACGAGACGGTGGAAATTACGCTTGAGGAGCAAAATGTCGGCACGACTTTAATCGATGATAATCCGAAGATAACTGTCAAAAATGCGGCAGGCGAGACGGTTTTTTCGGAGAATATACTTATAAAAACAAACTCGGGCGAGAGAAAAGAAAGAAAAATTTGTGTTAGCGGACTTGATTTCGGAGTGTACACCGCGGAGGTTGAATCGGAGTACGGGGCAAAAGCGTCTATGCAGTTTTCAAAAAGTGTGGAATCGCCAATGCTCAATCAAAGGCTCGGCACATGCACACATATGCTGCGCTATCCGATAGATATTCCGAAAAATATGGAGCTTTTGGCAAAGGCAGGCTTCAGCGGACTGAGAATCGATTTCATCTGGGCGGACAGCACAAGCTCACTTGCAAGCTTTGACAAGGTGGTGGACGAGGCGGCAAAGTACGGGATAGACGTTCTTGCACTTCTGCCGATTTCGGACGAAACAAATGACTCGGACGGCGGCTTTAACACAGATGAGGACTTTTTGAGCCGATATGCCGATTATTGCACGCTTGTCGCGAATTACTTCAAGGGCAGAGTGACGCATTATGAGCTTGGCAACGAGGTTAATTATATGAAGAAATCCGACGGAACTCCCGACTTGGGTGCGGATTATGCAAAAATTCTCCGGGCAGGCTATAACGCGCTAAAGGCGGTTGATAAAAATAATCTTGTTTCGACAGCCGGGACGGCGATTGTATACACCGATACCGACAGAAATCAGCGCCAAGTTGCGACGGGCATGCTCGGTGAAATGCAGAAAAACGGATTTTGTTTTGATATATTCGCAACGCATCCCTATCACGTGGCACAGCCGCCCGAGGTAAAGGACATGTGGATCGAGTACAATTCATGGCCGGAGCAGGCAATGCTTGCAAAGCAGCTTTTGAACCAATACGGCGCGCAAAATAAGCTTTCCTGGGCGACCGAGGTCGGCTGGGCGAGCTATGGAATAAACGAGACCAGAGGGTCGTATCACGTGCGCATGCTCGCGCTGAACGACACAAACCACTACAATGACAGAACATTTTTCTATGACAATGTGGACCATGGCTATGACACAAGTGATGCTGAGGACTGCTACGGGATGATACGGAACTGGAACAATGAATTTTGGTACAGCAATACAGCCTATTCGGCGAAGCCGACCTTTTTGGCGGCGGCACAGTGGAACAAGATGACCGCGGACAAGGAGGGAACGGAGCTGATTGCTGATGGCAGCAAATATATCGCATGGTTCGAAAACGAATCGGAAAAATCAGCTGTTGTCTGGACGACCGACGCGAGCGCGGATATCACAGTGCAAAACGGCTGTACGGGACTTATAACCGTTCGCGATATGTACGGAAATGTGACTGCGGAGACAAGCGGAAGCGGCATAACGGTCGCGGCGTCTGGCAAGCCGATGTATGTCACCTTTTCCGGGGACAGAATGACGGCGGAGCATAACGGCATTGAGATAAATACCCTCAGCAATGTGAAGGACGGAGACGAGATTGTATTCAAGGCGCACAGCCTTAAGCCGAATGGCAAATTTATCATTGCGGCATATGCCGGAGATGCGCTTGTCAATGCATATATTAAGGATTTGGATTCGGACGGAAACGCCGAGAAGGCTCTTGTGCAGGCAGGCGCAGACCGATACAAAATGATGCTTTGGGACGATTTTTCGTCAATGAAAAGCATTACGCCGTCAAGAGTGTTGCAAAATAGGGGAAAATATGATAAAATAAAGTTGGGCATGGACAGAAAGGAGAAATAATAAATGAAGAAAAAACTGACAGCAATCTGTTTGTTTGCGGCGCTGTGTGTGCCGACAGCCGTATTCGGCGAGGCGGTGCAGGTTGGCGACGGACAGACCGTCGCGGTGAGCGGAAAGACGGACGAGAAAAATGCGCCGATCGCAATCGAGGTTTACTTCGGCGATAAGACGGCAGCGGATTTGGAGGGACTTACCAAGGATAAGTATACGGATATCCTGGTGTGCCACGACCAAAGCGTGACCGATGCGGACGGAAATTACAGCTTTAGGTTCGACATTAACGGAAAAAGCGGCGAATACACTGTCTTTTTGGCAACCGATAAGACCGACCTGCCTAAGGAAAATCTGATTTTCGTAAGCCTGGAGGACTACAAAAAGATTGCGGCGACGATAAAGAAGGATGATATTTCAAAGCTTAAGGAATATATCGAAAACGAGACATATACAATCGGACTTACCAAGGAGGACATTGCCGAAATCGATACCGGAAAGCTTGCCGCGGTTTTGCATGAGACGATAAAGACAAGCACCTTTGACGAAAATAAGCGGAGTGAGCTTTTGACAGTGGTTCATAAGGCATTGTTTGTCGAAAAGCTCAACGAGGGCAAAATCACGGACATATTTGCCGAGAGCAGCGAGTTGACCGGGCTTTCCGGCGGTGCGCTGAAAGACTGGTACACAAAGGAATATGTGACCGAGGATTTGAAAAAGGACGTAAATCAGAGAATCAGCGGAAAATCAATTGCAAGCTATGCTGCATATGAGGAGCTTTTGACCGATTCGTTTATCCTGTCAACGGTCAGATATCCCAACGGCAGCGGAAACATAGAGGATATAATGACAGCGTTTGCAGAGAGAATCGGAATAAACATATCGAGCGCGAAAGCAGACACATGGACAAAGCTTGCCGGAGAAAGCTGCGCCGACTTGCCTGCTTTGAAAAATGCATATAAACTGGCTCTTTCGGCAGGAACGACTACAAGCGGCGGTGGCGGAGGCGGCGGAAAATCCAACGGCTCGGGCAGCACAAACAAGGAATTCAATTTTCTTATATCGGGTGTTCCGACTGCAAAGGATAAGTCGGGTGAGGCTCTGCCGTCGGCAAGCTTTTCCGATATAGACGGCGTAGAATGGGCAAAGGACGCGATTTTGTATCTTGCCGATCATGGAATATTAAGCGGTGTCGGTGACGGAATATTTGAGCCAAACCGAAATGTAAAGCGTGAAGAATTTGCAAAAATTGTGACATCGGCATTTGCATATGATGCGGACGAGGCAAAAATTTCATTCACCGATGTTCCGTCGGACGCATGGTATGCGCCTTTCATCCGGCAGGCATTCGGCGAGGGAATAGTGAACGGAATTTCGGACGATTTGTTTGGAGTCGGCTTGCCGATTACGCGCCAGGATCTTTGCACAATGGCATACAATGCGGCATTGAAAGCCGGGAAAATAATCGAAATCGAAACTCCGCAGGAGCTTTTTGCGGACGATGACGAAATTTCCGATTATGCAAAAAAGGCAGTGTACGCCCTGCGTGCGGCAGGTGTTGTATCGGGAATTACCGATGACGAATTTGCTCCCAAAGAAAACGCAACCCGCGCACAGGCAGCAAAAATAATATACTCTATTTTAACTGACGGCGAAGAGTAAGTCTGAATAAAATCGCCTATAGCACTACTTTTTGTTCGGGGGAGCGAAGCGGCTGAACGGCAGTGAGAAGTACTGATGTACAGAGCAGTGGCGTTACCTACGAATAGTTTTCTATCAGACTTAAAATTTTTTGCATTAAAGAAAGGAATGGTTATAAAAATGAGAAAATTTTTATCGGTATTATTGATGGCGGCGATGCTGATCGGAATGATTAGCATACCGGCAACGGCTGCGGAAAGCAAGGTTCTGCGCGCGACAGAGAGCGAGCAGATCGGCTTGCTGCAAAAGCTTGAGATTATCGACTCCGCGCCGAAGTCGGAGGAAATGGACGATGAGCTTACCCGCGCCGAGTTTATCATGTATCTGGCAAATATCGTAGTGAGGGGGAAAAGCGAAAAGGCAAAGAGATATTTCACCGATGTGCCGATGGACCATTGGGCGGCGGACTCGATAAACGAGCTTTTTGAGATGGACATTATCTCAAAGGACGAGACGAAAAATTTCCGTCCCAAGGACAAAATCACTGTCGGAGAGGCGACAAAGCTTGTTGTCACGCTCCTGGGCTACGGAAAATATGCCGAGACTCTCGGCGAGTTCCCCTATTCATATATGAAAATAGCGGACTACCTGGGAATAAAAGTCAGCAACGCAAACAAAAAGCTTACAAAAAGAGAAGCGATGAAGCTTATATATGAAACGATTCAGGCGCCGTTCTGCGACGAAAAGAGCAAGGACGGAGACTGGCTCACAATCCTTTCCTATTATTATGACATCTACAGTTATACCGGTCTTTTGACCGAGGCATCGGGCATATCGATGTACGGCGACGCCAACGAGAACGAGAAAACAGTTGTGATTGACGGCGACAATTATCTTTCGGACATAGACATTTCCGATAAGCTCGGCAGGATAATTTCGTTTTTTTACAAACAGGTGAACGACGATGTAACGCCCGAGATATTCTATCTCGTATCGGGCAAGTACGAGAGCAAGGTTTTTGAGATTTCGACAGATGATTTTGTCGAGTTCTCGGACGGCAAAATTTGGTACACAGACGGCAATGCGAAAAGGAGAATCGAGGTTCCGAGCGGCGCGGAGGTTATCAAGAACGGCACAATGGAGAGCCGCAACATAGTCAATGCGTTCGATGTGAAAAAGGGCAAAATCCGGTGCGTTGACACAGACAACAACGGCGATTACGACTTTTTCTTCATCTGGGACTACGACAATATCGTGGTATCGAGAATATCCAAAAACGACCTGCTTATCTATGACGAGCTTGTCCCGGATAAAAAGGTCGAGCTTGACCCGGACGACAGAATCATATACATCTGCGACACTGCCGGAAACAGACTGACTTTTGACGACCTGCAAAAGGGCGATGTTGTCAGCGTTTACGAATCGAAAAACTATGTAAAGGCGGTTGTGTGCCGCAATCAGAATACCGGAATTATTTTCGGCATGGAGCACGATGATTACGACCACTACATAGTTTTGGGCAAGAACGAACAGGACAAGAATCAATATAAAATCGATAAGGAGTATTACGAGGCATGCCTCGACATAAACAAGAACGTGAATGCTTACAAGCCGGAAATGGGCAGCAGCGTTACATACTGGATTGACGCGGCAGGCAGAATCGCATATATCGACTTCAAGGCAGTGAGCGGTTCGTGGCAGTTCGGATATTTAATCGGAACTTACCATCACGGGTGGGATGACGACAGCATCGGCTTCCGCCTGTACGACGACGGCGGATTGGTGAGAAACTACCCGCTTTCCGACCGCGTTACAATCGACGGAGTAAAATATGAACACGCAAACGAGGTTTTGAATGCTATCGACAAGGTAAAGAAATATCAAAAGACACTCACAGCCGGTGAGGACTCGGTGAACGGGCAGATTTTGAGATTCAGAACAAATTCGAGCGGCGAGATAAAGTCGGTCGATACCGAGTACTCGGACGACAACGCCGAGGGCAAGCTGAATCTGCACAGAACGTACGACAGAGCGTCGCGCTACTATTACTGGAACTCGCACAATTTCGGCGGAGATTTTGTCAGAAGCGGCAAGGCGAAAATATTTGTAGTGCCGAACCATGACGAGCTTACCGGCGCGGACGCGGACGACTTTATGTTTGTTTCGGGCAGCTATTTCGGAGATAATAATTACGATATCGAAGCGTTCAGAATGGACAAGTCAATGGGCTCTGAGGACGTATTGGTGGTATATGGATTGAGTACAGGCTCATACTCGAAAAACTCGGCGATTGTCGAAGAGGTATACCAGGCGATTGACAAGAACGAGGAGGTCAAGTGGTGCGTTGACGCTCACGAGTTCAACAACGGCAGAAAGATAACGCTGACTTCCAAGGAGGAAAGCGGCTTTGAGTGCCAAAAGTATGACAAGGACGGAAACCTTGTTTCGGCGCAGGTTGAGGCAGGCGACGTGATTCGTTACATCTACGGCCCGAACGACCTCACAATAAAGATTTTGGTTGTCTATGATTATTCCGAGGAAAAAAAGTCGGCAACTCCGACCTACGGCTGGCTCAAAGGCGCAGGTCACACCTACGGCGAGCAGGTTTCGGTTGCGCATGCGTTTGTGAAGTATACCGACAGCGAAATGATGAGCGTTTCGTTCACGCCGCTTTCGGAGGCGGACTATGCGCCGAACAGCACATGGAGAGCAAGCTACAGCGCGGTGAAGTCGGGCGGAATCGTCTACATTGCCAAGGATAAGGGCGGCAAGATAAAGATTACAAAAGGTACATTTGACGACATCATCCCGGCAAACGCGGACGGATACGAAAATGCACGTGATTATCTTGTATTCACATGGCTCGGAATATTCTACGGCGGCGTAATCTATCAATAGGGGGGGACTTGTATGAGAAAAAGAATTTTCAGTATTTTTCTTACGCTCGCCCTGCTTGTCGGAGCGGTTACTCCGATAATGGCACAGGAGACGGAACAAAATCCGGCAGGCGAATGTTATGCCGATAAAATCACCTCTGTGACTCCGGAATTTTTGATGAACTTTGACGGACTCACGAATTACGAACGGAACAGCCATGGTTTCAGCAACATAACCTCGGCTCTGAGCGTAATAGCCGAGGAGGAGGACGGAGCACATGGCAGATATTTCAGCGTGAGCGGAAACGGACGAATCACAAAGACGTTTGATAATCCGATCAAGGGCGGAAAATATCTTCTGACCTTCGATTTTAAACGTTCGGAAATCGGAGACTGGTTCTATCTGAGACAGGATATCACCGGCGAGGGCGACTATATCGACAATACCTCGAATTTTCAGCACAGCTTCGGCTTGGCAGGAAATAAAGCTGGATATAACTCCAACTGGTCGATAGCCGGTGCACAGGAATACACAGCCGGAGAATGGGCAAATGCCGCCATGTACATGGATCTTGATAAGCAGCTTATGTACCTATATATAAACAATAATTTTTGCAGCCGTATTTCGATAAGCCGAGAGATGTACGGAATATGCTTCATGGTGCAGTCTGCCGCAACACAGATCACAAGCCTTGACAACCTGGCATTATATAAGTTCTCGCCTGCACTGGGCGAGGAATTAAAGGACATGGGAATTGTGTATCCGGACGAGTTCGGGAGTGCAATCGAATTGAATATCTCATCGCCCTATTCGGGAAATATCTTCACAAAAAACGATGAGGTTGTTCTGAGCGTTGAGCAGAAAAATCTGCTTGAACAGACGGTTGAATATGACATTTCCTATGTTGTGAAAAATTGGCGCGGCGATGAGGTATGGAGAAAGGACACAAAGGCGGTTACGCTTGACGGGATAGCTTCAACGACCGAGGAGCTGCACCCGAAGGTGAAAAAATTCGATATATACACTCTGAATGTCAGAGCGACTCCGACCGACGAGAAAATCCTCCCGTCGGCGATAAAGCGTGAGTTCAGCTATGTCAACACGCCGACCTACGGCTACAAAAATTATGACGTAGGCGCATGTACCCACCCGGGACGATGGACAACATGGGACGATGTTGTGCGCGCGTTCGATGTCGCAGGTATCGGCTACACCCGAACCGACGGCTTCAGTGTGGGCGACATAGCCAAGAACGGAGATATACACAAAGCCGAAGCGGAGAGGAAAAATCCGGAATTTTTCAGAAAGAATACCAAGCTCGGCATTAAAAACAACCTTATCTATTATCTGGGAATAGACGATGCACTCGGCGGCAAGAGCATGACTGTCAAGGAGGCGGCGGCTTCTCCCGAGGCATTGCAGCTGATTGAGACATGGAGTGAAAAGACAGCAAGCGGATATAAGGGTGAAATTGATACCTTTGAGTTGGGAAATGAGATAAACTTCAGCCGAATCCAGGATTTATCACCGGAGGATTACGCAAAGGTCAGCCAGGCTGCATACCGCGGTCTTAAAAAGGGAAATCCGGACTGTACAGTCTTGTCGAACGGTCTTTCAAGAGGTGCCGCGGACTGGGTGTACAGATACTTAAAGACTCCGGGCGGAAAATCCTGCGATGCGTTGGCAATTCACCTTTACCAGGAGGCAGGCACGCCCGAGACAAAGAAGCTTGAGGACTATTGCCAAGAGGTGCGCGACAGTATGGAGCGCGCAGGCTGCGGAGATATGCCGATGTGGATGACCGAGGGAAACACCGCGAGCCATGTGTCATATTCAACCGAGCAGCAGCACGCGGTGAATCTTGTCCGCCATTTCCCCATAATGGCGACAAAGAAATATTTTGACAAGATGTTCTTCTATCAGCTCCAGACGATAGAAACAAATCCGGACGATATAGAAAGCTATTTCGGAATCCTGCACGGACCTTATGCGGACGATGCAAACGGAGCAAAGGCGGCATATCTTGCTGTAGCGAACTATATCGCAATGACAGAGAATGCGGAATATGAAAGCGATATCAAAAATGGTACGACCTATGCGTACCGATATAAAAGAACCGACGGAAAGCACGTTTTGATGATGTATGCGGACCGCAGTCAGAATATGCTTTCGCTGAATCTGGGTGCAAACGGCGGAACAATGTATGATATGTACGGAAATCCGACCGAGCTTTCGTCGGATGACGGGCGCTTCACATTCCTGCTGACCGATGAGCCGACCTATTTCCTTTATGAGGGCGATTCTTTTGAGGAATGTGAGCCGGTGGTTACGCTCGATAAAACCATGATGGAACTTACCAAAAATTCAAGCAGCAGCTTTGGACTGACAATCCCGGAGGGCGCGGCAGTGAGCGCCGGCGGAAATTCGAATGTCAGCCTTAAAAAGGAGCAGAACGGGAACAATACGACAATCAGCGTGACTGTGAACGAAATGCCGGAGATTCATTTTGACAAGACCGGCTACGGAAATACCGCCGATGTTGCATATATCGAGCGCAGGCACGATTTCGGAACACAGCTCTACCGCGATTTTGTCAATGCCGAGGTTAAAAAGGACGGAAAGACAATCGTAGCTTTGGCGCTGCCTGTTGAGTATGTCTATCCCGAGGCAGACGTTTCGATGATAGTCGAGCCGTATGACGAAACAAATCTGACCTATTGGAAAGCAGTAATCAAGGTTCGCAACAACAATCAGGATAAGCCGATTTCGGGAAAGCTTGTTATGGACACTCCCGAGAATATGGGCGTGGACGATATAACCGTTCCGCAAATCGCGGCAGGGGAAGAAAAAGAATTTTCGTTCAATATTCCACCAAAATTCGGACATGGATATCAGCTCTACAGCGGACGGTTGGTGCTTGATGGCGGTGAGGTGGTTTCGTTCGCACTCGGTGACGCGCCGAGGTCGTACGGATATACGAGCCGCTCAAAAACCGCGATTATGCCGATAAACAAGGTCAGGGGTGCGGCTCCGGTGATTGACGGAGTTCTCAACGAGGACGAGTGGAAAAGCTACAAGATGACAAGCTTTGACAAGAGCCAGGTTTCCTACGGCTCTCAGGGTGTTGTTACTGCTGGCGTGGTCGAAAAAGAGACCTTCGGTGCAGATGCCGATTACGGAGGCAAGGATGATTTTTCGGGAACAATCTATGCACAGTGGGATGAAAAGTATCTCTATGCGGCGGCGATGGTTTATGACGACGTGCATTTCCAAAAACAGGACCCGGTAAGATTCTATTATGAGGATCACCTGTTCATAGAACTGATACCGACCACGACACAGAGACACAATACCAGAATCGATATTGCACTGAGCGATTTCTTCGATAACGAAAATTACACGGATGCGGACAGAAAAGCGGTTGTTTACCGCAACTGGTCGCAGATGTTCGATACCGTTGTCGGCGGAGTTATTCCTCAAAGCGAGGACGGCGTTAAGGCGGAAATTGTGCGTAAGGACAATGTTACGATTTACGAGGTTCGCCTGCCCTGGACTGAAATTATAAGTCCCGAGGTAATGGAAAATAACAAGGAATGTAACCTTACATTCTCGATAAGAGACTATGACGGCGACAGAGATAAAACGTTCGGCTGGGGCGGTTGGTTCGTACCGGTCAATATGAAAAAATAAGCTTTGTGCAAAAAGGAGAAAGCGGTCGGAAACGATTGCTTTCTTTTTTTGTGTGTGGTATAATACAGGGATGAAAAGGGATCGAAATGATAGCCGAAAGAAAGTAATCCGAACTCCGATTTTGAAAGGTGAATTTCCGCTTTTACTGCGTTAAAATACTCGGCAATCCATCAAGGATTGCCTCCGTTTTTGCCTTGTAAAACCAAAAATTCACTCTTTCAAAATTCTACGACCTGAAAAGGGCAGAATTTTGAATAGATTTTGGTGCGGAGGATGCCGAAAGGCTGGCGCCTTTCAAGGACGACAAGCCGAAATATGCCGAAATTATGCCTTTTCAGGCGGGTTCGGATTACTTTTCTTCGGCTAAGTGACGGAGGTTTTGGAATGTTCAGAGAAATGAGAAGAAAAAAGCAGCAGCTTTCGGACGAAGAATGTGTAGAGATATTGAAAAAAGAGCCGAGGGGGAATTGAGGAAGTTTGCCAAAATGTGCGCTGCCCGGAGCTTTCGCCCGAGCATATGACCGGCAAGCCGGTTAATGAATCGTAGGAATTTAGACGGAATTTTGAAATTAAAAGATTGGGGATTTCTGATGAAAAAGACATTTGTTACTGTCATGCCGAACCATAAAACCGCTTGGAACAACAATATCGCTTGCAGAGTTTATTCCGGCAAGATACGGCTATGACTTTGACGGTTGGTATTCAGACCCGCAAACAAAGGAAAATCGTGTAACGGATTTTACTTTCAGTGAAAGCGATACCGTTTACGCAAAATGGATTCCAAACGAAACGGTGATATATAATGCTCCGGTGGTGCAGAGAATTTATGCAAGCAATGATGGAATCCTCGCCTTTGGCAATTACATTGACGAAAAAACGGGCGTACCCGTAACAAAACAATGGGTGGAACAGAATAAAAGATTAAATGAGCTTATGGAAATCTATAACGATAAATTCCGTAAGTAAGCCTATCACACTTTTGGGGGGCAGCTTTTGTATAAGGAAACTTATGCAGGGGTTGCCCCCAATATTTTTATTATGGAAAGGAATGATACTATGCTTCAAATTCCAATGACAGTAAGGGATACCTCGTGAACAGACAGGAAAATCAAAAGACAATATATATCTTGCTTGCAATACTGTCAGTGTTTGTTATATGGCTTGCCTTAATGGTTGCCGGGTGCTATGAGGAGGACATAAAACTGTTTGAATTGCTTGACCGTTTGACCATTGCTATGAATAACCCTACGCATATCACATTGAATGAGTATAGCTTAAAAGCCGTACTCATTTTCTTGTTTTTATATGCAATGGGTATCGGCGTATATTTTTCGTCAAGAGAAAACCGCCGACCGGGCGAAGAACACGGCTCTGCCCGTTGGGGCAATGTCAAAAGCGTTGTCCGACGGTATATGGATAAGGACAGTTATAAAAACATTATTCTCTCACAGAATATGCGGCTCGGATTAAATGCAAAAAAACACAGGCGAAACCTTAATGTGCTTGTTGTTGGAGGCAGTGGTGCCGGAAAAACTCGGTTTTATGCCAAACCGAATTTAATGCAATGCAATACTTCTTTCATAGTTGCCGACCCGAAAGGTGAAATGCTGCGGAGTATCGCACCACTTCTTATTGAGAACGGATATGACATCAAGGTGTTTAACCTAATCGAGCCGGAAAACTCGGACGGATATAATCCGTTTGTGTATATCCGCAAGGACGAAGATGTTATAAAGCTGATTTCAAACCTTATTCAGAATACAACACCGAAGAACGCACAGCAAAACGACCCGTTTTGGGAAAAATCCGAAATTGCACTTGATTCCGCTTTAATGCTCTATCTTCTGCACGAAGCTCCGCCCGAAGAACAGACCTTTGAAATGCTGATGTTCTTAATCGAAAACGCAGCAACCGTTGAGGATGAGGACGAAAGCGGCCATCAAAGCCCGGTGGATATTCTCTTTAACGGTCTTGAGGAGGAAAAGCCGGAGCATATTGCGGTGCGGCAATATAAAATTTTTAAGCAAGCCAGCGGCAAAACGGCGAGGTCGATATTGATTTCGGCTGCGGTGCGGCTTGCGGCGTTTAACTTACCCGAAATTGCAAAAATGACCTCATACGATAACCTTGACATCGGCACTCTCGGCGAACGCAAGCGAGCGATATTCTGCGTTATCCCCGATAACGATAATTCCTTTAATTATCTTGTCGGAATGTTATATACACAAGCCTTTCAAGCACTGTATTTTAATGCGGACAATAACCACGGCGGCGAGTTGCCTATTCCGGTGCATATCGTAATGGACGAGTTCGCCAATGTCGCATTGCCCGATAATTTTGAACGCATACTTGCAACAATGCGTTCACGGCGAATTTCGGTGAGTATCATTATTCAGAATATGGCACAGTTAAAGGCACTGTTCAAGGACAGTTGGGAAAATATCACGGGTAACTGCGACACGCTTTTGTATCTCGGCGGCAACGAGCGTGCGACACGTTCCTGACTGAAAAGGTTAGGCGTGAAGCTGAAATATATTAAAGATTTAGAAAGGAGCTTTTAAAATATCAGTTTCATAGAACTGATAACCCAATGGGTGGAATGATGGAGTAACGTCCTGAAACGCCAGCCTAATACTCCGATTGGCGTTGCTGTGTGCAATAGCAACAAGGTCAAAGGCTCGGTGAAGTCGGCAGAGAGTGACCGTAAATGGCTTGCCATACGAAAGCTGTCCAGAGGTGGATAGTGTCACCTATATGCCGGGGTTCTATAAAATACCCATGGTGAGAATGTTGTTTGGCGGCAACTGACGAACATGCGAATGTACGGGTCTAAATGCCGAATAAGTCGAAAGGCTTTACAGTTTCATTACTGGTATGTGTGGTAAAGTAAGATTGTTCGTTATGAAATACCATACGCCGTTACAGGCGGCGTCCTGCATACAGGCTCATAGCAAGCACCTAAAGGTATATGTACAGATTGGGTTATCGGAACGTGGTAAGCAACCTAACACGGAGGTTATTGCAGACCTTTGATGTGGCGATGACGAAGAACAATAAGCATCTTTAATGGTTGTGAAAGTAGTGGCACAGTACCGTTGAAACCATAGAAATACGGCGGAGGGATAGCCACCAGTCGAAAACAGGTAAATAAGAAAACACACATCATTACAGCTTCGAGTAAGACAAAGAGAATCAAATCCGAAAGGAGGCGATGCCTGTGGCTACTTTGAAGAAAGCACTAAAACGCAACACGCTAAGACATGCGGAACATTACGACCTGACAGCGATATTTGATAAACTATATGCTGATAGTAAAACAGGAAAGATTTTTACGAATCTTGTGGAAATTATTACGTCCAGAGATAACATTCTGCTGGCGTATAGAGAGTTAAAACGCAATAAAGGCAGTATGACCGCCGGTACTGATAAGCTGAACATTCGGGATATTGAAAAGATTCCTACAGATGATTTTGTTTGTGCAGTACAGAAAAAGCTTGATTGGTACGCACCACGTCCTGTCAAACGTGTAGAAATTCCTAAAGACAATGGTAAAACTCGACCATTAGGGATACCGTCTATCTGGGACAGGATTGTACAACAATGTATTCTTCAAGTGCTCGAACCCATTTGTGAAGCAAAGTTTCATGAGCGGAGCAACGGTTTTCGTCCAAACCGTTCTACGGAACAAGCAATAGCGCAGTGCATGAGGATGATTCAAATCCAAAATTTGCACTTTGTGGTAGACATCGATATCGAAGGTTTCTTTGATAATGTCAATCATGCAAAACTGCGTAAACAGATGTGGACAATGGGCATTCGAGATAAATCATTGTTATGTATCATAAGCAAAATGCTGAAAGCACCTATTGTCATGCCTGACGGCAAAACAATGATACCTGATAAAGGAACACCGCAAGGTGGAGTGTTGTCGCCACTTCTTTCAAATATTGTATTGAACGAACTTGATTGGTGGATATCCAGTCAATGGGAGACAATGCCTATGCCGTCTGTGCCTCAGAACTTTAACCCAAACGGTGGAAGAAATCGAGGCAACGAAAACAAGGCTATGCGAAAAACAGCATTAAAAGAAATGTATTTGGTTCGGTATGCTGATGACTTCAAAATCTTTTGCAAAAAACGAAGTGATGCAAACAAAGCCTACCTTGCCACCAAAAAGTGGCTCGCAGAACGGTTAAAGTTAACTGTAAATGATGAAAAGTCAAAGGTTGTCAATCTGAGAAAGTCCTATACGGACTTTATCGGTTTCAAACTGAAAGCTGTTCCCAGCGGCGGCAAATACAAAGTCAGATCGCATATGAGCGATAAATCATTTCATAAAACACAGGAGTTGCTTAACACACTTGTAAAAGGAATTCAAACCCCTGAGAGTGAACAGGAAGCACACAAGGCGATAAATCGCTTTAATGCGGCAGTCATAGGAAAACATCAGTATTATCAGATTGCTACTTGTGTTTATGAGGATTTTGATAGAATCGCTTTTCATGTGAACAAGACCATGAAAAACCGCCTAAAGGGCAGGCTTAAGAAAATCGGAAAATGCAAACGGGGTTATATCCAAGACACCTATGGAAAGAGTGCACAATTGCGCTTTGTAGATGGCTATCCAATAGTACCAATCGCATATATCCGAACCAGAAATGCAATGCACATGAAACGTGGAACTTCTAACTATACCAAGGAAGGACGGGCGCTAATCCATAAGCCGCTTGGAGTGGACTTATCCATTTTGAAAGCGTTAATGTTGGAAGATACGAAACATTTTACGGTGGAGTATATGGATAACAGAATTTCGCTGTATGCGGCGCAATATGGGAAATGCGCAGTGACAGGAAAACATTTATCAAAAGATGAAATTCATTGTCACCACAAAACGCCTAAATGTTATGGCGGTGATGACCGATATGAAAACCTTGTTATTGTTCACAGCGATGTTCATATTTTGATTCACGCAAAAACGCAGGAGACCATAGAAAAATATATGTGTATTGTACAGCCGACCAAAGAGCAACTGAAAAAGCTCAATAAACTACGAGCATTGGCAAGATTGCCTGAAATTTTATAAGCGTAAAAGTGTAATTCTCTTTGAGTAGTAAATGTGTGTAAATCTGAATAAAACCTGTTTTCGAGGGGGCGCTGTGTGCGGTGAAAGCCGCCCGCACAGTGTTAAGCGGGGGAAAATCTGGAGATAACTTCAAAGGATTACCTATCGCAATAAAGCACACACGAGTATATTTCAAAAATGCTCGGAAAAGGAACCATTGACACACGCACAAGAGGTATTACAAAAGGTCAGCACGGCAGCAGTAACACCAATTACCAAAATGCCGGGCGTGAGCTTTTAACACTTGATGAGGTGCGTCTGCTTGACAACAGCAACGCCCTTATCTTTATTCGTGGCGAGCGACCGTTAATTGATAAAAAGTTTGATATACTGTCGCACCCGAATGTTGCAAAAACCGCCGACGGAAAAGCTGTGCCGTACAAGCACAGCAAGTCGGAAAAATATTTACGAAATGATTTATCCTTTACCATAAACGAGGATTTATCAAATATCAAGCTATTGGAGGTTGACGGGGACAATGTGAAAGCATTTGATTTTGCAAACCCACAAACAAAACAAAATGAAATTTTGGAGGTAACAGACAATGAAAAATCAGAACACGCAGAAAACAATTCAGAGAATAGCGAAAGCACAGAAAATTCTCCGCAAGGCTAAACTTGTACTTATGGTACTTGCGGTTATGATGACCGCCCTCACGGGAACGGTTTTTGCAGCAGATCCGCTCGGAACGATAAACAGCCTTTCAGACTTTATCTTCTCGGCGATTAAGGCTATCGGACTAATCCTGCTCGGCTTCGGTGTTGTGCAGATAGGTCTGTCGCTTAAATCGCACGACGCATCGCAGAGAGCAAACGGATTTCTGACCTTCTTTGGCGGCGTCATCATTGCATTTGCGAAAGATATACTCGATATGATTATCTAAACGTTCAGATAATCATATTTATCCGAACTTTTGCAAAATCATAATTCCTTGAGAATAAAAAAATTTTAGTGCAAAAAGACGAAAACGCTTAAAATCTATTGACTTTTTTCAAAATGTATAGTAGAATAAATATGCGGAAAGGTAGATGTATCAATTTTATCTTTCTTGCATACAATGCTAACAGGGGTGTATCTCAGCCCTATAAATGAGAAACTTATAAAGCGAGCTTCTCTTGGCTCTAATCAAGAAATTTACAAGCGAGCGTTTCGCTGCTCTGAATGCGAGTGTAACAGGGGGCAAGCTTGCTTGCCCTTTTGTTATATGTTCAAGGAGTAATAAATGGATATAAGGTTTTATCAAATAGAAAATAAGTACATAGATTATTTATCCCCTCACGCTCCGCATTTGTTTCACAACAAGCAGGCAGGACAACAAAATGAGCGTAAATATATAGGGATTGTTTTGCAAGTAAACGATTTCGATTATTTTGCACCTTTATCGTCTTTTAAGCCGAAGCATAATAAAATGTCTGAAATGATTGATTTTATAAAGATTAAAAAATATGCTGTTATCAACTTGAATAATATGTTTCCCGTTCCTCTTTCGGAATGTTTCTATGTTGACATCAGCAAGGAAAAGGATGAGCATTACAGAGCTTTGTTGCTGTCTGAATATCGTTATATAAAGTCTATTCAAGAAAAGATACGGAAAAATGCTTCAAATGTCTATAAGCATAAGATAGAACACGGAAATTCAACGGGACTTGCAAAAAGATGTAATGATTTTATTCTCTTGGAAGGTCTTTGCAGGGAATATAAAAAATAAAATAAATTTATAAGTTTTAAGCCATCACCGTAAAAAGTGATGGCTTTTTTGCGTTTTAGGACAGGAGGAGGTGAATTACCTTTGAGCGATAATTGGATTGTAGCCAACCTCGAAAATGCGTTTTCCACTTGGAACGATAAAATGACTGAAATATGGTCGCTGATTACAACCTCGCCGCAAAACTTCAAAGGCGGTGCAAT